>Ga0187893_10007712_pt1 | contig 17434 bp, 13 predicted proteins | sample MA1701074metaG_FD_139574 | JGI IMG/M metagenome (GOLD analysis project Ga0187893, IMG submission 139574) | White microbial mat communities from a basaltic lava cave in the Kipuka Kanohina Cave System on the Island of Hawaii, USA - MA170107-4 metaG ... | reverse complement strand
GCCGGGCGCGGAGCCGATGAAGCCCGGCACCGCCAGCTGGTACTTGACGTCGAGCTTGGCCAGCTTCAGCGCCGCCTTGATCGCATCGACCGCCTTCATGCACAGCTCGACCGAGTAGCCGACCGGCTGCTGCTTGTCCTCATAGTACGAGAACGGGATCGAGGCATCGCGGTGACCGACCACGATGGTGCCGCTGTCCTTGATCTTCTTGAGCGTCCGTTCCTGGGCTGCGGCGGGGGCTGCAAGCACCGCCGCGGCGGCGGCGAGCGCGAGCAACGAAGGGGCGGATGTCATTTTCTCTTCCTCCTCTGTGGGAAGAATCATTCTGGTGAACGCCAAACGGGGTGTCAGGCAAGCGGCCTAGAATGTCGCCATGGGCCGCCCCACCCGCACCGAGCACGATTCCCTGGGCAAGCGGACGGTCCCGGCGCACGCCTACTACGGCATCCACACGCTGCGCGCGCTGGAGAATTTCCCGATCTCCGGGGTGCCGATCTCGATCTACCCGGACCTCGTCACCGCGCTCGCCAGCGTCAAGCAGGCCGCGGCCATCGCCAACAGCGAGCTGGGCCTGATCGACGAGAAGCGGGCGGTGGCGATCCGGCTCGCCTGCGAGGAGATCCGCGAGGGCCGGCTGCTCGAGGAGTTCGTCGTCGACGTGATCCAGGGCGGGGCGGGGACGTCCACCAACATGAACGCGAACGAGGTGATCGCCAACCGCGCGCTCGAGATCCTCGGCCACGCGAAGGGCGACTACGACAAGCTCCATCCGCTGGATCACGTCAACCTGTCGCAAAGCACCAACGACGTGTACCCGACCGCAGTCAAGGTGGCGCTGCAGTTCGGCATCCGGCGTCTGCTGATCGAGATGCAATCGCTTAGAAAGGAATTCGAGAAGAAGGCTGCGGAGTTCTCCGGGGTGCTCAAGATCGGCCGCACGCAGCTGCAGGATGCCGTGCCGATGACGCTCGGCCAGGAGTTCTCGACCTACGCGGTGATGCTGCAGGAGGACGAGAGCCGGCTCGCGGAAGCCGCCAGCCTCGCGCGCGAGGTCAACCTCGGCGCCACCGCGATCGGCACCGGCATCAACGCGCACCCCGAGTACGCGGTGCGCGTGACGCGGCGGCTTTCCGAGATCGCCGGAGTCGAGCTGGTCGTGTCGCCCAACCTGATCGAGGCGACGCAGGACGCGGGCGCGTTCGTGCAACTCTCGGGGGTGCTGAAGCGGATCGCGGTCAAGCTCTCCAAGAACTGCAACGACCTGCGGCTGCTCTCGTCCGGGCCGCGCGCGGGCCTGGGCGAGATCCTGCTGCCGGCAGTGCAGGCCGGCTCCTCGATCATGCCGGGCAAGGTGAACCCGGTGATCCCGGAGATGGTGAACCAAGTGGCCTTCGAGGTGATCGGCAACGACATGACGGTGACCATGGCGGCCGAGGCGGGACAGCTGCAGCTGAACGCTTTCGAGCCGATCATCGCGCACAGCCTGTTCAAGAGCCTGCAGCATCTGACCGCCGCCTGCCGCACGCTCGGCGAGCGCTGCGTCGCCGGGATTGCCGCCGACCGCGAGCGCGCGCGGCGCTTCGTCGACGAGTCGACCGCGCTCGTCACCGCGCTCAATCCCTACCTCGGCTACGCGCGCGCGAGCGAGATCGCCCGCGAGGCGCTCGCCACCGGGCGGCGCGTTTACGACCTGGTGCTGGAGAAGAAGCTGATGAGCAAGGCGGACCTCGACGCGGTGCTCAAGCCCGAGGTGCTCACGCAGCCGCACTTCAGCACGGTGCACCGGCCGGTGAGCGATCCGTAGGCGCAGGGTCACTATTCCGAATGACCGCTGAGGACCGTCGCCTTGCCGCCGGGCTTGCAGCCGCGCTCGCGCTCTTTCTTCCGTTGTCTCTCGCTGTGCGGGCCGGGGAGGCCGAGTGGCACGCGCACATGAAGGCGGCCGCGGCTGCCGGCCAGCGCGGCGACCGCGCCGGCGCGCTGGCGAGCCTCGCCGCCGCACTCAAAGAGGCAGAGGCGTTTGGCGAAACCGATCTGCGTCTTGCCGTGACGCTAAACGATCTTGCCGTCCTGCATCAGTTCCAGGGCCGCTACTCGCAAGCCGAGCCGCTCTACGAGCGAGCGCTCGCGATTCGGGAGAGGGCGCACGGCCCCGAGCATCCCGACGTGGCGCACAGCCTGAACAACCTGGCCGTGCTCTTCAGCGTACGAGGCCGCCACGCGGAGGCCGAGCCGCTCTTCAGGCGCTCGCTCGCGATCCGGGAGAAGGCGCTCGGCCTCGAGCATCCGGCTGTTGCCACGGTGCTCGAGAACATCGCGTCGCTGTACGCTGCGTTGGGGAAGACGGATGAGGCGAAGCAGTTCGCCGATCGCGCCGCGAAGATCCGCGCGCTGAAGCGATAGAAGGCCATTCACGCCAAAAGGTCGGTAACCCCGCCGATCGCCGCAGTATTGGTCGTGACCGTTCTTTCCGTAGCGAATCGCAGGAGGTAGTGAGGGCCGCCGGCCTTGGGGCCGCTGCCCGAGAACCCCTCGCCCCCGAAGGGCTGCACGCCGACCACGGCGCCGATCATGTTGCGGTTCACGTAGATGTTGCCGACCCGCGCCTCGCGCACCACGCGATCGACGAAGCCCTGCAGCCGGCTGTGGATGCCGAGCGTGAGGCCGTAGCCCGTCTCGCCCAGCCAGGAAAGAACGCGTTCCAGGTCTTCGTTTCGATAAGTACAGATGTGCAGGACGGGCCCAAACACCTCCGTCCTTGGCAATTCCCCCAGGGAAACTTCAAAAGCGACGGGAGCAACGTAGTTGCCTTTGAGGTTCTGTCTCAAAGGAGTTTCGCCGATCAGGCGCGCCGAACGCTTCAATCGGTCGATATGCTCTAGAAGGGCTTTCCTGGCGGAAGCGTCGATGACGGGGCCGACGTCGGTGTCGGTTTCGGCCGGGTCGCCGACTTTCAGCTCGGCGAGCGCGCCGGCGAGCAGCTCGAGCACGCGCGGCGCGCTCTCGGTGTCCAGAAACAGGATGCGCTGCGCTGAGCAGCGCTGGCCGGCGCTGTTGAAAGCCGACAGGACCGTGTCGTCGACGACTTGCTCGGGCAGCGCCGAGGAATCCGCGATCATCGCGTTCACGCCGCCGGTCTCGGCGATGAAGGGCGCGACCGGCCCGCCGCGCTCGGCCAGCACGCGCTGAATCGCCTGCGCCGTCGCGGTAGAGCCGGTGAACGCGACGCCGGCGATACGCCGGTCGGCGACGAGCTTGGCGCCCGTCGCGCCGTCGCCGATGACGCATTGAAAGACCTCGGCAGGAATTCCAGCGCTCACCAGGATTTGCCTTGCCCTGATGCCGATTCGAGGCGTTTGCTCGGCTGGCTTCGCGACCACCGTATTGCCGGCGGCAAGCGCGGCGGCAACCTGGCCGGTGAAGATCGCGAGGGGGAAGTTCCACGGGCTGATGCAGGCGAAGACGCCGCGCCCGTGCAGCGAGAGCTCATTGCGCTCGCCCGCGGGCCCCTTCAGGTCCTGCGCTTTCTCGAACAGGTTCTTCGCCTGCAAGGCGTAGTAGCGGCAGAAATCGGCGGCCTCGCGCACCTCCGATACTGCGTCCGCGTACGTGCGCCGGCCTTCGCGCACGATGAGCGAGACGAGCTCCGGCATCGCGGCTTCGAGCGCGTCCGCGGCGCGCTCAAGCGCCTGCGCGCGCTCGCCAGCCGGCGTGCGCGACCAGGACTCGAAGGCGAGGGTCGCGCTCTCAAGGGTTTTGTCCAGCCGGCCCGGGGACGTTCCGGGAACGTCTCGCTCGATCTCCCCGTCGGAAGAAACCTTCTCCTGCAGGCAATCGAGAACGTCTTCGCGCGAAAGGTCCAGGCCAACGGAGTTCTTCCGGTCCGGGTACAGGTCGACCGGCAACGGGATCCTCGAGGTTCCCGACAAGGCTTTCGCCGGATCGGCGATCAGCGCCTCGAGCGGCACCTTCGGGTCGGCGATCTGGTGCACGAACGAAGTGTTGGCGCCGTTCTCGAGCAGGCGCCGCACGAGATACGGGAGGAGGTCGGTGAAGCGCCCGACCGGCGCGTAGACGCGCACCGGCACGACGGGCCGGTCCGAGCGTAGCGCGTCGTAGAGCGCATCTCCCATGCCGAAGAGCTTCTGGAACTCGAAGTCCCGGTCCCCGGCCAGCGCCAGGATGGTCGCGACGGTCCGGCAGTTGTGGGTTGCGAAGGCCGGCGCGATCGCCTCGGGCGCGCCGAGCAGGCGCGTGGCGCAGGCGACATAGGAGAGGTCGGTCGCGGCTTTCTTCGTGAACACCGGGTAGCCGGGCATGCCGAGCTGCTGCGCGCGCTTGATCTCGCTGTCCCAGTACGCGCCCTTGACGAGGCGGACCGGAAGCCGCTTTCCGGTCTGCTTTCCCAGCGCCACGAGCCAATCGCAGACCGCGAGTGCGCGCTTTTGGTACGCCTGCACCGCCACGCCGACGGGATATTCTCCTTGTAGAAGCGAAAACAAATCCAGAGTCAACTCCAGGCGCTCCGACTCCTCGGCGTCGATCGTGAGCGCGACGCCTCTCGCAGCGGCGGCGCCGGCGAGCCTCTCCGCGACGGGAAGCAGCTCCGACAGGACCCGCGAGCGCTTCATCTCCTCGAAGCGCGGATGCAGCGCCGAGAGCTTGATCGACACGGCATCCGGCGGCTGCACCTTGCCGATCACGGCGAGATAGAGGTCGAGGTACCGTCTCGCATCGGCCGCGGTGCGCGCCGCTTCGCCCAGCATGTCGAAAGAGAAGCGCAAGGGCCTGAGCGCCGCGGCGCGCGCCACCGCCGCGCCCGGATCCTCGGCGAGCACGAACTGACCGCCGAGGATGCGCATCGCCTGGCGAACGGCGGCGCGCACCACCGGCTCGCCCACGCGCGCGAGCAGGCTTTTCAGCGTCGAGCGATCGTCGTGCCACTGCATGAGCGTGCCGGTGAGAAGCAGCGCCCAATCCGCAGCGCTCGCATGGCTCCACTCGCCCGCAGAGAGTTTCTCGCGCAGCAGCGCGTCCTGCGTCGCCGCGTCCGGAATGCGCAGCAACGCCTCGGCAACGCACATCAGCGCGACACCCTCGCGCGTCGAGAGCCCGTACTGGCGCAGGAACGATTCGGCGCTTAGCGGCCCGGGCGGCGCGGCGCGCACGCGCTCCGCGAGCGCACGCGCCTGCGCCGCGATTTCGCCCGCACGCGATTCGTCCGGCTGCAAAGGCACGAGCCGCGCGAGCGCCTCGCTCTCACCGAGCCGGTGGTCTCGCCGGATCGCATCGCGCAGCGCTGCAGGGGCCGAAGGCATGGGACCGCGGCCCTATAATCGCTCAATGAAACCGGTCTGGGAACCGTCCGAGCAGGCGATCGAGAGCGCGCAGCTCACGCAGTTCGCGCGCCAGATCGTGCGCAAGCACAAGCTCGACTTCAACACCTATCCGGAGTTCTACGCCTGGACGGTCGAGCACCCGGAGGAGTTCTGGAGCGAGGTCTGGGACGGCTGCGGCGTGGTGGCGGCGAAGAAGGGATCGACCGTCCTCGTCGACGGCGACAAGATGCCGGGCGCGAAATGGTTTCCCGAGGCGCGCCTAAACCTCGCCGAGAACCTGCTCCGGCGCGGGGACCGCGGCGACGCGCTCGTCTTCTGGGATGAGCGCGGCTTCCAGCGGCGCGTCAGCTACTCCGACCTGACCAGCGACGTGTCGCGCGCGGCGCAGGCGCTCGGGGCATTGGGCCTGCGCGCGGGCGACCGCGCCGCCGCCTTCATCCCCAACATGCCCGAGACGATGATGCTCGGGCTTGCGGCGCTCTCGCACGGCCTGGTGTGGTCCTCGTGCTCGCCCGACTTCGGCGTCGAGGGCGTGCTCGAGCGCTTCGGCCAGATCGAGCCCAAGGTGCTGTTCGTCGCCGACGGCTACCGCTATGCCGGGCGCGAGCACGACGTGCTCGAGCGCGTGGCGGAGATCGCCGGGAAGCTGCCGACCCTGCGCCGCGTGGTGGTCGTGCCGAACCTGCGCGCGCGTCCGGACGTCTCGGACATCCCGAAGGCGGTGCTGCTGGAGGAGTGGCTGCGCAAGTTCTCGCCCGCCGCGATCGAGTTCGCGCAGCTGCCGTTCGACCATCCCGCGTACATCCTCTTCACCTCGGGCACCACCGGGAAGCCGAAGTGCATCGTGCACTCGGCCGGCGGCGCGCTGCTCGCCGGCGTCAAGATGTACAAGCTGCAGATGGACGTGCGCCCGGGCGACCGCTTCTTCTACTACACCACCTGCAACTGGGTGATGTGGAACCTGCTCTTCGCCGGGCTCGCGGCCGAGGCGACGCTCATGCTCTACGACGGCTCGCCCTTCGAGCGCGGCGGCAAGATCCTCTTCGACTACGCCGAGAAGGAGCGCTTCACCCATTTCGGCACCTCGGCCAAGTTCATCGACGCGATCGAGAAGCGCGGCCTCGCGCCCGCCGAGACGCACAGGCTGGACGACCTGAAGATGGTGGTCTCGACCGGCTCGCCGCTCGTCGCCGAGAGCTACGACTACGTCTACGCGAAGGTGAAGCAGGACGTGTGCTTGTCGTCCATCTCGGGCGGCACCGACATCATGGCGGCGTTCGCCGACGCGAACGCGGTGCTGCCGGTCTTTCGCGGCGAGATTCAATGCCGCTCGCTGGGGATGGCGGTCGATGTTTTCAATGAAGAAGCGGAACCGGTGACGAATACGAAAGGCGAGCTCGTCTGTACCAAACCGTTCCCTTCGATGCCGCTCGGCTTCTGGGGCGATCGCGGCGCCGAGCGCTATCACGCGGCGTACTTCGAGAAGTTCGCCAACGTCTGGTGCCACGGCGACTGGTGCGAGCTGACCGACCGCGGCACGATGATCGTGTACGGGCGCTCGGATGCGACCCTCAACCCCGGCGGCATCCGCATCGGCACGGCCGAGATCTACCGCCAGGTCGAGAAGATCGACGAGGTCGAGGAGTCGGTCGCGATCGGCCAGCTCTGGCCGCCGGACAAGCCCACCGATACCAGGGTTGTGCTCTTCGTGCGGCTGAGACCCGGTTTTTCCCTCGATTCGAACCTTCAAGACAAGATCCGAAAGAAAATCCGGGAAAACACTTCTCCGCGCCACGTTCCCGCCAAGATCATCCAGGTCGCCGACATCCCGCGCACCAAGAACAACAAAGTGGTCGAGCTCGCGGTGAAGGCGGTGGTGCACGGCATGGACGTCGGCAACACGGATGCGCTCGCCAACCCCGAGGCGCTCGAGCTGTTCAGGGACCTGCGCGAGCTCGCGCTCTAGTTCCCGGCCGCGAACACCGGCACGATCTCGTAGCGGCAGAACGCCTGGCCGCAGCTCGCGGCAAGCGTCACCATCAGCAGCAGCACCGGCTTTTGCCACGGGTTGCGGTCGAGCCTGCAGAGGAGCGTATAGCCACCCGGGTAGGGCGCCGGCTGCATCATCCGGTCGATCGCGCGGTCGAGGTCGAGGCACGAATCGATCTGGGCGGGCGACGCCAGCAGCGGCGCGAGGTCCGGCCGCGCCGCCGCGGCGATCTCCTTGCGGTCGCGCGCGTACTTGAGCGCGAAGCGCGCCTGGTGGATCTGCCGGTCCGGGAAGTGGCGGATGGCGTCGAAGAACTCGGCGCTGCCCCCGAAATTGACCAGGCAGCCGGCGTCCGGCTCGCAGTGAACGCGCACCTGGAGCGCGGCAGCGCCGCCCGGGCGCGCCGGAAAGCTCGCCTGGTAGCGACCGAGGAAAGCGCGGTCGACCGGCTCGTCGGGCCAGCTCGGCGCCTGCGCGAGCGCCTGGGCGGCTCCGAGCAGGGCCGCGGCGAGGCCGACTCTAGTGAAGCGTGGCGCGGCGGCCCTCGTAGATGCCCTGCAGGAGCCGGAGCGAGCCGCGGCAGATCGCCTCGTGGGTGAGGCCGTGGCCGTCGTGCTCGATCACGTCGAGGGTCACCGGCACGTGCAGCCCGGCGAGCACGCGCGCGGCGCGCTCGGCATGCACGCGCGAGACCACCGAGTCGTAGCCGCCGTGCACGAGGTGGATGCGCGAGGGCACGCGCTGGGCGTGCTGGGGCAGCTGCGCGAAGCGCGCGGAGTAGGCGACCACCGCGCCGGCGAGCTCGGGCATCGCCGTGACCGCTTCGAGCGCGACGGTACCGCCCTGCGAGTAGCCGATCAGCACGGTGCGCTCGCGCGGCACGCCGTAGTTGGTCTGCTCGCGTCGCACCAGCTGCTCGATCCGCGGCAGGATCGCCTGCACGCGCGCCAGGCGGTTCTCCGCCGACAGGTTCTTGGTCGAGAACCACTGCTTCGCGTCCGGGGCCTTGCCATAAAGAAAAAAGCCGCTCGGCACCACCAGAGCGGCGGACGGGAAGCGGCCCTGGTACTTGAAGGCGGCGGGGATCATCGAGCGCGCGTCGGCGCCGCTTGCGTGCAGGAATACGAAAAGATGTCGGGCGGGATGCTCCGGGGTCGGCCCGAAGCGGTAGACCTGCTGCATCGGGCCATTCTCCGCCCGTCACGGGCGTTCTGTAAACTGCCCGCAACAAAGCGTGCGCTCCCCGAGGTAACTCCATGCAGAAGAAGACTTTCTTTCGCGTCCTGTGGGCGCTCACGAAGCCGTATTGGGTATCGGAGAAACGCGGCGTCGGGCTGGTCCTGCTCGCCACCGTGGTCGGCCTCACGCTGTTCGGCGTGTGGCTGGAAGTGCAGTTCAATACCTGGAACCGCGACTTCTACAACACCTTCGAGGCGCGCGACCAGGACGAGTTTTTCCGGCAGTTCGGCATGTTCGCGATCCTCGCCGCCCTCTACATCTTCAACGCGGTCTACCGCATCTACTTCCAGCAGATGCTGATGATCGAGTGGCGCGCCTGGCTGACCGAGCGCTTCGTCGCCAGCTGGCTGAAGGATCGCGCCTACTACCTGCTGCAGATGAAGGACAAGGGGACCGACAACCCGGACCAGCGGATCGCCGAGGACCTGAACGGCTTCGTCGACCTGACCCTCACGCTCTCGCTCGGCCTGCTTTCCGCGGTCGTGACGCTCGCGTCCTTCATCGGCATCCTGTGGGTGCTTTCCTGGCCGGTGACGATCGCCGGCGTCGAGATCAAGGGCTTCCTCGTCTGGGTCGCGATCCTGTACGCGCTGCCCGCGACCTGGATCGCGCACCTCATCGGCAAGCCCCTGATCGGCATCAACTTCGAGCTGCAGAAGCAGGAGGCCAACTTCCGCTACTCCCTCGTGCGCCTGCGCGAAAACGCCGAGGCGGTGGCCTTGTACCGCGGGGAGCAGGAGGAGCGGTCGAACTTCCGCGCCCGCTACCGCAGCGTGATCGCCATCTGGTGGACGAAGATGGTGAAGACCAAGCAGCTGAACTGGTTCCAGTCCTTCTATGCGCAGCTCGCGATCATCTTTCCGTTCGTCGTCGCCGGCCCGCGGTTCTTCGGGGGGGCGATCCCGCTCGGGGTGATTTTCCAGGTCGCCTCGGCGTTCGGACAGGTGCAGGGCGCGCTGTCATGGTTCATCAACGCCTATACGACGTTCGCCAACTGGAAGGCGACCGTCGATCGCCTCACCACCTTCACCGAAGCGATCGAGCGCGAGCACGAGGCTTCGACCCGCCTGGGCGGGGAGCGCGGCGAAGGCGAGGAGCGCGCGCTCACCCTCGAGCGGCTCGAGCTTGAGCTGCCGCAGGGCAAGCCGCTGCTCCAGGCGACCAGCCTCGAGCTGCAGGCGGGCGAGCCGGTTCTGGTCACCGGTCCCTCGGGGGCCGGCAAATCGACGCTGTTTCGCGCGATCGCCGGCATCTGGCCGTACTGGAAGGGCAGGATCGCGCTGCCGAAGGGCGCGAGGCTGCTGTTCCTGCCGCAGCGGCCGTACCTCCCGCTCGGCACGCTGAAGCACGCGGTGAGCTACCCGCAGGAAGCCGCGAGCGTGCCGGACGAGGACGCGCGTGCCGCGCTCGCGGCGGTCGGGCTCGCGCACCTGCAGGACGCGCTCGCGCGCGACGAGAGCTGGGCGCAGACGCTCTCGGGCGGCGAGCAGCAGCGGCTTGCGATCGCGCGCGCGCTGATCAACCGCCCCGACTGGCTCTTCATGGACGAGCCGACCGCGTCGCTGCCGGACGATACGCAGGCGGAGCTCTATGACCTGCTCGCGCAAAGACTGCCCGGCACGACGTTCGTGTCGATCGGCCACCGCGAGAGCCTCGCGCGCTTCCATGCGAGGCGGCTCGCGCTGCGCGGCGGGGCGCTCGCGCCCGCCTGATCAGGCGAGCTCGGGCAGCAGGTAGCGCTGCCAGAGCGTGGGCTCGAACGCGGGACGGAAGAAGCCGAAGTGGCCGATGCGCGCCGCGCCGATCTCGCGCGGCGCGATTCGCGTCATGCGGCGCGGCGCGCCCGAGTAGCAGGCGTGCAGCGCCTCGGTGTTGCGCAGCGACATCATCTCGTCGTCGGCGAAGGAGAGCGAGACGATCGGCGTGCGCACCGCGGAATAGCCGGCGCGCACCGCGTCGTCCTCGGCGCCGAACGCGTAGTCCCGGTTCAGGCACCAGCGCCGCCACTGCGCCATCGCGCCTTTGGGAAGATCGCCGATCTTGCGCAGCGCGCGGCCGGGAAAGTAGCCCCACAGCGCGAGCGCGAGCGGCACGACCACGTAGAAGAGCCACCAGGCCTTGGGCCGCAGCGACGGCACGGTCTCGCGCCAGTAGCCGCTGCCGGTGGCGATCGTCACCGCCTTCGCCACCCGCGCGTTGTTCGGCACGAGCGCGAGGATCTGGCCGCCGAGGCTGTGGCCGATCCAGGTGAGCGGCGCGCCGCCGCCCTCGCCGGCCAGCGCGTCGATCATCGCCGCGCAGTCGAGCCGCGCCCAGTCGAGGATGTCGGCCTTGAAGCCGCGCAGGCTGCCGCGGTTCTCCTGCGGCCGGGAGCGGCCGGTGCCGCGATAGTCGAACGTCGCGGCGAGAAAGCCCTGGCCGGCGAGCCAGGCCGCGAACGCGCGGTAGTAGTCCTGCGGCGTGCCCATCGCGGGCACGATCAGCACCGCGCCCTTCGGCGTTTCCGCCGGGGCGAAGAACCGCGCCGCGATCGCGCGCCCGTCCGCCGCGAAGACCCGGCGCTCGATCATCCGAGCAGGATGCAGGTGGTCGTGCCGTGGGCGTAGAGCTTGCCCTCGGCATCCTCGAGCCTGCCTTCCGCGGTCGCCGTCTTGCCGCCGAGGTGCAGGACGCGCCCGATCGCGCGCAGCGTCCCCGTCTGGATCGTGATCGCGCGCACCAGATTGATCTTCACTTCGAGCGTGGTGTAGCCCTTGCCGGCTGGCAGGCGCGTGTGTACCGAGCAGCCCATCGCCGAATCGAGCAGCGTCATGGCGAGGCCGCCGTGCACGACGCCGATCGGGTTGTAGTGCTGCTCGCCGGGCTCGCATTCGAAAACGGCAAGCCCCTCCTCGACCTGCGCGAGGCGGAAGGCGAGCAGCTTCGTGATCGGCGGCGGCGCGATCTTGCCGGCGATCAGCTCGCGCATGTAGTCGAGGCCGGACAGCCTGACGCCGTTGGCGTAGGAAGCCTGCGGATCGTCCCAGGTCACCTGCAGGGCGCGGTTCATCTCGTCTTGTCCTTCCCTCTGAGAATCATCTGCGTGCAGCGGAAGCGGGCGATCGTCTTGCCGCTCTTCTCGGCGCGCACCTCTGCGTCCCACACATGCGTGGTGCGCCCCTTGTGCACGGGTGTGGCCACGCAGGTCACGTCGCCCTCGAGCGTGGTGCCGAAGAAGTTGCTCTTCAGCTCGATCGTGGTGAAGCCGTCGGCATCCTCCGGGAGGTTGTGGACGGTGGCGTAGCCGCAGCAGGTGTCGGCGAAGGTGACGACCGCGCCCGCGTGCAGGAAGCCGTTCGAGGCGCAGAGCCGCTTCTCCACCCGCATGCGGGCGCGCAGCGCATCGGGCTCGACGGACAGGATTTCCATGCCGATGGTGCCTGGCAGGTAGTCGCGGCCGATCTCGTTCCATTCGGCCGCGTCCTTGGGAATGCGCAGTCGTGCCATGGCGCTCGGGTTTCCTCCTCTCTAGTAGAGCGGCGCGGGGTCGGGGAGCGCCGTGCGCGCCGGGCTCGCCACGTCCGAGCGCCCGGACACGAAGTCCGCTGCGGCGTGCGTCGTCAGCTCGGCTTCCAGGATGCGGCCGTGGCCGAGGCCCTTGGTCGTCAGCAGCCGCGCGCCGGGCCAGGCGCTCGCGATCTGCGCGCCCTGGCGCCACGGCGACACCGGGTCGAAGCGGTCGTGGATGAGCAGGGCCTGCGTGCGCAGGCGCGGCGCAAGCCGCGCGACCTCCAGCTCGGCCATCGGCACGCCGAAGCGCTCCTCGATCGCCGCCTGCATCCGGCGGCGCGCGCGTTCCGGCATCCAGTGCCAGCGCGCGAAGCGGCGCGTGTAGCCTACGAAATCCGAAGGCGCGCCGATCAGCACCGCACGTTCGACGTCCAGCCCTCGCGAGAGCGCCACGGCCGCGCCCGCGGCGCCGAGCGAATGCGCGATCACCGCGCGCACGCCGCTGTGCGGTCGCACTCCTTCATGCGCGCGCGCCACGGCGCCGAGCACGTCGGCGAAGTCGGGCAGGCCGGTGAGCCTGCCCTCCGAAAGCCCGTGCGCCGGCTGGTCGTAGGCAATCACGCGAAAGCCCGAGGCGAGCAGGCGGGGCACGAAGCCGCGCATCTGCGCCGCGAGCCCGCCCCAGCCGTGTACGAGCAGCACTGCGGGCGCATCGGCCGGGCCCCAGCGCCAGGTGGCGAGATGGCGGCCGCGATGGATGACGTAGCTCGAGCGCGCATCGAGGAAATCGAAGAAGTGGCTCTGGCCGCGCGGCTTGGGCGGGGTGAGGAAGAGCCGCTCGGCGAGCGCCGGGGTGAACTCGGGGAGCAGCAGCGCGCCGGTGAAAAACCGAACGTTCGTGCTTATTTGGTGCATGGCATGGCCGAGACGCATGGGGACACTCCGCTCAGGTGACTTGCTGTTTTCTCGGGGTGAAGCGCTCGAGCAGCGCATCCAGCGCGTCGAGCGCGCGCTTGCGCGCCTTCTGGTAGCCGAGCAGGCGCCGGTGGTGGTGCACGACGAGCGCGATGCCGAAGAGCTCGAACGACATCTGCTCGGGGTCGGTGCCGGCGGCAAGCTGGCCCTGCTCGATCGCCTGGCGCGTCGCTCGCGTGAGCGTGTCGATCCAGGCGCGCTGGCCGGCGGCGAGCGTGTCGCGCACCAGCCCCGGCTTGTCGTCGAACTCGGTCGCGCCGCCGATCATCGGGCAGCCGCCGGGCAGGTTGGCCATCTCGGTCCAGTCGATCCAGTTGACAAAGAGCTGCCGCAGGCGCGGCAGGCCGCGCGCCTTGGCGAGCGCCGGGTTGACGACCACCTCGACGAACTCCTGCTGGCCGCGCTCGAGCACGGCGATGAGCAGCTCCTCGCGCGAGCCGAAATGGGCGAACAGGCCCGACTTCGACATGCCGGTCGCCTCGGCCAGCGTGCCGATGGTCAGGCCTTCAAGACCGGCCTTGCTGACGATGTGGAACCCGGCCTCCAGGATTGCCGCGCGCGTGCGCTCGCCCTTGCTTTGCGGGGCCTGGGGATGGGCCGGCGGCGTCATGGGGCTGCAAAATAGTACGAACGTTCGTATTTGTCAAGGCCCGTTGCAGCGCCCGCCCGGTATGGCTCGCGGGCTGGGCGGCCACCGCCTCTGGAGTCCCGGCCGCGACGAGCGTCCCGCCGCCATCGCCGCCTTCGGGACCGAGGTCGATCACCCAGTCGGCGGTCTTGATGACGTCCAGGTTGTGCTCGATCACGACGACCGTGTTGCCGGCATCCCGCAGCCGGTGCAGCACGTGCAGGAGCATGCCGATGTCGTGGAAGTGCAGCCCGGTGGTGGGCTCGTCCAGGATGTAGAGCGTGCGACCCGTCTCGCGCTTGGAGAGCTCGAGCGACAGCTTCACGCGCTGCGCCTCGCCGCCGGAGAGCGTGGTCGCGGGCTGCCCCAGCTGGATGTAGGCAAGGCCAACCTCGGAGAGCGTCTCCAGCTTGCGCGCGATGGCCGGCACCGCGGCGAAGAATTCGGTCGCCTCGGCCACGGTCATCTGCAGCACCTCGTGGATGCTCCGCGCCTTGTATCTGATCTCCAATGTCTCGCGGTTGTAGCGCCGGCCGTGGCAGACGTCGCAGGCGACGTAGATGTCAGGGAGAAAATGCATCTCGACCTTCGTCACGCCGTCGCCCTGGCAGGCCTCGCAGCGCCCGCCCTTGACGTTGAACGAGAAGCGCCCCGCGTCGTAGCCGCGCGCGCGGGCTTCCGGCACGCCGGCGAAAAGCTCGCGGATCGGGGTGAAAAGCCCGGTGTAGGTCGCGGGATTGGAGCGCGGCGTGCGCCCGATCGGGCTCTGGTCGACGCTCACCACCTTGTCGAAGTGCTCGAGGCCCGAGACCGACTCGTGCGGCGCGGGCTCGGCCGCCGAGCCGTAGAGGTGCCGGGCGAGCGCCGCGTAGAGCGTGTCGTTGACGAGCGTCGACTTCCCCGACCCGGAAACGCCGGTCACGCAGACGAAAAGGCCCACCGGAAGCTCGAGCGTCAGGCCCTTCAGGTTGTTGCCGGAGGCAGCACGCACGACGAGCTGCTTCGGCCCGGCGCGGTTCCTCAGGCGCGGTACGCCGATCGTCATCGCGCGCGCAAGGTACTTGCCGGTGAGCGAGTCGGCCGAGGCGACGATCGCGGCGGGAGGGCCTTCGGCGACGATGCGCCCGCCCGCCTGGCCGGCGCCCGGCCCCATGTCGAGCACGTGGTCGGCGGCACGGATCGTGTCCTCGTCGTGCTCGACCACGATCACGCTGTTGCCGAGGTCGCGCAGGCGCTTTAGCGTCTCGATCAGGCGCCCGTTGTCGCGCTGGTGCAGGCCGATCGAGGGCTCGTCGAGCACGTACATGACGCCGGTCAGGCCCGAGCCGATCTGCGAGGCGAGGCGAATGCGCTGCGCCTCGCCGCCGGAGAGCGAGCCGGCGGTGCGGTCGAGCGCGAGGTAATCGAGGCCGACGTTGACGAGGAACTCCAGCCGGTTTGCGATCTCGCGGACGATTCTGGCGGCAACCTGTTGCCGTGCGCCTTCGAGCTTCAACGAGGAGAAGAATTTCAGACACGCCCCCAGAGGCAAACCCGAGATCTCGTAGATCGTCCGGTCCGCCACCTTGACGTGGCGCGCCTCGCGCCGCAGCCGCGTGCCGCCGCAATCCGGGCAGGGCTGGCTGTTCCGGAACTTGGCCAGCTCCTCGCGTACCACCGCCGAATCGGTCTCGCGATAGCGGCGCTCGAGGTTCGGGATCACGCCCTCGAAGGCATGCTCGCGCACCTGGGACCGGCCGCGGTCGCTCAGGTAGCGGAAGGCGATCTTCTCGCCGCCCGAGCCGTAGAGGATCCGCTTCTGCGTCGCATCGGGCAGGATCTCCCACGGCGCCTCGATCTCGAAGCCGTAGTGCCCGGCGAGCGAGTGCAGCATCGAGTAGTAGAAGTGGTTGCGCCGGTCCCAGCCGCGGATCGCGCCGCTCGCGAGCGACAGGTTCGGATGGGCAACCACCCTGCGCGGGTCGAAGAATTCCACCGCGCCCAGGCCGTCGCAGCGCGGGCAGGCGCCCATCGGGTTGTTGAACGAAAAAAGGCGCGGCTCGAGCTCGGCGAGCGCGTAGTCGCACAGCGGGCAGGCGAAGCGCGACGAGAACAGTTTCTGTGTTTTCTTCTCTGCTTCAAAAACGATCACCTTGCCGTCGGCGAGGCGCAGCGCCGTCTCGAGCGACTCGGCGAGACGCTGCTTGGCCTCGGGCCGCACGCTTACGCGATCGACCACGACCTCGATCGAGTGCTTCATGCTTTTCGCGAGGCGCGGCGCGTTGTCGAGGTCGTGCACTGCGCCGTCGACGCGCACGCGCGTGAAGCCTTGCGCGCGCAGGTCTTCGAAGAGCTCCGCATGCTCGCCTTTGCGCTCCGCCACCACCGGCGCGAGGATCATGAGGCGGGTGTCCGCCGGCAGCGAGAGCGCGTGATCGACCATTTGCGTCACGGTCTGCGCCTCGAGCGCGATGCCGTGGTCCGGGCAGGACGGCGTGCCGACCCGCGCGAAGAGGAGGCGCAGGTAGTCGTGGATCTCGGTGACCGTGCCGACGGTGGAGCGCGGGTTGTGGCTCGCCGCCTTCTGCTCGATCGCGATCGCGGGCGAGAGGCCCTCGATCAGGTCGACGTCGGGCTTCTCCATCAGCTCGAGGAACTGGCGTGCGTAGGCCGAGAGCGACTCGACGTAGCGGCGCTGGCCCTCGGCGTAGAGCGTGTCGAAGGCGAGCGAGGACTTGCCCGAACCGGAGAGGCCGGTGATCACGACGAGCTTGTCGCGCGGCAGATCGACGCTGAGATTCCTCAGGTTGTGCGTGCGCGCGCCGCGGATGCGGATCTTTTCCAAAATTGCGAGAGAGAAAAGTGAAACTTGCTACTATAGCTCTTTCACCCGGTCTTACTCCACCCTTTCATGCAGCAGGAGCGGATGACGCGCGCTGAGATTCGCGCCGGCGCGAGCCTCGCGTCGATCTTCGGCCTGCGCATGCTGGGGCTTTTCTTCATCCTGCCGGTGTTCGCGGTGCACGCGCCGGCGCTCGCGGGCGGCGACAACCTGACGCTGGTCGGCATCGCGCTCGGCGCCTACGGCCTCGCGCAGGGCATCCTGCAGATTCCCTTCGGCATGGCTTCGGACCGCTGGGGCAGGAAGCCGGTCCTCTACGCGGGTCTGGTCATCTTCGCCGCCGGCAGCTTCCTCGGCGCGGCAGCGACCGACATCTGGACCGCGATCGCCGCGCGCATCCTGCAGGGCGCGGGTGCGATCTCCTCGGTGGCGATGGCGCTCGCCGCCGACCTGACGCGTCCGCAGCACCGCACCAAGGTGATGGCGATGATCGGCTCGATGATCGGCCTGATGTTCGCGCTGTCGCTGGTCGGCGCGCCGCTGCTGTATCGCCTGGTCGGCATGGAGGGGCTCTTCGCCTTGAACGGCGTGCTCTGCCTGGCGGCGATGGCGCTGGTGCGCTTCGAGGTGCCGGACCCGCCGCGGGTCGAGCGCAAGGCGGGCGCCTCGGGCGGGTTGCGGGAGGCGCTCACGCCCGAGCTGCTGCGCGTCAATGCCGGAATTTTCATCCTGCACGTCGTGCTCTACGCGATGTTCGTCGTGGTCCCGCCGATGCTGGTGCAAGCGGGGCTCGCGCTCACCGAGCACTGGAAGCTCTACCTGCCGGTCGTGCTTGCCTCGTTCGTCGTCATGGTGCCGGCGATCCACTACGCCGACCGCCGCAACCGGCCCAGGCCCGTGCTGCTCGGCTCGGTCGTGCTGCTCGCCCTGGCCGAGTCGCTGCTGGGGGCGGT
>Ga0187893_10007711_pt1 | contig 17437 bp, 10 predicted proteins | sample MA1701074metaG_FD_139574 | JGI IMG/M metagenome (GOLD analysis project Ga0187893, IMG submission 139574) | White microbial mat communities from a basaltic lava cave in the Kipuka Kanohina Cave System on the Island of Hawaii, USA - MA170107-4 metaG ... | reverse complement strand
GAATTGGTCAGATTCGATCCCACCGTCGTGCTCGTCAGCCCCTGCGCCGACGCCACCGCCACCGTCCCCTGATTGTCCCACTGCGCGTTCAGGACCCGCGTCCCCCCCAGGGTGCCCACCAGCGCCGCGATGGTCCGCGTGGCCGGGTTCACCAGCGTTCCCGCCGTGACGTTCAACTGCGCCGTGCGCTGGAAGCTGGGGTCGACATTGGTCAGCTCGATGGTCCCGTTGTTCGTGAACCCGCTCGCCATGGTCAGCGTCGCGTTCCCCTGGAACTGGTTCCCTGCCATGCGCAGGATCGACCCAGTCCCCGACGTGTAGGCGCCGTTGATGGCACTCGTCCCGTTGACCACCACCGTCGCCTGGTTCACGAAGGGCAGCGTGGCACCGAGGGTGCTGGACACCAGCGTCAGCGTCTTCCCCGTCGTGTTGGTCAGCGTCCCGGGCCCGTTCACCGTGCTGCCGCTCAGGGTCAGCCCCGTCAGGCTGTTATCAAAGTTCGGCGTCAGGTTCATCGTGGTGTTGGTCAGCGCCAGCGTCCCCGCTCCGGTGATGCTCGCCCCCGTGTTGACGTTGAACGTCCCCCCGGTCACGCTGAAGGTGCGTGCGGCGTCAATGGTGACCGTGCCCGTCGTGGTGAGCGTACCGGCTGCCCCCTGCGAGACCGTGAAGCTGCCGCCCACAAGCTGGATCGTTCCACTGTTGACCAGGCTCGAGGTGCCCGACTGGTTCACCGTGAACGGTCCCCCGCTGAGATCGATCGTCCCCGAATTGGTCAGATTCGATCCCACCGTCGTGCTCGTCAGCCCCTGCGCCGACGCCACCGCCACCGTCCCCTGATTGTCCCACTGCGCGTTCAGGACCCGCGTCCCACCCTGGGTCCCCACCAGCGCGGCGATGGTCCGCGTGGCCGGGTTCACCAGCGTCCCCGTCGTGACGTTCAACTGCGCGGTGCGCTGGAAGTTGGGATCGACGTTGGTCAGCTCGACGGTCCCGTTGTTCGTGAAGCCACTTGCCATCGTCAGCGTGGCGTTTCCCTGGAACTGATTCCCCTCCATCCGTAAGAGCGAGCCGGTGCCGGACGTGTAACCGCCGTTGATGGCACTCACCCCGGCGACCACCACCGTCCCCTGGTTCACGAGGTTGCCGACCCCGGCGACGGTGCTGCTGGTCAGCAGCAGCGCACCGCTGTTCCGCACCAACGTCGCGCCGTTGACGGTGATCGTGCGCGAAGCGGATGAGAGTGTTTGCACGCCGCTCCCGCCGCCGACCGTGAGATAGAGAACGGTGGGATTCACATCGAGGGTCACCGTGTAGGTGCCGGCAAGCTCGATGACGGCCGAGTCACCGGCGGCCGGGACGACGCCCGTGCTCCAGTTCCCCGAGGTGCCCCAGTTCCCGCCGCTCGCGTTGATCCACGCGTTCAACGGCGTCCCGCCACCCACGACCGTCAGCACGACACCGGTTGGTCCCGTGGCGACTTGCATGCCCGGCGGCAGGTTCACCTGACTGAACGATCCCGTCTGCGACGCGTACGTCATGATCGTGAACACGTCCGACATCGCCGGAGTGAAGCCGCCGATGAGGGAGACGTTCACGATGCCGCCCAGCGTGGCCGCGCCGCTCACGCTCAGCTGGTCATACTGCGTGCCCGGCGCCGTACCGCCCAGCTCGATGTTGAGCACGGCGGACGACGTGCTCGCGTAGGCGCCGGTGATCGTGAGGGCACCGGGGGAGCCGCCCGGAGCCACGGTGCCGCCGTTCGTAAACGTCGACGTGGAGACGTTCAGGGTGCCGGCGCCCAGCAAAAAGCCCGCCGAGCTGTTCGTGAGGGTCCCTCCCGTCACCGTCCACACGCGCCCGCTGCCGATCGTGACCGTCCCGTCGTTGGTGAAGCTCGGTGTCGTGCCGGACTGGGTGAGAGTCAGATTCCCGAGCCCGAGTGTGATCGTCCCGCTGCTCACGTGGTCGGCCGAGGCGGCGTTCAGGGTCAGCGGACCATCCACCTCAACGGTGCCCTGGTTGTCCAGCACGGCCGTGAGCACGTTCCCCACCCCTCCCGAGGCCCGCACGGTCGCCCCTGTGCCATTCACGAGGGGTCCGCTCGTCACCGTGAGGCGTCCCGCCCAGCTCGTGCCCGTCAATTCGATCGCGCCGTCGTTCGTAAACCCGGTCGCGATGGTCACGTCGGCGAAGCCGTTGTTGCCGTTCAGCCTCAGCAGCGCGCCGGCCTGGTTCGCCACGGGACCGTTGAGCACGCTGGTCCCCGGACCCGCATGCACGGCTCCCTGGTTATCGAGGCCCGCATTCACCGTCGTCCCCGACAGCGACAAGGAGCGACCCGGTGCCACGATGAGCATCCCGGGCCCGTTCACAGTCGAATTGGACAGGGTGATGGACAGCGTGTCCTGGGTGAAATCGGGCGTCAGCGCAACCGTGACGCCGGAGAAGTTCACGGTGCCGAACCCCGCCAGGCCGCCGGGGCCCGCGTTGGCGTAGTTGAACGCCCCGTTATTCACCTGCAACACGCGCCCCGAGCCCACGAGGATACTCCCCGTCGTCGTGACGCTGGGCGTCGTGCCCGTCTGATTGATCGTCAGGTTCCCGAGCCCCAGCGTCACGGTCCCGCTGTTCAGATGATCCGCCGCTGCGCCATTGACCGTCAGCGGACCATCCACCAGGACGCTTCCCTGGTTGTCCAGAACTCCCGTAAAGCTGTTCCCGACGCTCCCCACGGCGCGCAGCGTCGCCGCCTGGCTGTTGACGAGCGCACCGCTCGTTACGGTCAGCCGCCCCGCCCAGCTCGTGCCCGTCAGCTCGATCGTGCCGTCGTTCGTGAACCCGGTGGCGACCGTCACGTCGGCGAAGCCGTTGTTGCCGTTCAGCCGCAGCAGGGCCCCGGCATCGTTCGTCACCGAGCCGTTGAGGACGTTGGTGCCGGGAGCCGCCTGCACCGTCCCCAGGTTCACGAACGGCGCGTTCACGGTCGTGCTGGTCAGCGTGAGCGTGCTGGTTCCTGCTACGGTCAGAGTCCCCGGGCCGTTCACCGTCGCAGTGGAGAGCGACACGAGCAGCGTATCGTGTGTGAGGTCCACGCCGAGTCCGAGTGTCACGCTGCTCAGGGACACCGTTCCGGTCCCCTCGACGGCCCCGCCGGCGTAGTCGAGGGCGCCCCCGCTCACCGACCAGGTCCGCCCCGAACCCACCGTGACGGTGCCCGTGGTGGTGAAGCTCGGCGTCGTGCCCGATTGGGTAAGGGTCAGGTTTCCGGCGCCGAGCGTGATGGTCCCACTGTTTTGATGATCCGCTGACACCCCGTTGATCGTCAGCGGCCCGTCCACCAGAACCGTCCCCTGGTTGTCCAGAGCCCCGGTGAGCACGTTGCCCGCCCCCGCCGCAGAGCGTAGCGTCCCGGTCGTCGCGTTCACGAGCGTTCCACCCGTCACCGTCAGCCGTCCAGCCCAGCTCGTCCCGGTCAACTCGATCGTGCCGTCGTTGGTCAACCCCGAGGCGATCGTCATATCGGCAAAGCCGTTGTTGCCGTTCAAGCGCAACAGAGCGCCCGCGTCATTGGCCACTGGGCCGTTGAGGACGTTGGTTCCCGGGGCGCCCTGCAGCGTGCCCTGGTTCACGAGCGGCGCATTTACGATCGTGCTCGTCAGGGTCAAGGTGCTCGTGCCGGCCACGGTCAACGTGCCGGGGCCGTTCACCGTGGAATTCGTGAAGGAGACGAGCAGGGTGTCGTGCGTGAGGCCGACGCCCAGCCCGACGATGACGTTGCTGAACGCGACCGTGCCGTTGCCTGCGATGGATCCGCCCGCATAGTCGAGCGCCCCGCCGCTCACCAACCAGGTCCGCCCGGCGCCGACGTCGACCGTGCCAGTGGTGGAGAAGCTCGGCGACGTCCCCGACTGATTCACGGTGAGGTTACCGGAGCCGAGCGTGATAGTGCCGCTGTTCTGATGATCGGCCGACACGCCGTTGATCGTCAGCAGCGCGTCCACCTGGACGGCCCCTTGATTGTTCAGAGCGCCCGTGAGCACGTTCCCCACGCCAGCCGTTGAACGCAGCGTCGCTCCAGCGCTATTCACGAGGGTGCCGCCCGTCACAGTGAGCCGCCCCGCCCAGCTCGTCCCCGTCAGCTCGATCGCGCCGGCATTGGTGAGCCCCCCCCCGGACGCGATGGTCATGTCGGCGAAGCCGTTATTGCCGATGAGGCGCAACAGGCCCCCGCTCTGATTGGCCACCAGGCCATTGAGCACGTTGGTGCCCGGCTGCGCTTGCACAGTGCCTTGATTGTCGAGTGGGGCGTTGACCGTCGATTGCGACATGGTCATGACCGTCGCCCCCGCCACGCGCAGCGTCCCCGGCCCATTGACGACTGCGTTCGAGAGCGTCAGAGCCAGGGTGTCGTGCGTGAAGTCCGGTGTGAGAGCCAGCGTTGCTCCGCTCAGGTTCACGGTGCCGAGCCCGGCCAGCCCGCCCGAGACGGCATTCGCGTAGTTGAACGTCCCGCCGTTCACTTGCAGCACGCGCCCCGATCCCACCACGATGCTGCCCGTGGTCGTGAAGCTCGGCGTCGTCCCGGTCTGACTGAGTGTCAGGTTGCCCGTCGCCCCGAGCGTGATCGTCCCGCCGTTCTGGTGGTCGGCCGACGCGCCGTCGAGCGTCAGCGGCCCATCCACCTGCATCGTCCCCTGGTTGATCAACGTGCCCGTGAACGTGTTCCCGACGCTTCCAAGCGTCCGCAGGGTCGCGCCAATGGCGTTTGTCAGTGGACCACCGGCGACCGTCAGCCGACCGGCCCAGCTCGTGCCCGTCAGCTCGACCGTGCCCGCGTTCGTCACGACCGCGTTGACGGTGAGATCGGCGAAGCCGTTGTTGCCGTTGAGGCGGAGCAGCGCGCCCGCGGTAATGGCGATCGAGGCGTTGATGACGCTCGTGCCGGGAGCCACGGCGAGCGTGCCGCCGACCGAAAGCGCGGCGTCACCGTTGATGGTCGTGCCGGCGAGCGTGAGCGAGGCATTGGGCAAGAGCGTCGCGCCGGAATCGATGCCCAGCGTGCGGCTGGTCGCGACCAGGGTCTGCGCTCCCGACGAGTTCCCCATGGTGAGGAAGGCGACGGTGTCGTTGACGTCGAGGGTGACCGTGTAGGTGCCGGGCAAGGTGATGAAGACCGTGTCGCCTTTGGCCGGCACACGGGCGGGCGACCAGTTGGCCGCCACGCTCCAGTTGCCGCCGGCCGGATTGTTCCAGGCGACGCCGGAGACGACGGGGAGCACGCCGAACGGACCGCTCTCGACACCGGCGAGTCCGCTGGCACTGGCGGCGAGCGTAAAGCCCGACCCTGGGGCGCTGAGCGTGAGATCGTCGAACGTGGCAATGCCGGCGCTCGCGGTCTTGTTGAGTGTTCCCCCGAGTGTCGCCTGCCCCGGATTGTTGCCGATGGCCATCGTGACCTGGTTCGTGGCCGAGGTGACGAGGTTGCCGAACTGGTCCTGGATTCCCACCTGGACCGGTGGCGCGATGCTCGCCCCCTGGAGCACGGTGGACGGCTGCACCAGGAAGGCGAGCTGCGTCGCGCTGCCGGCCGTAACGGAGAAGGCGGCGCTCGTCCCCGGAGACAGTCCCGTCGCGGATGCCGACAACGTGTACCCCGAGCCGGCCTTGTCGACCGATACGTTCGCGAACGAGGCGACGCCGGCCGCGGCGCTGACCGTGGGCGTGCCGAGCAGCGTCGCCTGGCCCGGATTGTTCGCGAGGGCCAGCGATACCGATCCGCTGAACGTCGGCGCGATGTTCCCGAACGCGTCGCGGGCCGTCACGAGAACCGGTGGCGTGAAATTGGCGCCGGCCGTGATCGAGCCGGGCTCTACGGTGAACGCCAGCACGGCGGCGCTCGCCGCGCTCACCGTGACGGGGGCGGTGCCCGTGATCGCGGGCGCGCCCACGTCCGTCGCGCTGACGGTCTGCGCGCCCTGGGTCCGGAGCGTCGCCCCGTTCGTGAACGTATGCACTCCGTTGTCCCCGGCGACGAATGCGTAGTTGGCGGGCAGCGTCGCCTGCGGATCGCTCGAGGACAACGTGACGGTGCCCGTGTAGCCCGTCACCGTGTTGTTGGCCGCGTCCTGCGCCGTGACGGTGATCGAAGCAGGCACCCCGGCGGTGACCGAGGGCGGGGTGACGACGACGGCGAAGTGCGTAACGCCGCCGCTCGTAACGTTGAAGGGAGTGCTGGTGGCCTGGGTGAGGCTGCCGGACGTGGCGATCAAGGTGTAGCCGGTTCCCACCTTGTCGAGCGTCAGATCGGCGAACGTCGCGATGCCGGCTACCCCTGGCTGGGTCGGGGTGCCGCCCAGGAGCGCGCCCACGGGGTTATTGCCAATACCGATCGTCACGCTGTTGGTCGCAGCAGTCTGATTGCCGAAGGCATCCTGAATCGCCACGGCCACTGGCGGAGCGATCGGCACGAGCGGCAGAACCACGGATGGCTGTACCGTGAAGGCGAGCTGGGCCGGCGCCGCCGGCAGCACGTTGAACGGGGTGCTCGTACCGGTGAGGGAGCCCGAGGTCGCGACGAGCGTGTAGCCGGTGCCGGCCTTGTCGATGCCGCCAACGGTCGTGAACGTGGCAGCTCCCGCCACCGCCGCAACGGTCGACGGTCCGAAAGTCGCCCCACCGGGGTTCGCCCCGAGCGCGAGCGTGACGCTCCCCGAAAACGACGTGACCGCTTGACCCTGCGCATCGCGGGCGACAACGACGATCGTGCCGAGGGAGACACCCGCGATGACGCTGCCCGTGGGTTGGGTGGTGAACACCAGCTGCGTGGCTACGCCCTGCACCGTCTGGTCACAGGTCACGCTCGAGAGCCCGCTCGCCCCGATCGAGAACGACGCCGGTCCCTGGGGCGGCAGCGTGACGAGCGTCTGCGCGAGGCCGTTGTCATCGGTGACGGCCGTGGGTGAGGCCACCGAGCCGCCGATGGGCGGCGTGAACTGGACTTGAACCCCCTTCACGCCGATCTGGTCGGCCGCGATGACGCGCACCACGATCGGCTGCGGCAGCTGGGCTCCCGGCGCTCCGCTCTGCCCGCAGCCGCTCACGATCGTGATCGCGGTCGGAATCGGCGTGAAGGTGACCAGGGTGGAGGCCGCGATCCCGCTCGGGGCGCTCGCGGTGACCGGGGTCCGGGCGGTCACGACCATGTTGGCCCGCAGCGCCGGAGCGGTGATGGTGCCGGTGGCATCGATTGCGACGCCGGCATTGTCGGTCGACCAGGCGACGTAGAAGCTGGGCAGCGTGTTGTTTTGCGCGTCGAAGGCGGTGACACGGAAGGTGAGTGAGGCGCCGAAGCTCAAGACCGAATCCTGGGGATCGATGCGCAGCGTCGCGACCGTCGCGCCCGGTCCCTCGTACTGGACCGGGATCTCGGCCGGTGTGGGTGCTGGCTCGCTGGTCACCTGCAGGCTCTGGGTCCCGGAGAAGAGCACCGTCGTCCCCGACAAGAGCTGGATCGTGACGTCGAGCGTTTCCTGATCCTGGGCCAGATCGACCGTGGCGGTGAGCGGCAGGGTGGTTTGATTCGCCGGAAACGCGAAGACCTGATTGAACAACGTTTCCGCGGGCGGACGCACGACGATGAGGCGGACGTTATCGATGACGAGATTGAACCTGGCCAGCTCGGCCGATGACGGCAGCGTCGTCGTGACCGACAGGACGGCTCGATGACCCGGACCCGTGCCCCCCTCGGTGCAGGTACCGAGGAGGACAGGCAGGGACAGCGCCGCGACAACCCAGCGCGCGCGAGCCAGTCGGGGGGCCATCAGGCCAATTGAGCCTGCAAGAGAAGGGCCGTCAAGCAACACTGTCGCGCGAGTGCGACGGTTCGACCGTGATTATCATTGCCCCATGCACACCGCCCGCCGCACTCACGGATTCACGGAATCCGTCATTCGGGGAATGACCCGCCTCGCGGCCCAGCACGATGCCATCAACCTCGCGCAGGGGTTCCCCAACTTTCCCTGCCCCGACGTGCTCAAGGAGGCCGCGGCCCGCGCGATTCACGCCGACATCAACCAGTACGCCATTACCTGGGGCGCCAAGCGGCTCCGCGACGCGCTCGCGAAGAAATACGCCGACTGGTACGGCATGACCGTGAATCCGGAGACCGAGCTCACCGTCACCTGCGGCGCCACCGAAGCGATGGCGTCGTCGTTACTCGCGATCGTGGATCCGGGCGACGAGGTGATCGTGTTCGAGCCGTTCTACGAGAATTACGGGCCGGACGCGATCCTGTGCGGCGCGCAGCCCGTGTTCGTCCCGATCGCGTCCGACGGGGCCTTGGACCTCGATCGGCTCCGTGCGGCGTTTTCGGACAGGACCCGAGCGATCGTCGTGTGTACGCCGAACAACCCGATCGGCAAGGTGTTCACCCGCTCGGAGCTCGAGGCGATCGCCGAGTGTTGCCGGCGGCACGACAGCTATGCGGTGACGGACGAGATCTACGAGCACATCTACTATACAGGGCAGCACATCCCGATCGCGACGCTGGACGGGATGCGCGAGCGCACCATCACGGTGAGCGGCGCCTCTAAGACGTTCAGCATCACGGGGTGGCGCATCGGCACCATCGTCGCGCCCGCGCAGACGACCGACGCGATCCGCAAGGTGCACGACTTCCTCACGGTCGGGGCGCCGGCGCCGCTGCAGGAGGGCGTCGCCGTCGCGATCGAGACCCTGGGCCGCGACTACTATGAAGGATTGGCGCGCGACTATCGCGCTCGACGCGATCTGCTCTGCGGAGCCCTGGTCGCGGCCGGCTTTCGCTGCTCGCCACCGGCCGGGGCGTATTACGTGATGACCGACTTCTCGGCGCTGTCCGACCTCCCGGACGATCGGTTCGCCGAGTGGCTCACGTCTGAGCACGGCGTGGCGCCGGTGCCGGGGTCGAGCTTTTACAGCCGGCCGGAGCTGGGACGGACGGTGGTGCGGTTCGCGTTTTGTAAGACGATGGACTTGTTGGAGCAGGCGGCGGGGAGGCTGCGCGGCCTGCGTGGCGCAGGGGTCAGAGCTTGAGAATCGCAACTACCGTGCCGAGTGTCGCTACCCAGAGGGCGATCGTGAGGCGAGCGAGCCGGCCTTCGGCCATGCCGATTCTGGCGAGCAGGCCGCCCTCGAGCCTGGCGAGCCCAGCCTCGAGCTTTCCCTCGAACCGGGCGAAGTTCGCCTCATTCAGCTCGCGCAAGTCGCTCTTGTAGGTGGCGTCCACTTGATTCAGCCACTCCACGAGCTCGTTGGTGAGCTCGTCTCCAAATGTCTCGTAGAACTTGCGGGACAGTTTCGCCGTCACCGGCATGGAAGACCCTCCAAGTCGATCGCGGCAACATGGTAATGTACGCTCGGCAAGTCGCCGGTATCAATTCACCGCGAGCGGGGTCGTTCTCTTGCAGTCTTCAGGCATGCAACGGGCGGGTCGAGACGGTCCGTATGAGCGGCAGGAGTTCTGCTACAGCCCGGCTACCGCCGCCTTCCACACCGCAGGGTCGCCCACCGCACCGCCGCGTCCGCGCCGACATTCTCGACCAGTAAGCCGAGCATGGTAATGCGATCTTCCTCGGACCAGAACAGACGCCCTTTAACCATCTCGATTTTCTCGGGCGTGAGTTTGTAGCGCGCCATGGCTTCTCCAGCGCCCCACGCGCGCCCTTCACGGCGAATGTCCCAGCCAGACGAAGGAGTCATGGACCGCTCCGTCAGTCAGGACGAAACAGACAGGCCAGGGGACTGAGAAGGTTTGAGCAGCACCGGGTGCCGGGGTCACAAGCGGCTCCCCGTGGACCACCTCGTAACGATTGCCGTCGCGACGCCGGACATACCAGCGCGGGCGACTCCTCGGCCGAGGGCCGCAAGCTCGGCGCGCCCTGCGTGTGCTGCCGATCAAGGAAGGGCTACACCGCGCCCGCGGCTTCCTGGAGCCGATTGTCCGCGGTGAATAGCTCCAGGCCTTCAATGCGCCGCCGAGCCGCGAGGAACGTCCCGAGATGCAGCGCATCCAGGGTGCGAAGCGGCCGATCCGGCGCCACGCGTGCCGCCAGGTCGCATACTGCCGGGGTCAGCTCCCATAGTTCGCAGCGGCTCCACAGGGCATCGAGCTCGCGTCGCGCGTCAGCGAGACGGACCTCCGCGACGGTCCCCTGCTGCTGGAGCCGAAGGAGGGCACGGGCCGATTCGACAATCGACAGCCGCGACGTCACGAGCACCACCGCGGCGCCGATCCGCTCCTCGACCTCAGGCGTCGTCCCCCGCTCCAGGGTGGCCCGCAGGGCGACAGACGTGTCGAGATAGAGGGGCGGGCGCGATAGCCTACCGTTGGTCAGCGCCGGTCCTGCCGTAGTTCATCCAGCACGGATTGAGCGGTCCCGGGCGGCAGTCCGAGCCCCCGACTGTGCCAAGTCCAGTCGTCCTTGGACTGAGCCGCTCGCGTAACGTCACCTGAAGCCGAGAGCGACTCGAGGAGTGCGTCCAGGTCCGAGGCGACAGGAGTCTGGCGCCGGGCCGGGCACAGCTCGGCGACGACTTCGTCGCGCTCGGTGACCAGCACGGTTTCGCCCGCCTTGGCCAGGCGGACGTATTCAGAGAGGCGGGCCTTGAGCTGCTTGATACCGACGACCTTCATATGGAATCAAAGGTAGTCACCGGTGGTCACTTGAACAAGGTTGAGGGGCTACGGGCGAAGTGTCGGCTCGGCCGGGCCGAGTGCGCAAGGGGGCCATACGCCCCACGGTAGGGGGAACGGGCGACATGAGCGTCATCGTTTCGCGCGGAGCTGGGCATTCCGGCGCGACGGGTCGGCGGTGAGCAGATCCAACATCTCCTTCACGCTGCCGTCGGCTCTGTGGAGGGCGGAGGCTGAGTCGCTTCCGAACTCCTTGATTCATCAGAGACTCCTCCGCATAGCATAGAGTCGGGCCATCTGATTGCCAATGACGCGCTCTTTCTCGACGGTGTTCATGACACTGTTGACCCAGCCGTTCGCGACCGGATCGATGCTGACTTCCATTCGGCAGGTGCCGCTCACGACCTCGAGGCGAATGACGTCGTTCACAACCTCATACTGGCCGCTCCATTTGTCGGCGACGAACCCGCAGGAGATCTGATCGGGGCTCGTAGCACAGCAGCCCGTAGACGCGCCACCTTCTCCTGAACACTGCTGTGCCGTGATAGTCCCGAAACCGCACTGTTTCGTGATCTCGGGGCAAACCTGATAACCGTTTGCCGACAGATCGCATTTCTGGCACGCTTCGTCGCTGCACGATGACAACAAGATCGCCGCCGCAACACCCAACACACCGAAACCATCCCTCGTCATCTGGGTTGACATCTTCCACCCCCTGGCACGGGCCGCGGCCGCAGGCGACGAGCACCACTCCTCGGCGATCCAAGGTGCCCGTCTATTGTCTCGCCGCCGTTCATGTCACGCTGCCGGAGGCCCGCAGCTGCGTGTCTCACGGGCCCACGACGGACAGCGGAGTGGTGCGACTACCACCGGACGAGCCGATGCCCAGCTGGCCGTACGTGTTGTTGCCCCAGCAGAAGGCCGTCCTCCAGGGCGCGTGACCGCAGGTGTGTTCGTCGCGCGCGGCCAGGCTCGCAAACGTGAGTCCGCCCGCGACGGCCGCCGGTGAGAGGCGCATGATCAGCGTCCCGTCCCCCAACTGGCCTGACGCGTTGGTGCCCCAGCAGTAGGCGGCCCCGCCAGTCGTCACGCCGCAGGTGTGATGGGAGAATCCTACGGTCAGGCTCGCGAAGGTGAGCCCTCCGCTACGGCGACCGGCGCGCTGCGATTGGAAGTGGAGCCGTCTCCCAAAGCGCCGGAGTCGTTGTAACCCCAACACCTTCCTACCGCTCCGCGTCGTCGATGTCGATTGCCGCCTGCCTACGGCGCAGACCGTGAGAACGGTTTGTCGACCTTGCCTACCCGCGAAAAGGGCCGCCAGAGCTCGGGCCGGACCTGAACCTCCGCTCCGGGATCGGGGGTTGCCTGCGCGGAGGCACCAGAAGACGTCGACCCACGAATTCCGCCGCGGTCGCGAACATCCGCCTCCGCTGCCGCCGCGTTGGCCAGCAGCTGGGCGCGATCGTCTCCTGCCACGATCGCGATCCACACATCCGCCGACTTCTTGCGCTTGAGCGTGATGGGGCCGACGGTGTGGAAGTACCAGACATCCTGCGGACCGCTGGTTGGATTGGTGACGGCACCGCTGATTGCCGCGAACTGATCTGCGAGCGTGAGGCCGAGCCCCGGCGGGCTCGTCCGGAAGTTGGTTCCGGCCACAGGATAGTTGCCGAGCAAGAGGGTCCCGATGTGGACGCCGGTCTCCCCGTCATTGGTCACGTACATCAATCGGCCGTTCAGGTCAGTGAAGCCGATGTCGTCGGTTGCGCCGCCGATGTCATCGAGATCCCAGTCGCCGAAGTGGCCGGCGTAGAACGTGCGGGTCGCATTCGACGTGTTCGTGAATGTGAACTGAAACAGCACGTAGTCGTTCGGCGGCTTGCCGTCGAACGAATTCTGGACCACCTGCAACCCCACGCCCTCAGGCGACTGGGCATCGGAGTACTTCCACATGACCTTCTTCCCCCCTGACGGGAGAGAATGGGTCTTGAGGGTCCCATCCTGCCCGAAGTCCCGGCAGGCGGCGCCGCACTCACCGAACCCGAAGTTGAAACCGGTCAGCACGACGTCCGGGGCAAGACCGACGACCAGGCCGCCGACGAAGATGTGAGTGGCGCTGAAGGGGGTGTGAACCGGAGCAGCCGGAGGAATCACAGGAAACTGCACTCCCCACCCGCTGCCGAACTGGTCGAACAATTCGCCGGACTGTCCACCGATATCGCCGGGCAATGGGGTGACCACCAGGCGCGTACGGTCGTGCGAGAACGCCGTGGCCGGACCGGTTTCGGCGTCACAGATGAATCCACTGAGTTCATCGGGGAAGAGATATGCGCCGCCGGGGGTACTGCTTGCCAGCGCCCGGGCCCCCAACAACGGGCAGTTGGCCTGGAACCGATACCTCACCCCGCCCTGAACTGTCATCGGCGATCGTTCCGGGATCGCGTCGTCCCAAGCGCCGTCCGGTCCGGTGACCCCGAAGGCGCCCCCAAACAGTGGCGCCTCGTCATACGCCAGAGTCAGGTCCAGCCCTTCGACGGGCTCGCCGTCCAGGGTGGCGCCACCGCCCATCGCAATGCCGTCCATCACCTGCACATCCTGGGTGACGTCACCACCGCTGTTATCGACGGTAGCCGGCTCCAGATATCGCCAGGGCAGGTTCCCGATGGCCGGGGTGCTCGGGAGTTGGACCCGGATGCGATATGCACCGGGGTCGACCAGTATCGCGAATGCATCGTCGGGGCACGTAACATTCTGGGCTCCTGCGAACGGCATGCCTAACGTGGCGCTTACCGGATCGAAAACCCGAACCAGCACCGTTGACGCCGGTGGCAGGTTACCGCACAGAGATGAGCCACTGGGGCCGAGCAGGTCGCCGGAGATCAAGTGCAGGCCAGCGTGGGCGAAGACTGGCAGTCGCGCTGTGGGGGCTTGCGGCTCCTGAGTGCACGCGGTGAGTGCGGCGCTGATCACCGTGGCGATGGGAAGAAGGCGTCTGGCAGGCGTCCACATGGATCCTCCGTTTGTTCCATCGAATTACGGTCCAGTGCTACATCCAAAAGCTTCTTGTACTAGGCGACGAAGAGCGTGCGGTCGACTACCATCAACCGCGCAGTAAGCTTGTCCAGATCGACGAGCGAATCGGGAATTCTCCAGAGCCTGCTGCCGTCGGTCAGACGGATTTTCAAGAGCCCGGCTTTGTCCAAGCGAGAATCACGGTGGTGTCGGTGTCATACAACGGAGGCGTTGGTCGAAGGGAGACTCGTTTCGAATCTCCGACGAGGTCAGCGAACATCGAGTCCTGTCTCCACTCAACGACACCCGAGTCGACACGTACCCTGACTACTGTGGCGTCGCTCGTTGGCGACGTGCCAATCACGAGGAGTGCTCCTCGCGCCGGCAAGTGCAAGTAGCCTCTGGGCTTCCACGGCGTCCCGTTGGAGGTGCGACTAGTACTCACGCGATCCTCACGCTCTAGAGAGAGCGCCCACCTGCCCTTACTTCAGGCCTGTTTCTCGGCACCGCCTGTTTCCGGGCCTGGCGCAGGCAACGATCACCGGAGCGTCGCGACGCAGTAACGTGTCTGCCAGTACCGCAAGTAGGCGCAACGTCCCGCATTGCCAGATCCTACTTGCCGCCAGCCCGACCGTGGGATATTTCGACAAGTGTGCAGTGCTCCTGAGGATTAGTCGCACAAGGGCGGGGCATCGTGACAGGGTCCGACCCGCCGGTCGAACGACCGACGGGTCTCCTCAAGTCTGTGGATGTGCCGGCACAGGAGCTCGAGGTCCTGCGCAGAGGGCTCCGCTTGCTCGCGCTCCGCTCGCTACGCGACATCGACCTGGCCGAGGAAGCCGCTCAAGAAACCCTGGTCCGCGCGCTCGCCGCGCTGCGCGGCGGCCACGTCAACAATCCCGCCCACCTCGGCGCCTTCGCGCGCGGCATCGCCTGCCACGTGATCGCCGACCTGCACCGCGCTCAGCAACGGACGACCTCGCTCGACGCATCCCAGGAGGCGGACGACCCGCCGTCCGCCGATCCGGACGCCCTGCACCTGCTGGTCTCCGATGAAGAACACGAGCACGTGCGCGCCGCCTTGGCCAGCCTGTCCGGTGCCGACCGAGAGCTCTTGCGCCTGTCCTTCTTCGAAGGCTTGACCCCCCTCGAGCTGGCGAACCGGCTGGGTGAACCGGCAACCCGGGTCCGGAAACGGAAATCGAGAGCCCTGGAGCGACTGCGGCGGGCGCTCGAGGAAGCGGGCGCGGGGGGTCACGATCGGCGCCCCCGGCCGACCACCCAATAGGAGAGCACGTGACCGAATCGCTCACCTGCAACGACGTGGTGGAGCGCGGCATCGTCGAGCGCTATCTCGCCGGGCGGCTCGATCTCCCCGAAGCGGAGGCGTTTGAGGCGCATTATCTCGCTTGTCCTCGGTGCCAGGAAGACCTGCGCGTGGCAGCCGCAGTGCGCCACAACTTGCCGCTCGTAACCAACGTCCAGTGGCTGCGGCGCCGCTGGTCCAGACCACTCCTCGTCGGCGTCGGATTGGCCGCGGCGGCCGGGTTCGCTGCGCTGTTCCTCCTACCGGGGGATCGAGTCAACCCGCAGCTCGAAAGGCTGGGCGCCGTACTCGAGCCGCCGGTCTACCTGGGCGTGCCCGTGCGCGGAGAGCAGACCTCAGCCGATTCGCTGTTCGCGGCCGCGATGTCGTCTTACCTCGCACGGCGCTACGATGAGGCCGCGAGAGGGTTGGCGGTGGCGCTAGCGGCCGGGGTGGACTCGGCCCCAGCCCTGTTTTTCCGCGCCTCCGGTCTCCTCATGATCAATCGGTCACGCGAGTCGGCCGAGACTTTTCAGCGGGTTACTGGGCTCGGAGACACTCCCTACCTCGTCGAAGCGCGCCTGTACCGGGCCAAGGCCTTGTTGCGGCTCGGTCGCGCGGGCGAGGCCATCACCGAGCTACGCTTCGCAGCGGCAGGGTTGGACGATCTGGGTCGCTGGGCGCAGGCACTCGCCGACAGCGTGGAGGCGCTCGTTCAACGATAGCACTGCCCGCCGTCGTTTTCGTCGCCCTCGCGGTGACGGCCGCCGCCCACACGCAAGACTCGACGCACGCTCGACGGCTGTGGCTGCAAGCGCTGGAGCGCCACGGCGAACTGAATCTCGACAGCGCGCTGGCGCTGCTGCGCGCCGCGCAGGCGGCTGATCCCGGCTATCTGCCGGCGCACTTCGTATACATCGAGCTGATGCGATTCACCGGCGACGTCGAGCGCCTTCGCACGGAGTACCGTGCCGCGCCCTCTGACACGACGGGGCAGTCCCAGTGCCTCGCCGCAGTCGCGGCTGCTCCACTCAACTATGAGGTGGGAGCGATCCCCGTTCTGCTGTCGCTGGAGCGACGCCATGGCCCGACCGACTGCGTCACGATGTTCCTGGCCGATGTTGGCGATCAGCTGAGGCCCCAGACGATCTGGCGACCGCGTGTACTCGAGTACCAGCGACGCGCCGTCGCCCGGTGGCCGGAGGTCGCCAAGCTCCGAATCGAGTACGCCACCGTCCTCGAGCTGGTTGGACGACGGTCTGAGGCTGCTGCTGTGTTGCTGGAAGGGATCACGCGATCCCCGACCGTGTTCGACGTGATCAAGCTCCAGATCGCGCGATCCTATCTGTACCAACGCAGCGGTGACCCTGAGCGGGCTCGGGCCGTTCGGCTTGCCGTGAGCACCGCGGTCCGGCGCGACCACCGCCCCGGCGTGGGCAATGCGCACCTTCCCCATTTCGCGCTCGACGAGCCGGAAGCCGACAGCGTTCAACGGACCCTCGCGGCGCTGGCGCGTGCGACGGGCGCGTGGCCGATCGAATGGAACGCGGTAATGTCGCACGGCATGCTGCTGCTCGACTATCGCGGCGATCCACAGGGCGCGCTCAAGGCCTGGGATCGCGCCGTGGCGATCGTCGACAGTGTGCACCGACCGGCGCTGCAATTGATGTCCCACGTCCGGCGGGGCCGGGCGCTGTCCAAGCTGGGGCGTTTGATCGAGGCGGAGCGCACGTTGAGACGCGCGATTGCAATCGGCCGACGGCTGGGGCAGGAATACAACCTGGCCGAGGCGTACCACAACCTGGCACACGTCTACGAATCGGCCGGGCGCTTCGCCGCCGCCGCCCAAGCAGCCGACAGCTTCGTCCTGTTGACACGACCGCTGCGCCACGCCCCGATCCGCATGATGAGCCTGCACGACGCCGGAACGATCCGCTGGAAGGCGGGCTGGCACGCCGCTGCGGCGGCCGCGTTTTCCGAGATGGTGCGCGTCGTTGACGAGCTGGAAACCAACTACTACTGGGCCGGCGAATTCTACGAGCGCTCCGGCGACCTCGAACGAGCGATCGCGTATTACCGCCGTGGAGCGGCCGTGCGCGATTCCGAGCTGTCCCTCTGCCTCGCCGGCCTGACCCGGAGCTACGAGGCGTTGGGGTTGCTCGACAGCGCGGCCGCCGCCGCCCAGGCCCACGACCGGGTAATCGGCGCTCCGTTCGACGTCCCGCTGCTGCCCAGGGTCCTGACCCGACTCGGGCAGCTCGACTCGGCCGAAACCATCCTGCGTGACTGGGCGCAGCGGCGGCTGACCCAAGGAAACCGTCCCGCGGCCGCGCAGACCATGCTGCACCTGGCCGATCTGCTGCTCGGCGCCGGTCGCGCCAAGGACGCCCTCGGCGAGGCGCAGCGCGCCGAGACGATGGCGGTCGGACTGAACCTGACCGACG
>Ga0187893_10007710_pt1 | contig 17441 bp, 23 predicted proteins | sample MA1701074metaG_FD_139574 | JGI IMG/M metagenome (GOLD analysis project Ga0187893, IMG submission 139574) | White microbial mat communities from a basaltic lava cave in the Kipuka Kanohina Cave System on the Island of Hawaii, USA - MA170107-4 metaG ... | reverse complement strand
GCCGCGCCTTGGCGACCCCGACGCGATCCGCCGCAAGCCCCTCCAATATCCAGTGCAGAGAATTCCGCAATTCGAGAACGCGTTTTTACCACGCTCTAAACCCTGGCTAAGGATTCAGGCAAACGAGCAGGGTCGGCAGGTAGCCATAGCCATGCTCCACCACGCTGATGCCGTTGGTGCCGATAGACAGCCCGGCACCGACGTGGTCCATGGCGCCAGTCGGGTCCATTCCGTAGTAACTGTCATAGCCATGGTCCGGAAATACCGCGTAGCGGTGGCCGGCGATGGCGGAGATGCCGTTGGTCGCTTCCACCGTGTTCGTACGCCAGCCGGTTGGGTTGACCCACAGTTCGATGGTAAAGTTGTTGGTGACGTTGAAAAACAAGCTCGTGCCGGCCTGCACACGGTCATCGAAGCCATCGAAATCCAGGGCGTAACCGCCGGACAAGTCCACTCTTGTGGCGATGGCGATACGGTTGCCGAAGATCGGCCGGTCGCCGTCCGCTACGGTAGCGTCACCGGGGCCTTGCACGGCGACATCGAGATTATCACCGCCGGTCGCTTCCTTGACCACGCCTTCGATGTAGTAACGGGCGCCGGCAGTCAGATTGATCGGAACCGAGCGATTGGCCGGTGGGGTGCCACGGCCGCCGCCTTCCGCTTCGCCGATGTAATTCCGGCGAGTAGCCCAGACGGGCTCGCGGGCAATTTGAACCTTGTTGGCCGGGCTTTCATCCGTGCTGAGGAAGAGCACTCCGCCGTCGTCCGCGGCAATGTAGAACATGTGTGGACCCGACGCCGTGGGGATGAACAGTCCACGCACAACGTAGCCGCAGTTGTTGCATTCCTCGCCGTCGTTGGCCGAGAAATCCGTGCGCAGGGATTTGAAGTCAGGCTGATCATTGATGTACTTCGAGTGATTGAGCAGGGCGGCCACGTCCACGCTGTTGCCGATGTTGTCAAAGCGCAGCTTTGTCAGGTAGCCGAAGTTGAGGTCGGAGAAAACGGGCGTGGTGAAACTTTGATTCGTGCCCGCCACGACATGGAAGCTGTTCGAAGCCACGGCCCGGAAGTGATACGTGACGCCGCCGAGCAGACCGCCCACCGCCCGACTGAAGTTCGTGTTGCTGCCGCCGCTGCCGAGCGATTGCGCGGGCGTGGCGTTTCCGTAATTGGTCGTCGTGCCCCACTGGAAAAAGCCAAACGTCGGGTGATCGGATGGATTCACGGTGCCATTGAGGGTGGCGCTTGTGCCAGCCACGGCGCTGGCCGGCAATGTGGCCACCGTCGGCGGGACGGGCTGGGCGTGAACGAGGCCAGGGATGGCGACACAGGCCAGCGAGAGCAGGCGACTCAACAACATGCAACGCGCGTTTTTCATAGTGAACTCCGGGATGTGCCAGCGAAAAAGGTCAGCGACGGGAGCCAGCCGCCGATGACGTTTCTATTTCACTCTAAGCGAATCGGCTGGCTCCCGTTCGCTGGACCGTCTGGTTGGGCAAGCTGCTCTCTATTGGCTGGCTATCTTTCGGGCAACAAAAACTCCAATGACGTTGCCAATGACGCTGCCGCCGACCACAAGGACCATGAGAGGCCAGAAGCTCTTGGTATCGATACCGATCAGTTTACAAACAGCAAAACCTGTTAAGACCACGATTGGTACTCCGATGGCCCTTGCCAGAACGTGTTTTGGGCGCTGCGGTTTTTGATTATCTGGATCTTCAGTCATAGTACTCCTGGGATTTGATGGTTAACGCGAAGCATTGTTGTTCTGTGTGACTTGCCGCCATACCGCTGCGACCATTTGACCAACGTTCCGCTTTGTCGCCGAGTCCGCGCGACCCGGGGGGAATCAAGAAGCTGAAGCCGCGAAACGCGGCCGGCGGGGAAAGAATCTTTTTCATTAGTTCCTCTGGCAGTGGCTTTCACCGAGTTAACACCGGTGTCGCCAGGTTTGGAGGTCACTGCCAGTGAACCAGAAAAATTGGTGACGCGATAACGAGAACAGGTTGGGCGCTGAATAGCGAGATGAATCTCAACTCTTTTTGCCGGGTCATTCACCTAACGCTCGCCTATGCCAAGGCTTCGACAGGCGGGCCGACTTCTCATCGAAGGCTACGTTGATCCGAACGAGCCGCTCCGCGACGAAGGCCCGTTCGGCGACCACACCGGCTATTACACCTTGCCCGAGCCGGATTCCGTGTTCCACGTCACCGCCAGTATGAAGTTTCTACGCGAACATCTCGGCCCAGCGTTGCGACCGAATCGCTTTCAACACCTGCCCCACGATCACGTCTTGCGCGAGCACGAACGAAAACGCAACGCGTTCACCGCTGTCTGCCATTACATCCTGGAGAATCCATTTAAGGCGGAACTCATCCCACGCGGCAGGAGTGGCCGTTCTGCGGCTCGGTCGTGCCGGGCTATCCCACGCTGCACCCGCTGCGGGACGACTTCTGGCCTGAGTTTTGGAAACTCTTCCTCGCCGCCCGCGCGCCCGACGCCGGGAATCTCAAGAGGCCGCCCCTCTGACCCACGTAGCATCCGACGTGAGTCGGATCAAACTTCCGACCTGCCAGACCCACCGGAGGCCGAGGATTTGAAGTGATCCGGCTCACGCCGGATGCTACAAGCGGGTATGGACGTGCTCGACTGCGCCACCAGCGAAATCGTCAGCGGCAGCAAACTCGGCATCGACGCAGCGAAGAAACTCCCCGGCGAAGACTTCAAACGCTCCTGGCCCGCCGCTGATCGAGATGGATGCGGCGGTGAAGGCGAAGGTGGAAAAGCTACTTGGCTCGTAGCATCCGACGTGAGTCGGATCAAACTTCCAGCCTGCCAGACCCACCGGAGGCGGAGGATTTGAAGTGATCCGGCTCACGCCGGATGCTACAAGCGGGTATGGACGTGCTCGACTGCGCCACCAGCGGAATCGTCAGCGGCAGCAAACTCGCATCGACGCGACGAAGAAATTACCCGGCGAAGGCTTCAAACGTCCCTGGCCGCCGCTAATCAAAATGGATGAAAACGCGCGGAAGAAAATGGACATGTTGCCTGGTAACCGATAAACGTCCTTCAACCAATCTGCAGGTGAAATGAGAATCAACGTGAACGAACAGTTTCCGCATCTGCCACATGCTCCAATTGCAGAAGCGGTAATTGAAATTCGGGCTAGAGCGGAGGTGCCTTGGAGTGAGGAAGCTGTTTCAGAATGGTTGAAGCCCAAACTCCCGGGATATCCACAAGTGGCTTCGCAGAATGAGTTTCAGCAGGAGGTTCGTTTTGGTTTAGGACATCCGCCAGAAGCTAAGCAGCGCGATCTTGGCTGGAAAGGTCTTCGATTTCAGTCTGCTGATGGGAGTCACATTACACAATTCAACCGTGACGGATTTCTATTCAGCAGATTGCCTCCGTACCAGAATTGGCAGCAACTTCGAGATGAAGGGATGCGACTATGGAGCATCTATGCTGAGTTGGCTCGACCAACGGAGGCCCAGCGTCTAGGGTTGCGCTTCATCAACCGCTTCGGCCTACCGGTGCGGGAAATGAAATTCGAAGACTACCTTCAGCCCCATCCGATGCCCCCGCGCGATTTGGACTTACCATTCCTCGGTTTTTTTCACCACGAGACATTGGTTGTTCCCGCTTCCCCCTATGCGATCAACGTTGCTCGTACGATCCAAGTCCCGCAAGATCCTCGCAGTCAAGGGCTGGCAATAATTCTAGACATCGATGTCTTCACGTTGCAGCCGTTTGAACTTCGACAAGACCTGTTTGCTACCCGTTTAGCCGAAATGCGGTGGTTGAAAAACAAAGTTTTCTTTGGCAGTGTAACTCCGAAAGCGTTAGAAGGCTTTCGATGATAATGGAAATGACCACTTCAGCTCTCATTTATTACGGTGTCGCGAGTACCCGCGGCACGAGTGATGCGGCGCGTCACATTGCGGATCAATTGCAAACGGGTCGTCGTCATTTGCAAAATTCTGTTTCTTTCGGCTTCGCCGAAAAGAGCGCGCTCAATGAATTATTTGCTGTTGCGGACGAGTGCAAAGCCTCCAACTGGGATGCACAAGGCGCTGCGCCTGTCACTGACGACACTTATCGAATCGCTTATCGACTTTTGGAAGCCATGCCGCTTGGAACGGCGACTCCGTCGATTGGAGCAGAACCAGACGGACACATAACTTTGGAGTGGTATCGTTCTCCTCGACGCACATTGTCGGTAAGTGTCAGCCCCGACAGTGACTTGCACTATGCTGCGCTGCTTGGGCCAAGGAAGCGTTACGGAACAGAGCCGTTCTTCGGTGACGTGCCGAAAGTTATTTTGGACTTGGTTGCCGAAGTGACGATTGGATGAGCGATGAAGCGCCTTTAGTTGCGGCTGACGAGTTGGTAGCGCGTTTCGTTACTTCAAGCGGATGGGTTCGCAAAAGCGATCAGACCGTCAAACAGGACGCATTCATTCCGTATCCGTATCCAGACCTCTCTGTAACTCGCCACAAGGGTTTGTCGAACGATCAGCTTTGGCGCGTTGGGCAAACGATTGCAGACGCGAGGCCCGCGACGCTGTATGGAAGAGCTGATGTTGCCGCTGAACAGGTCAGGCGACAAAGACTACAAGTGGAGGCTAGGCCGGTTCCCGAAAACTTGAATCACGCGAGCATTACTGGTTGGCCGCCCGACAAGCCTTCTCAAAAAAGCTTCGCGCAAGAATTAGCAGCGGTCGCCAATTACGTGTCGAAGCCTCCTCCTGCGGTTTCGTGAAGCTGGCCCAAACGCCGTCGTCCCGTCACCCGCGGCGGGCGGCCTCGATTTTGGCGATGTCGATCTTGCCCATTTCCATCATCGCTTTGAAGGCGCGTTTGGCTTCAGGACCGCCGGCCGCCATCGCGTCCGTCAACACGCGCGGCGTGATTTGCCAGGAGATTCCCCAGCGGTCTTTGCACCAACCGCACGTGCTTTCCTGGCCGCCGTTACTGACGATCGCCTTCCAGTAGCGATCCGTTTCCTCCTGGGTGTCAGTCGCTATTTGGAAGGAGAAGGCTTCGCTATGCGGAAATTCAGGACCGCCGTTGAGACCCAGGCACGGAATGCCGAAGACGGTGAACTCCACCGTGAGGATTTCGCCCTCCTTGCCACCCGGAAAGTCGCCAGGGGCATTGTGAATCGCTGTGACTTCACTGTTGGGGAAAGTGGCCGCGTAGAAGCGCGCCGCGTCCTGCGCATCCTTGTTAAACCAAAGGCAGATGGTGTTTTTGCTCTCGTATTGCTCATAAAAACTCCTGGTCCGGATTGTGCCCGCGATTGCGTTCGCTCAATCGAAGATATTGTCCCTCGCTTTGAGGCGGAAGAAAACCATTGGAGAATCAGCCCGAAGGGAGAGATACAGCGAGTTCAGACCGCTCACGCTGCTGTAAGGATGGCTCCACTGCGGCGCCCGGCGCCATTCGCGCAGATCGATGGATGTTTCCACTTCATAGTTGAGCCCAGGAGAGGCGTTCCAGATCAAGTAAGCTGTCCGTGAGCCGGGTTCCGGAAAGTCCGGCCAGATGTTTATCTCCTTGAAGCGAAGACCGGATTGCGGATCCGCGGGATCGGTGCGGCTGTGAAACTCGGCGAGCGCCGTCTGGCCGTCCCTGTCGCCGTCAGACGACGCGTCAGTGGGGTCGTCGTCATCGAGGCCGTGGAAAATCTCCCAAAGGTCCGGCAGACCATCGTCATCGGCGTCAGCCAGTGGCGGAGCGTCCGTTTCGATGGCGCCGGCATCAGGAGCAGGGCCGGCCGTACGCGAAAGCCCGCGCGCGTCCACGATCAAGTCACTCGCAATTCCGGCATTGATGGCGGGGCTGTTTGAAAGGGGCATCATGGACAGAGTTGGTCCGCCGTTGTTGGCCAGCACGTTCAACCGGGCGGGGCCCCCAATGACATTTCCACCGCCGTCAATCCATGATCCGGCAATGCTGGCGGCGTGTGGCGATCCATTCGTTGGATTATCAGCTATCAGGCAGTTTTGCAGCGTGACGGGCCGGTCGATCGTGAACGCAGCTTTTCCGGTCCGCTGTCGGGGAGATGGCTCAGACTCGAAGAAGGCGTTGTCGGCAATCGTGCAATGTCGAAAGAGAGCGCCCGAAGCATCGCCCCCAACCAGGATGGCCGGCGATCCTGTGTGCCGGGTAAAGGTACAGTTATCAACCGTCGCGAACACCTGTTCCCCGACAAACAATCCTCCCTCCCCATTTGCATAAAACAGGCTGCTGCTCAGCGACAACTCGCCCGGGTCCGCATCGCACCACAGACCGAATCCCGTGTTGTAGCGGAACGTGCAATTCTTCACGGTGCCAAAGCTGATGTAGAGGCCAAAGCCGTAATTGTTCTCGAAGCGGCATCCATCCAGAAATGCCCTTCCGGGTCCGGCACCCGTGCCGCCGTGCGTGAAGGGACCTTTTCCATTGTGTGAAAAGACGGAGTCCTTCGCTTCCAGAACCGGGATTTCAAGTCCGTGCTCATTGAATATCACCGTGACGCGTTCGAGCCGCAGCGTCATCTCCGGGAAGGACGCGTAATTCCATGTCACCGGCCGGCGAAGCCACGAGAGGGAACAGTCTCGCAAAAGCACATCCTTTTCGACGCGCAGCCCATCGGTTTGAGGAGAGCCACTCAGGCCAAGGTTTTCGAAAACGATCCCTTCCGCATTGAGATGAAACAGTGCACCTTCGAAGACCCCTCGGATTCCACCGCTGTTAAAATTTGCGCTGTCGGATCGAAGAGTCAGGCGCTTGGCGATCTCGATCGGCGATTGCAATTCGACGTGATTGGCCAGGAATACCGTGTCGCCGTCTTGCGCCGCTGCAATGGCCGCGCGCAAACCGGCCTCGCCGGGACCGGCAGTCACAGTGGCGCTTTGTGCATGCCTGGTCGAAAGCAAGCAGACCGCCACGACGCCGCCGGTGAAACGTAGAATAGAAGAGAGCAGGTGAGACATGGGTAAATTAAAGTGTGGCAAAGTAATTCGGTCAACGGTCATACCCATCAAATTTACAATTGTTTGAGGCAAACGGTGAAGACGACACCCGCCATTTTCCTGAACCCGGCTCCTGGGAGCGCCGACATCTTGCCAGCCAGTGGGGAAGTCAGCGAGCCGGCTGGAAGCCGGCGCTCCAAGGTTCAGGGGCTCGAACAAAACTGGAGGTGAAGCGCCCGTTCGCCTACAATCGCTGCGTCATGCCACGAGTCACTTTCAGCGCTGTTCTTCTTGCCGTCACGGCACCGGTTGCGCTTGCGGCGGAGCCCGCGCAATCTCCAATCGTTGTCACGAATCATCCGTTGGAGTTCATCGAAACCAGTTTCGAGAACGCCTCGCCCATCTGGTATGACTTTGCGCCCGACGGCACCGTGCGGGTCCATCTCCTTTACGATCACGAGCGCTCTTCGCCGAACCGGGCCGCCGGTCACATCCACCTTCAACTCCACACGAAGCCGGGATCGAAGCTGACGCTCGAGTTCATCAATCTCGACAATGTCTGGAATGGAGTCAGCGGCTCGATTGCGCGCGAGTTGAAGACGGTGGTCATCTCGGAGAACGGACGGGACTGGACACCCGTGCCTTTGGAAAGTCTGCCGGAGAATCGGGTGCGGCTGCACGTCGAGATGCCGGGGCCGCGTCTCTATGTCGCGCGTGCCGAACCATACAGATTGTCGGACCTTGACCGATTCCTTGCCACCCTCCGATCGAACCGGGGTGTGCAGATCGCGACCATTGGCAAAACGGTCCAGGGCCGCGACCTGGAGATTATCCGCGTGGGAAATCCACGCGCGCCATTCCGGGTGTTCCTGCGCGCGCGGGCGCACGCGTGGGAGCCGGCCGGTAACTGGGTGGTGGAAGGTCTCGTTCACCGACTGCTCAAAGGCGACGCCGATGCCGGGAAATTTCTGAAGCGTTACTGCGCCTACATTCTTCCGATGTCGAACAAGGATGGTGTGGCCCTGGGCCGGACGCGATTCAATTTTCAGGGAAAGGACCTGAACCGCAACTGGGATAAGCCGGCCGACCCGAAGCTGGCACCCGAGAATTTCGCGCTGGAGCAGTGGTTGGAGCGAATGATAAAGATCAGCCAGGCGCCGCACCTCGCGCTGGAACTCCACAACGATGGTAACGGCCAGTTGCACATCAGCCGGCCGCCGGTCCCGGAATTGCCGCGTTATCTCGAGCGCATGGCAACATTGGAGGAACTGCTTCGCCGGCATACCTGGTTCACAGAAGGGAGCACGAAAGCGGCATTCCGCAATTCCGGCACATTGGGTGATGGGTGGTTGGAGCGATACCACATCGACGCCGCCGTCCATGAGTTCAACTGCAACTGGATTGCCGGTCTGAAGGATTATCCATCGGCCAAACACTGGCAGAACTACGGCGAGCACCTGGCCACAGTGTTGTACGAGTATTTTGGTTTGATCGCGCCGTGAATCACTGTAACTCCTCTGGCGAAGGCTTCAAACGTCCCTGGCCGCCGCTGATTAAAATGGATGCGGCGGAGAAGGCGAAGGTGGAATAGATTCTGAACGGGAAAGCATGAGCCAAAGTGTCAAAGCGCCAAAGCTCGCCAGTTGGTGCTGCTCCGTGGCAGACTCGACTCATGACCGCCGACGACATTCAGCGCGCCCTCGCCGACATCACCGCCGAAACCGACCCCACGCTCAAGCATCTGAAGCTCGCCAGCCTCGTCTCTGCCGTCTTCCGTGAGCGGGACGTTGAACTCGTCGTCGTGGGCGGCTCGGCCATCGAGTTCTACACCGATGGGGCGTATGTTTCGGGTGACCTGGACCTTTGCCTTGTTTCGCCCGCGCGGCTCGACGTCCGCACACGCCAGGAGTTGATGGGACGACTCGGCGCCCGCGGCGGTCCGCGCAACTGGCAGGTCGCCGGGCAATACGTGGACATTCTCGGTGAGGTGGAAACCCTGGCGCGCACACCTTTCGATGAACTCCAGGCTCCTTATGGTCCAGTGCGGTTGGTGAGTCCTGAGGATCTGCTGGTCGAACGTGTTTTGATTTCGGTCTATCCGCAGCGGGATGAACCAGCCGAAAGTTGCGCTCGGAAGCTGATTGCCGTCGCGCTCTCGGCCCAGGTGGAGGTGGACTGGCAGGAAGTCCGCCGCCTTGCGGAACGCCCTGAATACCGTATTCTCCCCGCGTTGGAAACGATCGTAGCTAAAGTCGCGCATGAACTCGGAAAACCCGATCCCTATCATCCCTAAGGGCCGCCCGATGCGTTGGGAAGACTGGCTCATGGGCCGCCGCGCCCGCCGCGAAACTGGCAACCGTGTGGCTCCGGAAATTATCCGCCGTGCCGGCAGCTCCAGCGATGAACGCCTCCGGAAACTTTTCAACGGAGAACGCGGCTTGCCCTTCAAGCCCACGGAAGAATTGTGAATGGCTCAGCCGGCGTGCTCGACCACGCCATCAGCGATATCGCCATCGGCAACAAACCCGGCATCGACGCAGCGAAGAAACTCCCCGGCGAAGGCTTCAAACGCCCCTGGCCGCCGCTCATCAAGATGGATGAAGCAGTAAAGGCGAATGTGGAAAAACTGTTTGGCGGCAAGTGAATTCAATGCGCGAACATTACACACCGGGCCACACGACAAACGCGGTGGATTTATGGCGGCGTACGGCGGAAACACACGCAGCTTTTTTCTGCCTTATTTGAAACCGGGTATGAAGCTGCTCGATTGCGGCTGTGGGCCGGGCGCAATCACCGTCGGCCTGGCGCAACGCATTCCAACCGGCGAAGCCATCGGTGTCGATATCGGCGGCGCGCAACTTGAACGTGCCCGCCAGCGGGCTAACGAAGCCGGGCTCAATGCGACATTTCGCGAGACCCGGTGTCTATGCGCTGCCGTTTGCGTCGGGCGAATTCGACGCCGTTTTCTCCCACGCGCTGTTCGAGCACCTGGCTGAGCAGCTCAAGCGCTTGCGGAAATGCATCGCGTTCTGAAACTCGGCGGCTGTATTGGTTTACGAAGTCCTGATTGGGGTGGGTTTGTCCTGCATCCGTGATCGGACGAAATCTCGGCGGCACTGGCGGATTATCAGGCGTTGCAACGCTCGAATGGCGGCGATGTGTTCGCCGTAAGCCTGACCATGAAACTCATCGGCAGCAGGCTGACCATTGATGCGGCGCAGAAGAAGACGAACGCGTTATGTAAAGCAGGTCCTTCCGCTACGGCAGCAAGCGCACACGATAGAAAGCCCTCGTCGCGCCGACTCCTCCCACGTGGATGATTTCAGCGCCGTCGGTGGCAGTAGAAGCATAATCGGGCAAGCCCGGGATGGATTGCCATAAAGCATCGCTGAGTTCCATTTTACGATCGAGACGATAGGTCCGATTCGAAACCGCTTCGACAAATCGCACAGCAATGTCGTTGCCGATGCGCGCGATATTGGTGATGCGAAGATTTCCGCTGCCGAATTCAAATGCGCCGATGTCGCTCACTGCCATGCGCGGGTAATCGCGCTGATCGGTGATCGGCGCGAGAACGTTGTCGCCGGCGTTGATTGCTGGACTGTTGCTGAGCAATGCGCGGGTGTCAGTCGGTCCACCGTGGTTGCCGAATCCACCAAATTGCGCATTCAAGGGCGACGCGGTTGTGCCGACGAGATCGCCGTTGATAGCATTGGTGAACCCATTGCTGTCTCCCCTGACGCCAATCAAATTGTGGCCGTGCGAAGTGAAGTTACCCCGCACATCGGGATCATTCGTGGAGATATTGCCAGCGAAGATGTTGTTGGCGGCGAAGTATTGCATGGAGTTGCCTTCGGCAAAAACCCCGCCACCTCCGAAGCCGGGTGAGGCTACTCCGTCGGTTGCTGTGTTGCCGGTGATCGTGCAATTGCGGAGTGTCATCATGGCAGCGCCGCCGGCGGCGCGGGAAATAATTCCACCCCCACGGAGCGCGGTGTTCCCGGTAAAGGTGGAATTAGTGACGTTCAAAATGCCGTCGCTGTAAATACCGCCGCCGTACAGGCTGGCGCTGTTGTTCCGGAACGTGCAGCGGACCACATTGAGCGTGGCACCGGCCGCATTGTAAGCACCTCCCCCGAGGCCGCTGGGATCGGCGCCCACGCTTATGTTGGAGCTGACCGTGCAATCCTGCAACGTCAGGGTACCGATATTGTAAACGCCCCCGCCGTTAAAGAGGGTAGCAGTGGCTCCACCCGAAAACGTAAGGCCACTGATCGTCACGTTGGCGCTCGCTGCGGTGAAAGTCCGCGCTGAGCCACGCCCGGTGATAGTCAGCAGGCGGGCACCGGGGCCTAGGATCGCGACCGGCTGCGTAATCCCGTAACCCGCCGGGCTGTCATGGCTGCTGATTTCGCCGGAAAGGCCGGGGGCAAACGTGATCGTATTGCTGTCTGCGTTTGCATTGGCTGCGTTGATTGCCTCCCGCAGCGTGCAATCGTCTGAAGTACAACTGCCATCGTCATCGTATTCATTGTTAGTGACGATGAACGTCGGTCCATTTTGCACCGGCCCCGTTTCGAGGGCTCCGATGTCAACATGCAGGCCCACTTTCCGGGCGAAACCGCGTTGGTCAGTTGCGAGATTGAACGGTGCGTTCAGCACGGCGTCATCACCTGCGTCAATTGCGGCACTCCCCAGGATTCAATTGAAGCGTAGGAGTCGGGCCGCCGTTGTATTGGAGCGGTCCGAGCAACGGGTCGAGTTTGGTGCCAGCGGTCGTTCCACCCAACAAATCGGTGGCAATCCAACCGGCGCTCCCATCGGTTCGGCCAATGAGATTGTGACCCTCGCTAGTGACGGTTCCGCCGACGTCGGTGCCAGTCGCGACGCCATTTACTCCCCGCGTCCCAGACGAACTACTACCGGCATTGCCTGCGGTCACACTGCCCTCAGCGATGATGGTATTCCGAAATACACTGTTACACTGTTTGCGGCAACGTCGTGGGTAAATACACCTCCCGCTGCGTTACCGCCATTGCCACCAGCGCCGGAAGGACCGCCGCCACCAAATCCACCGTTGCCGGCAATGACGGTATGGAGGTAAAAAGTACAGTTGATGAATGTCGCAGTGCCGGTGCTGAATACGGCCCCGCCGGTCGCGCTTCCGCCATTGCCGCCCGGTCGGCTGCCTACGCCGGTGCCCCCCGCGCCTGCGACGGCAGAATTCAGCCTGAAGCTGCAGTTGATCGAGGTGAGGGTATTGAAATTGGCGATTGCCCCACCGCTCGCCATTCCTCCCGGGGATCCGTAGAAGAAAACTCCTACCGGAAGCCCATTGCCACCCGTGCCCCCGCGCGCTTGATTCCCGGAAAAGGTGCAGTTGTGGATGGTTAATATGCCATTGTTCAAAATGGCGCCACCGCTACCATCGCCACCGGGTTGCGAGGGGGGTCCATTAAACACCTCGTTCGCACCGTTTGGGCCTGCCGCGTATCCCGACGCGAACGTCAGATTGCTGAAGCGCACGCTTCCCGTAAGCACGTTGAAAATACGAGTGCTGTGAGATGATGCATTTGCTCGCGCGCTTCGGGCGCACCTCACGCAGGCCGAATGGGTCAAGGAATTGAAACGCGTCTCAAACCTCTGGCTGAAGGAGCGCGGTCGCGACTACGCTGACTTCGAATGACAAGGCGGCCACGCGGATTTCTCCGTGAGCCAATCGAAGCTCGAACCGGTGAAGCAGTACATCGCCGGACAGGAGGAGCATCATCGCAAGATTGGTTTTCAGGACGAGTTGCGCGCGTTCCTGCGGAAACATGAGATCGAATGGGACGAGAAATACGTTTGGGATTGAATCATCGCCGTCGCGGGAATCCCAACGGGATTCCGTCCCAAAGCCCAGGGTTGCGAGGAACGCGCTACCTTGGGTGAACGTCCGCAAATGATTTCCAACCGCAACGCGGTTGCGGCCATTTCCGCCCGTTTATCACGCGCGACGGACTCCACAACCGCGTTGTGGTTGAAAACATTTCCGAATCCTAACCCAAGGTAGCCTCGCAAGCTCGGCAACCTTGGGCTGGAGGCCATAATCCCTTTGGGATTACCGCAACGCGGTTGTCCCAGAGCCGCGCTCACGCACCGGTTGGTGGCAGAATTTGCAGGCCCTATGCTTTCTGCTTCTTTGCCTGCACGGTCACCTTCGTGTCCGAATCTCCCCGAACTTGAGGAGCGTCGGTGACTCGCGTTGGCTCTCGTAGTCGAGCTTCGCCCAGCCCGGGCTGCGGGCAGTCTGCATCACGCGGGCCTCATCCAGAATGCCATCCCACTGGCGACGGCCGCGAAGGTTCTGCGTCTGGTTGCCAATGCCGAGATCATGATTTCCCTTGTTCCAAGGGCCGGCGGATTGCGACGCGTTCAACTGGCCGTTGATGTAAAGCTTCATGCCTGGCTCCTCCAGCACCACCATGAAGTGCAGCCACTCGTTCGTGACCAGCCCTTGCCCGGCGAAATTGTAAGCGCACAGGTGGTAGCCCGGCGTCCGCACACAGCATTGGTAACCTTGACCGCTGGAATACTGCACCCGCTGCAGCGTCCAGGAGGTGTCGCCTTTCGAGATCATCGTTTCATAGCTGCGGATGGGATACGAATGACCGCGCGCCCAAATCGAAACGGTGATGGGCGCATTTGTGCCGGGGTTGAATTGCGCGGCTTTCTCGCCCGAGACGCGAATCCAGCGCGCAGTATCCTGCCCGCGTGGATTGTTCAGATGAACGCCCTTGCCGATGCGAGCATCAACCCGGGATCCCGGAATCATGCCGACCCCCGTGCCGTGTGCTTGATGTTCGCTGGAATCCTTGTAGCCGTGAGAGTTAGTGTTTCCATCTTCGTCGAGGTGCCAGACGCCGACGAATCCATTTTCCTTCCTGAACACGGCCTTGGAATCGCTGATGTCCGGAGCGCTTGAATGGCCCCACTTCATGACGATTGATTGGTCTTTGCTGTTACCTTTGATCACATCAACCAACACCCAGACGGCGGCAGACCCAGACCGTTTGTCCCACAGCTCGATGGCGTGGGGCAATGCTCTGCCAGCGGAGTCGAAGTACCGGATGTCGGCGCCGTTTGCCTGGGCCTGACTGAAGTCGAAGCGGCTCTGGTCGAGCAGGACGGCCAGCGGGTATTTTGCGACGTCCTCCGTCACGTTGGCGCCAGATGCCGTGGTGTCGAGGATGATGGTCAGCGAATGGATCCAGTCGTTCGCCGAAGCGTCGCGGGTGCCTGGGGGATTGGATGACTGACATCCAAGCAAAGCGATGCACGAGGCGACGGCAGCGATGGTGATATGAACGCGGCCTTTCAGCAGGCGGTTCACGGCAGGCGTGATGGAATGTCTGGAATTCATTATTGCGGGCGGACCAGACCTTAGCCGTCCAGGGTGGTGGAGACAACAACAAGCCCGTGAAAAACGGTGTGCATCTACGCGCGCGCTTCGGACGCACCATCATGCAAGCCGAATGGTTATGCCACATTGTCACGTGAAGCATCATCACCGGTTCGGCAGTGGATTTGTAGCGAATCGCGCCGCACGCGCATCCGCCAGAGAAGGGTGTGGCAATTGCGGTCATACTTATTTGCGTATGTTGAGTCCCTTGCCGGTTTCCAGGAACGATTTCATGCTCGAAAGCACGCGCGGCCAGCCCCAGGAAACTTTGCCCGCCATGGTCGAACCGGCCTTGAAGTTGCCGTGAGTCACCGTGAGGCACACCATGTCATCCATCGCCTCGATTTCAAAGGTGACGCGCGATTTGTCGGCGAGATCGTCCGGGTCGGCCCAGCTCAACACCAGGCGTTTGGGCGGACTGCATTCCAACACTTTGCCGGTGATCCAGACCTCACGCTTTTCCTCTCCGCCGATGTGCTCCCATTTCGAACCCTTCTTCCAGTCGGACACGTTTTCGACACCGGCCCAGTATTGGCGTGTGAATTGGGGCCTGGTGATGGCCGCCCACAATTTTTTCGGCGTGGTGCGAATGAACGTCGTGTACACCTGCTTTGGCTTTTGCATATCGTTAATTTTTCTTGTTCTTGTTTTCTTCGAGACCCTTTTTCAAATCGCTCAACGCCTGGAGGCGATGGCGTTCGTATTTGCCAATCCAGCGCTCGGAGATCTCGTGTAACGGCACTGGATTGAGGTAATGCAGCTTCTCGCGTCCGCGCCAGACGGTGACGACGAGCTTCGCCGCCTCCAATAGCGCCAGATGTTTGGTCACTGCCTGCCGCGTCATGTCGAGGTGTTCGCAGAGTTCACCCAGCGTCTGCCCGTTGCCCTTGAACAATTCGTCGAGCAGCTTTCGGCGGCTCGAATCAGCAAGCGCTTTGAACACTTCATCCATGACCCGCCGACAATATGCAACCAGTTGGTTGCATGTCAAGAAACACTTTTCTTCATCTCTGGAACGGCAGTGACATTTCAGCAAGGTGCAGGTAACCTCCCGGCGTCAACATGAGACGACGCCACTCCGCAACCAACCCGTCGAAGGCGCGCCGCTGGCAGGTCAACTGACCGCCTGCGTCGAGCAGGTTCTCGCGGCGCATCCCGAGGCGGACCGCGATAATGTCCGCCACACGTTGATCCTGTTGGAACAACCTCCCTTGGAACGCCTGCAAAGGAGCCTCATCCGTGGCTGCGCCGCCGCCCTTCGCCGAAAGTGAAATCCGTGTGCTGGCGAAAATGCTGCACGGCGACAGGCGCTCCAGGGAAGATGGGCTCACTAAAACCCAATCCAAGTGGGCGCTATGAAGCCCCAATTGCCACCAGGTAGCCAATGTATTCGACACCACGAGTGAAATCGCGATCAAGCTGAATGACTGCGGACGAACTCTTTCTAAAGCACGCGGCAAAGTATCTTGGCCGATACAAGGGTAACCTTCATTGGTTCTGTGAAGCTGTTAAGAATGACCATGTGCCGCAACCTCCATTTGCTGCCACCGAGCCTTTTGGGATCGAGGATGCCACAAGCCTTGGCGGAGGACCGATGTGGCTTCAGGACGCTCCGTACCCCCGCTGCCCTGAATGCCAGCAGGTGATGAAATTCCTGGCGCAGTTTGACGACGGCTCAATGACGCCGCCCGAGGAGGGCATTTACTATTCCTTCTATTGTTCGGACTGCCCGATTGCCGCTGTGAATTACCAACAAACGTGACAGTCAACGTCCAACGACACGCGGTTCGGCCATTCCCGCCGTCCATTCCGCGTTCTTCAATTATTTGACCGGCGTGTTCGTCAACGCGGCTGCCAGCGAAGCGCAGACGAGTTCCTTGTCGTTGCGGGCAAAGACGCGCTGGCCGGAGTAGGCCGGCGGGACCCAGGCCATCTTTTGCTGGCCGTATTCATTGGTGGGCTCGAGCAGATGAAAACGGCCTAGCTCCTGATAGCCGCCCGCGTTGAGTCGGGAGAGGATTAAATCCCCACGGTCGGTGAAGAGAAAAACGCAACCAATGCTGGGAACGGCAGTCAGATGAAGGCTGGGCCCGCTTTTCGACTCGCTCACCTGGTCCGCCTGCCAAAGCCGTTTGCCGGTGGTTGCCTCCCGACAGAGAAGGTGACCTTTGGACGTCGGAGAAAACACCAGCCCATCTTGAAGCAGCGGCGTCGAGGTGTCACTGAGGCGAATGCGCAAGGGCCGCGTGTCTTCGGGCCAGAGAATGGAAGCGCCGGGTTTGTCGGAATGGAGCTTCAGCATCAGGCCATCCAGCAACAACAGATCGTCCTTCCACACCGGGGTCGGCACGGCGTAATTTCCTGAGGACGCAACGTTCTGGCGCCAGAGAATGCGACCGGTGGCGGGGTCCAGAGCAGCGACCGATTTGTTCGCCCAGACGATGAGCTGCCGGCGGCCGGCGGCATCGATGACGATTGGGGAAGTGTTGGAGGGAATTTCGTCGAGCGCTTCCCAGACCTGCCGGCCGGAATCCTTGTCGAAAGCGACGATGGAAATTTCCGGACTTTTGGCGATGGCGATGATCACCAGATTGCTTTCAACCAGCGGGGAGGAATTGAACCCGCGCAGATCCTCCGTCGTGTTGTATTCCTTCGGAAGATGGTGGCTCCAAAGTACGTGGCCGGTCCGTGCATCGAGGCACAGCAGATGAGACATCCGCCCCAGCGTATAAATCTTTCCGCTGGCCACGACCGGTGTGGCCGCTGGGCCGAATGGATGCGCCGGATCGGCGCCGTACTCGGGATACACCACGTAGTAGGTGTGAATCCAATTCGTCTTGCCCGTGGCGGCGTCGAGGCAGCGCACATTCTCGCGGGCGTTGGTGCGCGTGACGTGCGAATCGGTGACATAGACTTTGTCCTGCACGACGCAGGGGCTGGAAAATCCGGTGCCGACAGGAACCCGCCAGAGAATCTTCAACCCTTCGGGCGGAAATGATTGGAGAATGCCGCTCTCGCGCCAAACTCCATCCCGTCGCG
>Ga0187893_10007709_pt1 | contig 17442 bp, 20 predicted proteins | sample MA1701074metaG_FD_139574 | JGI IMG/M metagenome (GOLD analysis project Ga0187893, IMG submission 139574) | White microbial mat communities from a basaltic lava cave in the Kipuka Kanohina Cave System on the Island of Hawaii, USA - MA170107-4 metaG ... | reverse complement strand
CAACGCCATCGAGCGCGACCGGGCACGGACTTATTTTCAGGCTTACGCTGCCGCTTCAGCTCTTTATTTCGTTGAGCAAGCCCTCAAAGAACTGCATGCCGGAAACACGAAGACCTGGACGGAGTTTAAAGTGCCTGAGGAGGCCATCGGCTGTGGGTTCCATGAAGCTGTGCGCGGCGTGCTTTCGCACCATGTGGTGATACGGGATGGCAAGATCGCCAACTATCATCCCTATCCACCCACACCGTGGAACGCGAATCCCCGCGACGTGTACGGCACGCCGGGGCCCTACGAGGATGCGATTCAAAACACGCCGATCTTCGAGGAAAATGGGCCCGACAAGTTCAAGGGTATCGACATCATGCGCGCCGTACGCAGCTTCGATCCTTGCTTGCCCTGTGGGGTTCACATGTATCTGGGCAATGGCAGGGTCTTGGAGACACGCCATTCACCCATGTTCGGAGTCGCAGAATAAATCCCTTTTGACGCGCGATGAGGGTGGGCTTGACTCATCACGCGTCGACTTTCGCTGATCATGAATAACGCGAAACAGTATCAACTCCAGCTCCGTCGCATCGAGGAACTGATCCAGGCCGTCGAAGGTTCTCCGGATCCGGGTTGGAGAGCCAGCACCCAGGAGTTGATGCGCTTGATCATCGACTTCCATGGCGCCGCTATCGACCGGATGATGGAACTGATCGTGCAGTCCGAAGGCGGCCAGGTGATGATTGACAACCTAGGCCGCGACGAACAGGTAGGAAGCCTTTTGCTGCTCCATGGACTGCATCCTGCGGACTTCGAAACAAGAGTGATGCAGGCGCTGGACAAAGTGCGGCCGTATCTCCGATCGCACGGAGGCAACGTGGAACTCCTGGGTATTCAAGAAGGCCATGTACGCCTGCGGCTGGTGGGAAGTTGCCATGGGTGTCCTTCGTCGGCGATGACCCTCAAGCTGGCCATTGAAGAAGCTATTTACGAAGCCGCACCGGATGTGACCGCGATCGACGTTGAAGGAGTCGTCGACCTGCCCGCGGCTCCTGCAAATTTTATTCCGGTTGAAAGACTGACCGGCAGTAACGGCACCGGACGGGCGCAGTCCCTTGCTGACACTGTCGGCTGGGGGGAGGTGCATGATCTCGAATCGTTAATTGAAGGTTCGGCACGCGTTGTGGAAGTCGATGGCCGGCCGATTCTGTTTTGCCGCCTGGGCACGACCTTTTACGCTTACAGTCCGATTTGCTCAGAATGTGGCCAGTCGTTGCATGAAGCGTCCATTGAATCCACAACCCTGCTTTGCCCGCGTTGCGCACAGGGCTTCGATGTGGTGCAAGCCGGCCAGGCTCTGGGCATTGCCGATCGACGCTTGAATCCTCTCCCGCTGTTGGTAGAAGAAGGACGGGCCAGGGTTGCTTTAGCAGTTTGACTTCATGGAGGATGAATGAACGAGCCGGTCATTTCCGGTGAAACAAGGACTGGACAGGCTTTCAGGCAAGCGTTCGTGCAGCATCGTTCCTTTTCTGTACTGCAGCGGTTCATCCGTGCAAAGCCGCCGATGGAACGTTGTGATTTGTGCGGAGCTGCCTTGATTGCCGATCATCAGCACCTCGTTGAAGTCGCCGTTCGCAAACTGATCTGTGCTTGTGACGGCTGTGCTCTGCTTTTTCCAGGTCAGGAGAAGTCTAAGTACCGGCGGGTACCGCGCCGCATCCTGTTGCTCTCTGACTTTCAACTGAGTGACGCTCAGTGGGATGAGCTGTTGATTCCCATCAACATGGCCTTTTTCTTCCAAAGTACTCCAGCGGGCAAGGTATTAGCACTCTATCCAAGCCCGGCGGGGCCGACTGAGTCGTTGCTTGACCTGCGGGCCTGGAACGACGTCGTGCAGAAGAACTCCATTCTCAGGCGGATGGAGCCCGATGTCGAAGCGCTGCTCGTAAACCGGGTGAAGCGTCTGGATGGAGACTCCCGGCACGATTACTACCTGGTGCCGATTGATTGGTGCTACAAGCTGGTTGGCCTGATACGCGCCCACTGGCGCGGTCTATCGGGGGGGACAGAAGTTTGGAATGAAGTTGAAGGGTTCTTCGCCGATCTCAGAAATCGTTCCAGTTCACTGCGAATGGAGACCCGTGCCTGATCTCAGTTTCCGAGTCGATAGCGCTGAACCGGTGACGTTTGCGGCTTCGCCATTGTTGGCTTTCAAGCTGCAAGTATCGAACGCCACTTCGGATGAACCTGTCCAGTCGATCGCGCTGCGCTGCCAAATCCAGATCGAGGCAACCCAGCGCCGCTACAGCCCCGAGGAGCAAGGACCACTGGTTGATCTTTTTGGCGAACCGGACCGTTGGGGCCAGACGCTGCGGAGCCGGCTGTGGACACACGCCAGTGTCGTTGTTCCTCCGTTCACGGGAAGCACGATCGTGGATCTGCAAGTGCCGTGCTCGTTCGATTTCAATGTGGCCTCCACCAAATACTTCAATGCCTTGCGGGATGGAGAAATTCCGCTTTCGCTGCTTTTTAGCGGAACTGTATTCTTCGCAGCGGCTGACGGTGCACTGCAGATTGCCCAGATTCCCTGGGACAGAGAGACAAAGTTCCGGCTGCCGGTCAAGGTATGGCGTGAAATGATGGATCACTACTATCCCAACACCGCCTGGCTTTGCCTGCGGCGCGATGTGTTTGAGCGGTTGCACGACTACAAGATTCGCCGCGGAATTCCAACATGGGAGCAAACCCTGGACAGCATCCTTCCTAAGATCGAAGAGGTAGTGCACTGATGAATGGAAACCCTGGACGGCTGAACTTTTCTTGCCAAGCTAGGTCATGAACCTGACGAAGGTCGAACAGATCGCAAATGCCCTGCTGTACGAGGGATATCTCCTCTATCCCTACCGCGCAACCGCAGTGAAGAATCGCCTGCGCTGGAACTTTGGCGTTGTGGCTCCTCAGATGCACAGCCTTGCCAAGGGCAGTAGCGAGACATGGAGCATGAAAACAGAGTGCCTGGTTCTCGCCGAACCGGAAGCAACGTTGGAGATCAAGGCACGATTCCTGCACTTGATGACCAGAGAAGTGGGCACGCTCAGTGACAAGGCAACAACAACGGGAAGTGACCCCGAGACGGGTGTCGATCCTCGATTCCAGGTCGTAGACTCACTGGAGGTGGGCGGCGAGCTGTTTCAGACCTGGCAGGAGGCGGTTGAACGCGAGGTCATCACGCCATCCCTCTCCGTAGACAAGCTGCTAGGCCAACCCCTCGAGCTCATTTTCGGTTTTCCCTCGAGGATAGAATCGGAGCCCTTGCACTGCCCGGACGGTTTATTAGCCGGACTCATCGTCCGGCGACAAAGATCGATCCGCGGAGCCCTTCAGGTAAGCACAGAACAGGTTTCAGACCAGTTATTTAAGGTGGTCGTGACGATTCAGAACTGGACATCTTCGGAAAGGGCTGAAGACCAGAGTCAGGAGGAGCGTTTGATGGGGTCACTGGTTTCTGCCCATACGATTCTCAGCATTGAAAGTGGGGAATTCGTGTCATTGCTCGATCCGGCTGATCAGTACCGTGATGCGGCGCAGAGCTGCTGCAACGTCGGCACCTATCCTGTGCTGGCCGGAGAAGAAGGTGACCGACACACAATGCTCTCTTCACCCATCATCCTTTATGACTATCCCAAGATCGCTGAAGAGAGCGGTGGCGACCTTTTTGACAGCACGGAGATCGATGAAATTCTATCGTTGCGAATCTTGACTCTGACCGATGCTGAAAAAAGAGAAATGCGAAACCTGGACGAACGCTCCCGCCGGATACTGGAGAGAACCGAAACGCTACCACCCGAACAAATGATGAAGCTCCATGGCGTTATGCGAAGTTTGGGAAGAGCAACGACTCGAGGCCAATAGCGGGAAGAAATCATGAACGAATGGGAATGGCAACTTCTTGAAGATAAGAATCCGTTGGAATCGGTTTCCGTTTCCGGCACCGAGCTGCGAACCGGTGATCGCGTTCGGCTGTGTCCAAGACCCGGCGGCGATGTGCTTGACCTGGCCCTGGCTGGTCAGCTCGCCATGATTGAATCCATCGAGGAAGACTATGAAGGCCAGATTCATCTGGCGGTTATTCTGGATGAAGATCCAGGAAGGGACATGGGGCTTCTAAAACAACCCGGCCATCGATTTTTCTTTCGCCCGAGCGAGGTTGAGCCGGCTGTGCAAGGGGACAGAACGTGAACCGGACGAGCACTCCACGGATTCTTGTGGCTGGCATCGGAAACATCTTTTTTGGAGATGATGCCTTTGGTTGCGAAGTCGCCAGGCAGCTCTCGAACCGGGAGGTGCCGGAAAACGTGAAAGTTGTCGACTTTGGGATTCGCAGTTTTGATCTGGCCTACGCTCTCCTTGACGGTTACGACCTGAACGTCCTGGTAGATGCCACACAGAGAGGTGGTGATCCTGGAACTCTTTACACCCTGGAGCTCGAGGTCGATGGAGATTCGGAAACTTCGGAGACAGCCTGGGAAGCTCACGGTCTCAATCTAATGAAGGTCTTGGGCTTGGTAAAGGCCATGGGTGGCAAACCCAACAGGATTCTGATGGTTGGATGCGAGCCGGCAGCACTCGGCTCTGAAGAAGAAGTACTAATGGGGCTTAGCGATCCCGTTCAAGCAGCGGTTCGTGACGCCGTTGGGTTGGTTGAGTCTCTTGTCGCCGATTTCCTCGACCCAATAATCAGCATCGGGAAGATTCAGACAACGCCACAACAATAGGAGACAGACATGGAATCTAACGATAGGACAGAAAATCATCACGAGTCCAACGAAACGAGAGATCTATTGCTGGCCTTCGGAGGCCTCGGTCTGATGGCAATTGGTGCCGGCCTGGTCATGTCGCACCCGATTGTAAAGCGCTATCTGGGACAAGTGGGCGTGAATGATATGGTGCAGGGCGCCCTCCCCGACATCGAAAGATACTTGAAGCTGAGATCGATGTGAGGGATAAATCTGGGCGGGAGATGGCTTTACTCTTTTTGCTCCCGAAAACCCAACCTCTGAGACGACCCCTGGCGTTCATGGGCACGTCGTTTCCCGTGCTGAACCTGCTCCGAAACGGCTCTGGAGTCTTTGCGCCGGGAGAGCTACTCTAGCGATGAGGTTTTAATGGACGGCAACGGTACCGTTCCGGTTCGATACGTCATCGAACCGAGTCTGAGCCGCTTTCAGGTGCGCGCGTTCGCAAGCGGAATGTTTTCGGCATTTGCTCACAATCCGACCCTCTCCGTCCGCAACTTCTCGGGTGAGGTCCAGTTCGACGCGGACCGGCCCGAGGCCGGTTCGCTTCAGCTGACGATTCAGGCAGGTTCACTGGCGGTGACCGGCGACGTGAGTGAGAAAGATCGACGGGAAATTGATCGCGCGATGCGGGCGGAGGTGCTGGAAATCGAAAAACATCCGGAGATTTCGTACCGAAGTCGGCAGATTTCGGCTACCCGGGCCGCTGAAGGTCAATACCAGGTTGAAATCAGCGGCGACTTAGAGCTGCATGGCGTGACCCGTAATCAACCAATCCGCGCACAGCTGCGAGTGGATGGCGACCGTTTGCGGGCATACGGCGATTTCTCTCTGCGACAAACTGACTACCAGATCAAACTGGTATCAGTTGCCGGGGGCACACTCAAGGTCAAGGATGAGTTAAAGTTTTCATTCGACATTGCGGCTCAGGCGGATCGGAACTGAGAACAAACTCATGTGTCTGGCGATTCCGGGAAAAATCATTGAGGCTGTTACGGATCGGACTGATTTCGCGGTCGTGGACGTTTGCGGTGTGCGCCGTCGCGTCAATATTGGACTGCTCGAAAACGAAGGTGTAAGACCAGGGGATTGGGTTTTGATTCATGTGGGTTTCGCCATGAGCAAGATCGGAGAGGCTCAGGCCAATGACCAGATCAGAATGCTGACCCTGCTGGGAGAGAGTGAAGCCGCGATGCAGGAGATTGAGGGCTACGGGTTCGGCGAACTTGAGCCCCCGAGAGAATCCTGAGGTTGTTGTGTAGTCCTATCTGAATATCACCGGCTCTCTGACTCGAAGGAAACGATGAAGTACGTTGACGAATTCCGCGACCCTCAACTCATTACGCGAACTGCCAGCGAGATTCGCCGGTTGGCCGATCCTCAGCGACACTACCGGATCATGGAGGTGTGTGGAGGCCACACTCATTCAATCTATCGCTTCGGTTTGAAGGACCTGCTCCCGCCGAACATCGAACTTGTCCATGGCCCAGGATGTCCTGTTTGTGTTCTGCCCATGGGACGAATCGACGATGGTTTGGCCATCGCGGAGCAGAATGGGGCCGTCTTCACGGCCTTTGGCGACATGATGCGCGTGCCCGGCACCCATGGAAGTCCTTTTCAGGCGAAAGCCCGTGGCAGAGATATCCGCGTCGTTTACTCCCCCCTCGATGCCCTCAAGTTGGCACAAGCCAACCCCGGCAAGCACATCATGTTTTTTGCCATCGGTTTTGAAACCACGGCCCCATCAACCGCGTTAACTCTGATGCAGGCGCGCGCCCTGGGAATCCGCAATTTTTCTATGTTTTGCAATCATGTGACAATTATTCCTGCAATTCGGGCAATTCTGGACTCTCCAGATATGCGACTGGATGCTTTCATCGGACCCGGCCACGTTTCTACCGTGATTGGCTGCCGTCCTTACGAATGGATTGCCCGCAATGAGAAGAAGCCGATCGTGGTTTGCGGGTTCGAACCTTTGGATATTCTCCAGTCCATTGTCATGCTGTTGCGCCAGTTGCAGGAAGGACGAACCGAGGTGGAGAATCAGTACCAGCGCGTCGTGCCATGGGAGGGAAACCGACCGGCACTGAAGGCCATGGCCGAGGTTTTTCGACTTCGCCCCTACTTTGAATGGCGTGGGCTGGGATTCATCTCGCAGTCGGCCTTAAGAATTCACGAGACGTATGCCGAGTGGGATGCGGAGCAACGTTTCCGGGTGCCTGGCATTCGGGTGACAGACCCGAAGGCGGCCCAATGCGGAGAAGTCCTGAAAGGCGTTTTGAAGCCTTCTCAGTGCAAGCTGTTTGGACGCGAATGTACTCCCGAGCAGCCAGTCGGAGCGCTGATGGTCTCGTCCGAAGGAGCTTGTGCCGCCTACCACACGTATGCTCACAGAAAAGCTGCCGAAGTCGCAAGCTACAGCTAGAACCAGGGGAAGGTTTCGTTTTCTGCCTCCGATGAAGTAAGATCCCTCGATCTGTCTCTCCACCTCCTACACCCCTGAACAGCGAGATACGCTATGAGGCCCCTCGTGGAAGGTGTTCTTCCTAAAGTTCGTTTTCGTGATCCCCAGATTGAGATGGCGCATGGTGCCGGCGGGAAGGCGAGCCGGAGGCTCATCGAAGGACTGATTGTCCCTCTGCTTTCAGAACATCCCTCCGAACCTTTGGCCGATGCCGCAGTCCTCGACATTGAAGGTAGGCGGCTTGCCATCACAACAGATAGTTTTGTAGTGAAACCGCTTTCGTTCCCAGGCGGTTCCATCGGCGACTTGGCGGTAAACGGAACGGTGAACGACCTGGCAGTTTCAGGCGCCATACCGAGAGCGATGGTCGTCACCTTGATCCTCGAAGCCGGCCTCCCGACAGAGGTCCTTGAGATCGAACTACGAGCCATGGCCAAAGCGGCGCGTCAGGCAGGTGTTTCAATCGTAGGGGGAGATACGAAGGTGGTCGAACACGGTATGGCCGACCGGATGTATATCACGACGACCGGAATCGGAGAGTTGATGCCTGGTGTCAGTCTCTCGCCGAAAACGGTGCGACCGGGTGATCAGATCCTGTTGTCGGGGCCGATTGGAGATCATGGCATTACCATTCTGTTAGCGCGCGGCGACCTGGAGCTGGACGCCGATCTCCGCTCCGACACCCGCCCTGTAACCGCCATGGTACAGGCCCTGGTTGAGGCTACCGCCCCCGGTCTGCGCTGGATGCGCGACCCCACCCGGGGGGGCGTCGCATCTTCGTTGAATGAACTGGCTCGCGACAGCGGCGCGGGGCTCGTGTTGTCTGAAGGAAGGATTCCAATGCGCGACACTGTTCGTGGCGCCTGCGAGCTGCTCGGGCTTGATCCGTTGCATATTGCTAATGAAGGACAGTTCCTGGCCGTCATGGCACCTGAATTCGCGGAGCTCGCACTCCGGGCCATGCAACAGGTTCCCGGAGGCGAAGAGGCGGTGATTATCGGAGAAGTCAAAGAAGGGCCGATCCGCACCGTACTCTGCGAGACCCCTTACGGGGGAAGCCGTGTCGTCGATATGCTTGTGGGAGACCCACTGCCAAGAATCTGCTAGCCACGGGAACGTGGAAAGACTAAGGCTCGAAGCGACAACCTTCGGCCTGGAGCCACTGGTGTGAGATCGGTGACGAGTCAGACTCAAATCCGCTTATGGTAACCACGGTTCAGCTTGCCGGCCTTGTTGAGGAGCACCTCCTGGAGAGAAACCAGGTATCGCAAAGCTTTTTTGCTCAGGAGTCACAACGGTTGGCAGAAGCCTGCCAGCGAATGTCTGAACGGTTTCTGGAGGGTGGACGTCTTCTGGCCTTCGGCCAGGGACCTTATGCTACGGATGCCCAACACGTCTCAGTCGAGTTCGTTCATCCTGTCATCGTGGGCAAACGAGCCCTGCCCGCACTGGATCTCTCGCCACTCTTCCGCCACTGGCTGGAAGCGATTGTCCGCCCGGAGGACATCGTCATGGGATTTGGTCCTCCAAAAGGCGATCCGCACGTCGCACTCGTTCTGAACGGTGCAGATGGCCGCGGCGCAATGACGTTTGCTCTGACGGGATCCCACGGAGATTATGTTTTTCGGGCACCCACTGAGGATCCTTTCGTTCACCAGGAAATGATGGAGGTGCTTTACCACACGCTCTGGGAAACCGTGCACGTCTTCTTCGAACACCGGGAGTTGGGTCTCGATGCGGGAGATGCAGGGTTTCTGTACCCGTTCCTCGGCCAGGAGAAGCAAGATATCAGCGCACTGCGAGCCCAGGTGACCGATTCAATTCGTGCCAAGACCCGGGATGTTGAGCGACTGCGCGAGGCCGTGGCGCGCACTCAGGCTGAACTCATTGCCACAATGGCACGTGCCATCCACGATCGCGTGGCGAAAGGTGGGAAACTCATTCTCTTTGGTAACGGGGGCTCTGCCACCGACGCCAATGACCTGGCGTTCGACTGTATTGCTCCACCCAATGGATATCAACCTGTTCCAGCCATATCGCTGGCCTTGGAAGCTGCCAACATTACCGCGATCGCCAATGACGTGGGAAGCGACGTCATCTTTCTTCGCCAGCTGATCGCTCAAGGGCGGCCGCCTGATGTGGCGATTGGAATCTCAACAAGTGGCGGTTCCCGGAATGTTCAGATGGCACTGGAAGAAGCTCGCAAACGGGGCTTGCTGACCGTCGCTCTTCTGGGATACGACGGAGGCGAAATCGGAAGGCGCGGACTGGTGGATTTTCCGTTGATCATCAGTTCAGACTATATTCCGAGGATTCAGGAGGTTCAGGCATCGGTCTATCACATCATTCGGGAGTCGCTGGAGGTGATCGCACGTGGCTAGACTTGAGCTCTATGGCACATCCTCCTGTCCCTACACCAGCGAAGTGAGGGAATCACTGGAGTGGCAGCAGCAGGAGTTTCTCGAATTCGACGTCGAAGCAGACCCGGCGGCTTTGGAGCGAATGCTGAAGCTTTCGGGAGGCCAGCGTAGCGTTCCGGTTCTCGTTCAGGAAGGTCAGGTGATCCAAATTGGATGGCAGGGGCGGTGTTGCGTTGTTGGCTCAACCTAATTCGATGCAGGCTGCCTGCTTGATTCGAATTCAGGGAGCCGTGCAAGGTGTCGGGTTTCGCCCTTGCGTCTACCGACTTGCGCATCGACATGCTTTGGCTGGCTGGGTATTGAACACCGGCGATGGGGTTCAGATCCATCTCGAGGGTTCTCAAGCCGGCTTGGAAGCCTTTTTTCTGGATTTGAGAAGCCATCCGCCTCCAGCTGCCCGCATTACAGCGATTGAAGTTCAGCCAAAGGCGCTCGAGGGATTTAACGAGTTCGTGATCCGTGCAAGCCTTACACAGCATCAGCCTACCGTGCGTGTTTCTCCCGACCTGCCGGTTTGCGACGCCTGTTTGGCGGAGCTTTTCGAACCCTCCGACTCGCGCTACGGCTACCCGTACATCAATTGCACCAATTGCGGTCCACGCTATAGCATCATTCAAGGACTCCCTTACGATCGCTCTTTGACAACCATGCAGCCTTGGACGCTGTGTTCTGCCTGCGCAACACAGTACGACGATCCTGCCGACAGACGTTTCCATGCCCAGCCAGTGGCCTGCGAGTTGTGCGGCCCGCATTACTATCTTGAAAGCTGCGACCAGAAGTTCATCGGCTCGGCTGCCATTCACGCGGCGGCGGAGCAGTTGAGGCTAGGCAGGATCGTGGCCGTCAAAAGCCTGGGCGGCTACCACCTAGCTTGTGACGCCCGCAACATAGACGCGGTCCGTGCGCTCCGACAGCGGAAATACCGTAAGGAAAAACCCTTCGCCCTGATGGTCAAGAACGCTGCTGTCGCCAGGGATTTAGTTGAGCTCTCCAATGAAAGCCTGGCTTTATTGACCGGGATGCCCCGTCCTATCGTCCTGGCGCCAGAAAAGGTTGAACTGTCCCAAGTCGCTCCAGGCTCGCACGAGCTGGGACTGATGTTGCCTTATACACCCATGCACCACCTGCTATTCGCTCATGGGGCACCTGAAGTTCTGGTGATGACCAGCGCCAACCGTTCCAATGAACCCATCACTTACCACGACGGCGACGCTCTCAAGCAGCTTGCCAGCATCGCCGACAGCTTTCTGATCGGGGAGCGTCCCATAGCCCGCCGTGTGGACGATTCGGTCGTTCGTGAGGGAGCCTTTGGTCCGGTTGTGTTACGCCGAGCGCGGGGATACGCCCCTTGTGCGGCTGCCACTCTGCCCGTGGGACGCACTGTGTTGGCCCTCGGCGCGGACTTGAAGAATACGATTACCCTTGTCGTCGACGGGCAGGCCTTCGTGAGCCAGCACATCGGCGATCTCGACTATCATCAGGCTTTCGAGGCATTTCAAGAAACTGTCAGAGACCTGGTGGCAATCTATCGCGTGCAATGGGACGCTCTCCTCGTTGTTCACGACAGTCACCCGCAATACCTTTCCACGGACTACGCCGGTTCGGTTCGCGCACAAGAAAGAGTCGCCGTCCAGCACCACCGAGCCCATGTGGCGTCTGTGCTGGCCGAACGTGGGGAGTGGGATGAACAGGTCATCGGCGTAAGTCTCGACGGCACAGGTTACGGCGACGATGAGGCAATCTGGGGCTGCGAAATCTTCGTTGGCAGCGTGGCTGCGGGTTTCGATCGGGTGGCAAATCTCCGCTATGCACTAACCCCGGGCGGAGATGCTGCCGCCCATCACCCGGTGCAGGCCGCCGCCGGATTTCTCCACCAACTCGAGAATCTGCCTGATCTCACTGCCGCCCCGTTCCAGTTCCCCCCTCGTTATCAGAAAGCTTCGGAGCTGGTGCGGAAGCGTGTGAGATGTTTTCCAACCACTTCCATGGGACGGCTCTTCGATACCGCTGCAGCGCTGCTCGGATTTGTTCGGCCCATCACTTTCGAGGGGCAAGCCGCAATTTGGGTGGAGACTCTGGCCCGCGGTTCGCCTCCCGTAGAACCCTATCTGTTCCCTTTCTGCAACCAAGCGTTGGACTTTGTCCCCTTGCTGCAAGCCATCGTACACGACCGGCTGTCGGCCAGAGACCCGTCGGAGATCGCTCGCGCTTTCCAATCAGGCGTGGCTCAAGGGTTGTTCAACGCGGTGTGCACCATTGCGCAAGAGCGAAGATTGGAAACAGTCGTTCTATCAGGAGGTGTTTTTCAGAACGATCTCCTGCTGCGCGACTTGAAGACCCTTTTCGGTCGGACTCCGATTCGGGTCTGGACCAACCACATTGTTCCTCCAAACGATGGCGGCATCAGCTTGGGCCAAGCAGCGCTGGCAGCGTTCAGGAAGGCCTAAGAGTTATAGCCAAGGACTTTGCAACTGTGGTGCAAACTCAGAACTACATCGAGGAGAGATGCACGAACTTTCGATCGCTCTGAGCATTGTGGACATGGCCACTGAAGAGGCTGAGCGGCGCGGTGACGCCCACATCGTCGCCGTGCACCTCAAGCTGGGACCGTTGTCTGGAGTGGTAAAGGAAGCCCTGCTTTCCTCGTATCAGCTGGCGTGCCAAGGCACTGCGCTCGACGGCTCGAGACTTCTGATCGAAGAAACCGTCGCAGCTATTTATTGTCCTGCCTGCCAGGCAGAGCGCCCTCTCGCTTCGATCCAATGGTTCTGCTGCTCTGTTTGCAACACCCCTGCTTCTGAAGTGCTCAAAGGCAGGGAACTTGAGGTGGTTGCCTTGGAGATACAGCCATGAGCGCACCAACCCGTCTCGTTGAAGTGCGACAAAATGTCTTGAAGAAGAATGATGTCGCAGCCCGCGCTCTCAGGCAGCGCTTCCACGACGCGGGTGTCTATGTGGTCAGCCTGGTGTCCAGTCCCGGGTCTGGAAAAACCGCTTTCCTGGAAAAAACGCTCTCGACTTTGTTGCAGGAGCAGGTACGGGCAGCTGCCCTTGTGGGAGATCTTGCAACCGATAATGACGCGGCACGGCTCGCCCGCAGCCGGGCGCCAGTAAAACAAATCATCACGGGAACGGTCTGTCACCTTGAAGCGGAGATGGTGGAGAAGGCGCTGCAAGAGTGGACGCTCGAGGATCTGGATTTTCTCTTCATCGAGAATGTGGGCAACCTTGTCTGCCCATCGTCTTACGACCTAGGCGAGGACCTGCGTCTCGTCTTGCTTTCCGTTACTGAAGGCGAGGATAAACCTCTGAAGTATCCGACCATCTTTAACACAGCAGATGTGGCCGTGATCACCAAGATTGACCTGAGCAAGGCCGTCGAGTTTGACTCCAAGGCGGCCCATCAAAATATTCAGGCAGTCAGACCCGGTATGCAGGTTTTTGAAGTGTCGACCAAAACGGGCGAGGGACTCTACGATTGGTTGAGCTTCCTGCGGTCGAGACAAACACCCAAATCCCACGGCGCCATCCTTTTACCACCGGCAATCAGATAAAGGGCAGATCGCAGCCTACGAGCAGATGCCGCCCGAAAAGCAAAAAGGGCAGGAGGGTTTCTCCTGCCCTTTGTCACTTCTTGTCGATCCGACCTACCGAGCTGACGACATGCTCTCGATTTCGCTCTTCAGCAGCGTGATCTCAACTCTTCGGTTCGCTGCCCGACCCGCTCTCGTTTTGTTATCCTCGACTTGCTTCGCTTCGCCCAGGCCGAGAATGAACATCCGGAATAAAGGAACCTGATGCTGTTGAGACAGATAGCGCACGACATTCTCAGATCTCTTCTGGCTGAGGGCGAGGTTGTAAGAATCAGCGCCCACGCTATCCGTGAAACCCTGAATCTCCAAAACGTATCCTTTGGAATCTTTCACCTTTGCGGCTAGCTCATCAAGACTGGCTTTCGCTTCATCGCTGAGCTCGGCTCGATTGAACTTGAACGTGACGCTGGCGTTCTCGACGGGTTTGTAACTATCGATGTTGCTGATCTTTTGATTGAGGCTCGTTTCCACACCCTCGATCTTGCCTTCCGCATTCTTCGCCATCTGCTGGGCTTCCAATGCCTTCTGGTCGGCTGCCATGGCCTTGCCATCTACCTCGGTAGCCTTCGCCTGAACCGACTGGATTCCCGACTGAGCTCTGGAATCTACATCCTTGATCGCGTTCTCATTCCGCTTGCTAACCTCGGTCAGTTCGTCGACCCGGCCACTGACTGGATCTACCTGCTGTTTGACATATTTTTTCGTCGCGCAGCCCGTTTCGACGAAAAGGGCAAGCGCAGCGACCATGCAGATGATCAGGCTGTTCTTCTTGGACATCGTCTCTCTCCTTTTGATTTCATTCATTTCAGGGAAGCCAGATCTTTTTCTGGGCTTAACTTACAAGGACTCAATGCTTTTGTTCTCTTCAAGTATGGAGCACGGACAGTTCCAAATAGTCAATCTGTTCGGAACTGATTGATTAAGATGAGCTTCCCGGAGGATGTGTCCAGCTGCCAAAAACGTTCACCCGGAACAAATTACAGGTCGAAACCGGAGTTTTTTCCTTAACCGTGTAGAAGATACTAAGGAAAGTTGAGGCGGGGAGAGGGATGCACGCGAGGCATCGTTGAGGCAGTTCAGCTCGATTGGTAGACGGCCAGAATATAGTTAGCTCGCTCTTTCGGCTTGCAATATGCACGAAGATCCGGGTGAAAGCCTTTCTCGGCATCTGGTTGCGTCAGTATGAATTCGAGGATGCTTTCAATTGGAAAGCCCATCTCTTTGGCTTTGCGGGCTGCGATCCCGTCTGCTTCCTTCTCCAGACGTCTGCGAGTCTCAGCCAGGTTCTTCGGAACCGAATGGCTTATTGGCTTCGATAAGTGTTCATAAAGCAGGACATCGTGTTGCAGGTAGGCATGCGCATATTCGTGTGCTATCGCGAAAAAAATCCGACCACGGTCGGCAGTTTCTAAAAAAGCTCTATCCACGATGATGATGCCGCTGCTATTTGCCATAGCGTACTTGCGAGTCTGGCCGATAGAAATGGAGAACTCGCACTGAAATGAAACATTCAGTCGCTCCTGGATCTCCTTGATAAATCTGATTCTTTCGGCCGGTACGGTTTGGATCGAAGCTTGCGAGACTGGAACGGCGCCAATCCACAGAGCTGCAATCAAACTGGAACCACGAAGCCATCGAATCATTCGGCACCCCTTGAGTTTGCGCTAGCTTCACCTATCGGCAGATTGCAAACGAACAATAGCCGCAGAGCTTTTCTCGAGGCAACGAGCGCCGGGCATACCTTCACCTAAAGGCGCACGAACTCAGCGCCATGGCTTGCTCGCAGCAGAAGAGACTAAAAATTCAGCGAATGCGGGTGAAACTCTGGGCAAGGACCGTTTCAGACTATGCCTTTGTCGGAAACGTTTCAAGCATCTTCTTCTTATTCTTCTTCTTTATCTTTAGTCTTCCGACGCTTCCTTCCAAAAATCCAGGAAACCACAATACCCACCAAGTATAGCAGCAACATGGGGGTCGAGAAGATAAGCATGTTGGGGATGTCAGAGGTGGGTGTGAGAATCGAGGCAATCACGAAGATGATTAGGATGGCATAGCGGAGATTGCGCACCAGGAACCGTGCGTTGACAATGCCGAATATTGTCAGGAAAAAGATAAGGACAGGTATCTGAAAAATGACTGCACAGCCAAGAATGACGGTAAGGATCAGGTCCAAATACTCTGTGATCGTCACCATCGGCTGAAAGGAGCTTCCCAGATTGATCAAGAACCTAAGGGACAGGGGCAGAGCTATTTTGTAGGCAAAAGCGCCGCCCAATAGAAAGAGGATAGTCGTCGAAAAAACAAAGGGCAGGGCGAGCTTTTTCTCCCTTGCATAAAGACCTGGCGAGATAAAAAGCCAGACCTGAGTCAGCAGGACGGGAGCAGACAGAAACACCGCCGCCAGCAGAGCCACCTTCATATAAATTGTGAAGGGATCTGTCGGATTGGTATAGACCAGCTTGGCCCCGCTGAGGTTCTGAGTGATGGGAACTGCGAGGAAGTCGTAAATCTTCTCAGCGAACGAGAAACAGGCTACGAATCCAATTCCGATAGCTGAGATGGAGACGATCAGTCTGCGTCGAAGCTCGTCCAGATGGTCAAGAAATGACATCTTCGCCGACAACTCAGATTCATTGTCGTCGAGATCTTCAGTGTGCATCCGGGTCTGTTAAAGCAGTGGTCTTGGCATCAGGCTTGGATTCCGGCTGCGGCGTGACTTCCGGCTCAGGCTCGGGCTCGGAATAATATGGGGCAGGCGGTTCGGCCTCGATGGCCCGAACCTCTTCTTCAATTGTGGACTTCAACTCATTGGAGGCCCGCCGAAACTCAGCCAAGCCTTTGCCTAAGGACTTGCCGAGTTCGGGCAGCTTCTTAGGCCCGAAAACGATCAAGGCAACCACGAAAATAATGATCATCTCTGGAACGCCGAGAGAACCCATGTGCTCCTCCAATCAGAAAGCGGATCATAGTGGAGACCCACAATCAAGTCAAGCTGGACACAAGGCGATCCTATGCCGATCCCAATCTGCGTCCAGAACCTGCGAAGTGGTAAATCAGCCCATCAGCGGAAACCCATCGGGTACGCTCAGACAGTCCCTCCATCCCAGTGCATCACTCTGCATGTCCGACGCTGCAATTCTCCCAAAACCAGCACCCCGTCTGGCTTCCGCCATCTGAAATCGCCTTTACATCATGTTTTCTGAATGCTATAGTTTTTCGAGTCCACCGATACGGGAGACATTCGTGAAGAAACTTCATCCACTAGCTCTTGCCATCATTATCATCGGCGTCGCGTCATTGGCAGGGGGCTTCTGGGGCAATCGTGTCCAGGCGACCTCCAAGCCTTCCGCTGATGTCAACGAACTGCTCAAGATTTATTCTCAAGTCGTCAGCATCGCAGAAGAGAACTACGCCGACGAGATCGACGGTCAGAAGACGATCTGGGACTCGATTCGCGGAATGTTGAAGACCCTCGACCCGCATTCCAATTTCTTCGATCCCAAGAGCTTTGCGCAGTTTCGGGAAGACCAGCGCGGAAACTTTTACGGGCTGGGAATTACTATTGCAATCCGCAATGCCAAGCCGACCGTGATCTCACCGATTCCAGGCACGCCGGCTTATCGATTGGGGATTCGATCGGGTGACATTATCGCAAAGATCGAAAAAGTCACAACCGACGGACTTGCCATTCAAGATGTTGTCGAAAAGCTGCGCGGCCCCAAGGGCACCACGGTCAACATTTCCGTCCAACGCGAAGGCATACCGGAACTGCTGGAATTCTCGATCGTCCGCGACGAAATTCCCCATTACAGCATCCCTTTCACTTTCTTCATTCGTCCCAAGATTGGCTATATTCGAATCGACACATTTACGGAGACCACCGAGAAGGAGATCGTAGACAGCCTGAAGAAGCTGGGCAACGACCTAGAGGGATTGATTCTCGACTTGAGAGGGAATCCAGGCGGCTATCTTCAAGCCGCTATCGGCGTCGCCGACAAGTTCTTGAAGAACGGACAGAGTGTACTGGTCACGAAGGGACGGCTGGCCAGTGCCAATCACAAATATCCGGCACCCCGCGGCACAGACAACTCTAATTTTCCGATGGTGGTGCTGATTAACAATGGGAGCGCCAGCGCATCTGAGATCGTGGCCGGCGCAATTCAAGATCATGATCGGGGTTT
>Ga0187893_10007708_pt1 | contig 17442 bp, 21 predicted proteins | sample MA1701074metaG_FD_139574 | JGI IMG/M metagenome (GOLD analysis project Ga0187893, IMG submission 139574) | White microbial mat communities from a basaltic lava cave in the Kipuka Kanohina Cave System on the Island of Hawaii, USA - MA170107-4 metaG ... | reverse complement strand
GCTGGCTGGCGGCGTCACCCGGGAGGATGACAAGCGGGCAACCAGGGCAACCCGAGGCGGACCCAGGATCTGCCACGTCTGTGTGACCGATCCTCGATCCAGGCGGTTGCTCTGGCCCGCGCCACGCTTTGCGTCGCCGTGGCGCCTTCCTCCTTATCTCCTCCCGGTATGCGTTCATGGGCGTATGCGCCGGTCAACGCACCACAACGGTCAAGCCCGGGTGTGTCGACTGAGTCGTCTATATGGTGACTCAGTCGACACATCCCGAGGTGTGCGGCGGCGCGAACCCATCGCCAACGGGGATGGCAGCCAGGCGAGCGCGGGTGCGGGCGCAGACGCCCGCAGCCGCACATCGGTTTCCGGCATGTGCGCAAGACAGCAAACAGAAACCTTATTCTCGCCCAGGCCCTTATTAGGAGTATACGCCCCTAAGTCGGAGTTCGGGGTGGCATCGCGTCGCACTGCCAGCCCGCGGCCAACATCAGGACGCCCTCCGTGACACGACACACCGACACACCGACCGCTGTGCATCCCAGGACAGGTACGCCCGCAACGGCACAGCCCATGGGTTCCCGATCTTCCGGACACCGCGGCAAACGTGTCACGCTCAGCCAAGCCAACCGCATGTGCGGGTCATCAAGGTCCGGACGTGGTCGGTCGTGGTGATGTCGGTGAGCACAGTTACCTCGTCACCCGCGCGCAGCACGGTGTCGCCGTTGGGCATGATCAGCTCGCCGCCTCGGCGGATCCCGGTCAGGATCGTCCGCTGAGGCCAACTCACGTCGCGGACCTTGCGGCCGGCAATCGCGGCGTCGCCCGCGATCACCAGCTCCAGGAGCTGTATGCCCACCAGGTCGCGGAGCCGGGATGCGTGGCGCCGCTGCTGAGCGCCCACACTGCGGGTCAGCGCCCGCCGGTAGGCCTCGACGACGTCCGCGCGCCGGACCAAGCCGACGAGCCGGCTCCGGTCATCCGCGGCGACCACCGGCAGGCGCCCGACGTCGAGCATCGCCATGCGCCGAAGCGCGCGAAACACCGGGTCGCCGGGCGTGACCGTCAAAGGCTCACGTGTACAGACGTCGGCGGCGGTGAGCTCTCGCCCGAGCCCGTCTCCGCTGGCCCGGCTAAGGTCACTGAGCGTGACGACGCCGACAAGCTGATCGCCGTCGAGGACAGGAAAGCCATGATGGCCGGTCCTGGCGAACGCCTCGGTGAGCTCGCCGAGGAGCATGCTGGCCGGCACGGTGTCCGGCTCGGTGGTCATGATCTCCCCGACCTGCACCGTCTGGGTGATGTCGATGCTCTCAGGCTCGGCGTAGATGATCCCCTTCTTGCGGAGAGGGTAGGTGTAGACCGATTCCGGCTGCAGGCGCTCGGCCACGATCGTGGCGATCCCGGTTGCCAGGATGAGCGGCAACACGAGGCCGTAGTCGTTGGTCAGCTCGAACACGATGACGATCGCGGTCAGCGGTGCTCGCGCGGCCGCTCCGAACACGGCCGCCGAGCCCACCAGCGCGAACGCGCCTGGTTGGATGGCGGCACCGGGAAGCACCTGGTCAGCGAGGGCGCCGAACGCGCCGCCAAGCGCGGCACCGAGAAACAGCGCAGGGGCGAAGGTCCCGATGGCATTGCCGCTGCCGATCGACACGCATGTGGCAACGAGCTTGGCGACCAAGAGTACGAGCAGCAACCCGGCCGCCCCAGAGCCCGTGCCGAACCGCCCGTCGAACATCGACTGCACCGGATCGCGGATCCCTTGGATCGGGGGGAGATTTTCTCCAGTCCCCAAGACCTCGGGGACGAGCAGCGCCACCAACCCGACACCGAGCCCACCGGCGGTCAACGTCAACGGCCGCCACAGCGAGGCACGTAACCTCGCGAACAGGCGCTTGCTCCAGTCCTCGCCGTATAACAACGCCAGCCCGATCAGCGCCGCCGCCAACCCCAGCCCGATATACAGACCCAACTCTCCAGAGCTACGCAACGCATAGCTTTGAGCCGGCTCGTAGATGATCTCGGTGCCAACCAGCTCGCGGGCGACCACCGACCCCACTACGGCGGCAAGCACGATGGTCTTGAGCGACGCCGTCCTGAGCCCCCCGACGATCAGCTCGCTTGCGAACAGCATCCCCCCGATGGGGGCGTTGAACGACGCGCCGATGCCCGCCGCCGCACCCGCGCCGATGAGCGTCCGGGTGCGTTCCTCGTCGAGGGCGAACAGGCGGGCGAGGAAGGATGCGATACCACCCCCGATCAGCACGATGGGGCCCTCGCGCCCCCCAGAGGCGCCACCGCCGATGGCCAAACCAGACGTGATCACGCCGCCCAGCGGCACCCGCTTGCGCATCCGACCGCCATGGACCGCAACCGCCGTCATGGTCTGGATGACCCCGCTCCCACTGCTCTCAGAGAACACGTAGGTGAGCAGGACCCCAACCAGAAAAGCGCTCACGGTCGGGATGAGCACGACCTCGAGCGGGCTTGCGGCCTCACCGAACGCGAGTCGCTGCACGATCCGGATGACCGCGATCAACGCCGCCGCGAGCAAACCCGTGCCAAGGCCGGTAGCTATCCCAAGCCCCAGCATCACCGGCTCGCCCCGCCCCCAGCGAACCAACCAGGCCCGAACGGTGAGCAGCGCTCGGCTCAGGCCCGTGAACATGACAGACGTCATCCGTCACCGAGCCTAGCCTTTCAGGCGAAAGACGCCCCAAGCGTCTCACGACCCCAACGTCGACCCCTGAGAACACCATCGCGACTCATGGGCGACACCACCCGAGATGACTTCCGCCGCGAGGGAGGAACCCGTGCCTGCCCTGATCATGAGCAGCCTTGGTGTGAGCTGGACGGATCTGTGGTTGACGCTGCTCACGGCAATCGGCATCTATGCCACGATGCTCCTGTTGAGCCGCTTGTACGGGCCGCGCCACTTCAGCCGGTTCACGACCTACGATCTGGTTCTCGTCTTCGCCATGGGCTCTCTGATCGGCCGGGTGATCCTGGTGAGGACCTCCCTCGGCGACGCGGTGGTTGGGTTGGTAGCGATGTTCACCTTGCATGCCGCTGTTGGCTGGTTGCATCACAACGTCGCCGCGTTTCATCGGTTCAGTCAGAACCGTCCGGTGCTTCTCCTCGCTCATGGCGTGGTCCTCGAGGAGAACCTGCGCCGCGCCCACACCAGCCGTTTCGAGCTTTATCAGCAGCTGCGCGAGCACGGGGTGGCGTCCCTGGACGGCGTGAGCGCTGTCATCCTCGAGCCGCGCCTCGGTGCCGGGTTCGTCGTGGCTGCAGCAGGCGTCGCTCACGGGGGGTCCTTTCTCGTCATGGCGGTGCCGTAGTTCGGGCACAGCGCGACCGCGTTGCCGGTCGCCGCGAGCAGGATCTCCGCGGCGCACAGCAGGTCCAACAGCTCTGCGCGAGCCAGCGAGTAGAACACCTGCCGGCCTTGCGGCCGACCGGTCACCAGCCCGCAGTCGCGGAGGCAGGCCACGTGCGCCGACACGGTGGACTGCGCCAACCCCAGCTCGCCGACGAGTCGGCGACTCGCGCCTCACCCCGCCCCAGGCGACGCACGATCGCGAGCCGGGTGCCGTCGGAGAGGCTGTGGAACAACGCCACCGCCGCATCCACGCCCGACGCGGCATCAGTCATCGCCGTAAGGCGATGATCGCTGGACTTGGCGATAATCATGAGCGGCCGCTGGCCGCACGCCGGTTTGGCGCGCCCTGGCGCGCGGTGTCGTATTCGAAGAGAAGCGCAACGCCGTCTTCGACCACCTCCTCGCCTCGACTTCGGCGGCCAGCAGGTTGACGAGCAGCTGCGCGACCAGCAAGTTCAGCGGGCCGACCCGCGTGGTCCCCAGGCGCCGGAGCACCCCCTTCTCGCGGTACGACGCGAGCGTGGGCGGCACGCTTTGCAGACCGAGCGTGGTCACGATCATCGCCACCAGCGAAGGCGCCCACACGTCGATGAACCGTAGGCCGTCGTAGAGCGGGTCGGGGTCGCGAAGAGCGGGGATGCTCGCGAGGACAGCGAGCAGCGCGCTGGGCAGGACGACGGCGGTGATCCAGGTGGCAGGCTCGCGCAGCAGCAGCTTGCCTTCTGTGACCGTTAGCGTGGCGAGACGGGAAAACATGGCGGGCTCTCTTTCAGCTTTCGAGGGCGTGACCGGTGAGGGTCACGAAGGCGTCGTCGAGGCTGGCCTGCTCGACCCGCAGGTCGGCGGCCACGATCTGGTGGCGCGCGAGGAGCGACGTCACGGCGTGTAGGACGTTCCCCATGCCGGTGACGACGACCTGCGTGCCGAGTGTCGTCACGCTCGTGACCTCGGGGAGAGCGCGCAGCAGGTGCGTGTCCAGAGGCGCGGAGGGACGGAACCGGATGCGCTGGGAGGCGTCGACGCCTGCGATCAGCCCGGCCGGGGTGTCGAGCGCGACCACCCGGCCGCCGTCGATGACCGCGATGCGATCAGCCAGCCGCTCGGCCTCTTCCATGAAGTGGGTGACGAGCAAGATCGTCACGCCGCGGGCGCGCACACGCTTGATCAGCGCCCAGGTGTTGCGCCGAGCCTGCGGGTCCAGCCCCGTCGTGAGCTCGTCGAGGATCGCGACCTCGGGGTTGCCGATCAGGGCCAACGCGATCGCCAGGCGCTGGCGCTGCCCGCCGGACAGCTTCCCGAACGGGGCGTTGCGCTTGTCCGACAGGCCCAGCTCCTCGAGCAGCTCCCGCGGGTCCGCGGGGTTGCGGGGTTGCGGTAGAACGAGCGGTAGAGATCGAGCGCCTCTCCCGTGCGCAGCCTTTCGGGCAACTCGCTGTCCTGCAGCTGGATGCCTACGCGTTCGCGGAACTCGGCGCGGTCGCGCCGCGGGTCCAGCCCCAGCACACGGATCGAGCCGCTGTCGGGCGTCCGCAGCCCGCCGATCATCTCCACGGTGGTGGTCTTTCCAGCGCCGTTCGGCCCGAGGATCCCGAAGATCTCGCCCGGCTCGACAGTGAATGACACGTCGTGTACGGCGACCGTGTCGCCGTAGCGTTTCGACAGGTTACTGACCTCGATGATGTTCATGCCCTCAGGGTCCGCGCGCGCTACCCACCGCGCATCCGCCATCCGGCTACGTCGACGGGCGAGGTCCGGCTGAACCCGATCCACCGATCGCTTGACAGCCCCCGGGGTTCACTCAGCGCGTGGAGCGGGCGTGCTCGACGGTCGCCGAATGCGAAATGGGAGTCTGTCGTCGCAGTCAACACCGCTGTCGCATATGTCCTGATCGACGAGCCGGAGCAGGCGTGCAGCGCATTACTGACTGCCTCGGCGTATGGCATGGACAGGCAGCGTATCCGGGGCCTCCGTGCCCGGTTCCCGGAGATCTGGACCCCTCTTGTGTGTGTGCAGGACGTGGATGAGCAGTTGGTTAATCGCTAATCGCCACATCCCGACTCTTGCGCTGCTCGTTGGGGGACTACTCATCCCGTGATAGCGGTTCGTCCCCGATTGGTACGTGTTGTCTTGTCTTTCATCAGCAGGAGCACCGCGACGCGATCGAGAACAGCTTGGTCAGTGATCCGGTTCGCCTTCCTGTAACTCGACCAGTTCGACTTCAGCAGGCCCCACACGCGCCTCAGCCCGTATATCCGATTCATCAGCCATTGCCCGCCCCGGCTGCCATCACCCGCACTGTAAGGGCCAGTGTTACACGAAAGCCACTCGGGTGTATTCCAGTGCTACATGCGTCGCGCATGAGACGATGGTTCTGACTCGCTCCCAGACACCGCGCCGCCGAGGCCACAAGACGCGACTGGTATTGAAAAGAGCGTCATTCGCGGCATAGCCACTTGAAAAGGGGCGCTTGCAGGCTCTGCAAGCGGTACGAAAACCTTATTTAACTGTTCACGAGCTGGTCCCACCCTCGAACCAAAACGTCGGGAAAGGCGGCATTCATCGCCGCGACCGTGGTCGACTTGAACAAGTCTTTGTCGATGTTGGGATAACGTTTGCGAACCGCACCGGTCAACTCCTCGAGGATCGCCTCGCTCCAGCGAACCTCGTACGCATCGAGCGCGGCGAGGGTGAGGAGCAGGTCTCGAAGCGACGGCGGGAACAGCACACACGCGTCGAGGACAACAACGGCCATGTGGGCGTCAGCTTTAGTACCGGATGCCGAGCGCGGCGTCGGCCTCGGCGATAGCCGCAACCTTCTCTAAGCGTTCGGCGCGCTCACGACGGTAAGCCAACACGTCCGCAGCTCGCAGCCGGCGATGGGTTCCGACCATACGGACAGGAATCCGCCCTTCATCGACCAGCCGCACCAGGTACGTGCGCGAGATTCCGAGCAGTTCGGCGGCCTGACTACTCGTCAGTTCCGCCTCTGCTGAGACGAGTTGGGCGCGTTCCCCTGCAGCCAGACGGTCCAGCAAGCGACGTACCGCCCGGCACGGCGCCGGATGGCAAGGGCATCTCCCTAGGGCCTGCGCGCAAGATCAGCGGGGCGGAAGACTCAGGCAAAGCGCTTGCCAGCGCCGCCCGCTCCTCGGCGGTCAGGTCGAAGTTCTCAGCGGGTTCTGTCATGGCGATACCGTCAGCGTACGGCGACAACCGCCACAACATGCAACCCGGCTGCCGGCCCGTCCTCACTGGAGCACCGTTGGGAGAGGCCGCGAACGCCGAAGCCCACTACATAGCCGCTGCACATTCCTACGCAATCACGGCAGCGACACATCAGGAGGGCTGCGAGGCACTCTTTATACCCGTATTGGTTAGCTTCGCCTCGATCGGAACGGTCTTTTTGTTGACAACGGTGACGTCGTGCAGTATCCGTACGCGGGAAGGTCTGATGTCGCAGGCAGATGTGGGGGTCGCATGGATGGGGGCGGCGGAGCGATCGAGTCAAGCGGGCCTTCGGACGCGGAACGAGCTCCCGCGAGCCCTCTGCCACCGATCCCAGTACCGGGGTCTCCACCCGGTGCTTCTGCCGGCGCGATCAGCGGCGGCGCAGCGGAGTTGGCCGCGGTACGGCGTTTCGACGTCTCTTCGGTGGCGGGCCTGCTGCCCGCCTTGATGCTGGCACCACTGGGAATCGTGTGCTTCCTGCCATTCGCCGGACTGATTGTCGCTTTTACGGGTCTTCCCGTGAGCATAGTAGTCATCTTGTGGCTTGCCGCGGCGGGGCTGATGTTCACGCCACCCTTGGAGCGATTGTTTCTGACGAGGTTCTTCGGTACCCGCGAACCTACCGCCCAAGAGATGGAAACCCTTGGTCCTTGCTGGCACGCTGTCCTCGCGCGGGCACACATACCGGACGATCGCTACATCCTTCAAGTCGAAGACTCTCGAGATCTCAATGCGGCCGCTGCGGGCGGGCACCTCGTGATGGTGACGCGACAGGCCATTACGGCGCTCCCGGCGAACGAGCTGCGAGCGGTCCTCGCTCACGAGCTCGGGCACCATCTCGGCCTCCACACGGTCGGCCTGTTGCTCTCCTACTGGCTGTCGGTACCCATCGTGTGGTGCGCCCGCATTGGGTACCGCGCGGCCCGGATCGCCTACTGGTTCACCCGCGTGTTCGGGGCATTCGGCTTCCCGGGAGCGACGATCGCCGGTTTCCTCATCGGGTCGATGTTCCACTTCATCGCGTTTTGTTTTCGAGTTGTCACCGAGATCGCCTATGCCATTGGTCGGTTGATCGGGCAAAGTTCTGAGCATCACGCCGACCGCGCAGCCACCGACCTAGGCTTCGGCGCGGATCTCGTCAACGCCTTGGATCGCTTCCGCCAGCTTGGCTCGGAGGATCGCACCAAAAGCGTCCTCGCCCGAGGCCTGTTTTCCACCCATCCCTCTTTAGAAAAGCGCATCGTTCGTATCCAGAACCATATAGCTCATCGAGAACATTGAGATGACAGTACGCCCCGATTGGCTCCACAAGCTTTTTTTACAACTCGAGCGTATCAGGCGGCCGTACGCGCATTTTTGCTTTCCAAGTGGCGTTTCGGTGCAAGCGGCCGTCGACACCATCGATCGAGCCGTCACCTCGACACCGGGTTGGACACGTGTGCCTGAACCAACCAGATCAGGCGAGGCAACCGGGTACCGATCTTGGAGCAACGCTGGTTCCGGCGCGGAACTCTTGATGGTGGTCGCTGGTTTCGATCCACTAATTGTCGCTACCGGTGCTCGTTACGCCGTGCCGAGCCTTGCGTTACCCAGAGGGTGCGGACAGGCGCTTGGGAATGTGCGGCGTACGGTCAAGGGCATGAGGGGTGAGGAGATCGACGATGGGGACCTTTTGCCTCTCGCTCAGCAGGCGCAGGAACGACCCAGACAGTGACCGCGAACCGGCCAGGACGACGTGTGACGGCCCTCAGCCTTCTGAGGGGCCGTTCATCCCGTGATCGACTTGCCTTGAGTAGGGAAGGGGCCGTGGTGATGCGTGAGACCTTGACTCCTGAGCAAACTTTCCTTCTGCAACGGTTGTTCACCTCTTCTGCACGCTGGGGTTGGGAATACCGGGAGCCTGCTGCCCTTAAGGTCTTCCCCCGTCCTCGACCGAGCTGTTACCTACCCTTGCCTAGCTGGTCTGCTGAGTTCGCGGCAAAAAAGAAAAAGGCTGAGCTCGCCGCAAAGAAGAGGGCTCAGCTCGCGGCGCAGAAGGATGCTGACGACAGTCCTTCCCCGGTCGAGATCCTGGTCATCCTTTCCCTCCCCCTCCTCTTTGTGCTCATTGGGCTTTTGATCGAGGCGTATCCAATCCCTGTGGCGATCACCGCTTCAGTGATCTGCTGCCTAGCGGTGGCGTGGAAGAGGTGGCGGACCCGGCGAGTAGCTGCGGGGCACCGGGAGTGGATGGAGGCCTGCGTTGCCGCGCATGATCGCTATCGCGAGGAACTTCAGCGCTGGACTGCGGCGAAACAGGATCATGACCAGCGGGAGTGGGAGCGGCTGGCGACGTATCCCGCCTGGGGTCCCATCTACCCTGGCCGCGGTGCCGGTCGGCTGGACGTGTGCGGGGGGACCGCTTGTGGCTGGGGAGCGCTGATCACTGGAGCGGGAGCGTCGCTGCTGGGATCTGGCGCCCAGTTGACGATCGTGGATCTGTCGCAGGATTCGGTTGCCGCTGAGCTGGCCCAGTTCGCGGAGCTGCGGGGGTACGAGACGGACGTCGTGGTATTGCCTGAGCACATGCGAGAACTCGACCTGTTCGCGGGTCTGACGCCAGACGAGATAGTGAACGTGCTCGTCGAGGCGTTGCACGGCGATCACAAGAATGGTTCTCCCGAAGCCCGCAGCACGGATGCCCGGATCCTTGGCGCGGTCTGCGAGGCGCTGGATGCTCCACTGACGCTCGGGCGCATCTGCGCGGGCCTGAGCGCTCTACTCCGTGAGGAGCCAGCCCTGGCCCCCGGTGAAGCGCTAACCGGTGACGAGTACGAGAGAATCAACAGCCTGTTCGGCGCCATTTTTCGCAAGAGCGCGGAGCCGCGCGTCTGCGCGCTCGAATCACGATTGCATCACGTACGGCACCTCGGCCAAAACCCTGACCGCCCACTTGGGAGCGTCTGCGCCAAGTTGCGCGTCGTCGCCGTGACCGAGCAAGCGTCGGACCTCGTCGCCGACTTCCTCTCTCCGTTGTTGCTCCAACTCCTTATCCATGGGATGCGTCGTGGGCCGACGGAGGCTTCCCGCGAACCGGTATTGATGGTGGCGGGAGCCGACAAGGTGCGGCGGCGCCATCTCGAGAGGCTCGACCAGCTCACCCGGCGGCGCGGCATCCGTCTCGTGTACCTGTTCCGTCATCTTCGTGACGACCCCGTCGACGTGCTCGGAAGCGGCGGAGCGGCGTTGTTCATGAGGCTTGGGAACGTGAAAGAGGCCACTGCGGCGGCCGACTTCATCGGGCGTGAGCACAAGTTCGTCCTCCACCAGCTCACCCGCTCCATCGGTCAGAGCGCGACGGAAACCGTGGGCGACAGCTTTACCGAGACGATCGGTACAAGCGAGTCGAATACGCGGACTGAGCTGCTCCGTTGGTTGCTGCCACCAATCCCTGATTCGAGCAGTTACACGGTGTCGACGACGACCTCGCGTGCCTGGGGACGAAGCCGCAGCCAAGCCGCTGGGACAACTTCTGGCGAATCGCTGGGGCAACAGCGGGTCTACGAGTACGAGGTCGAACCGCGCACGCTGCAGACGGTGCCCGATACCGCCTTCCTCTATGTGGACCGGGAAGGGCGGCGAGGGCGACGGGTCACGGCGGGCGACTGCAACCCGGACATCCTGACGCTTCCGAACGTCTCCGCCGAGCCCTTCGACTCCTCGAGCGCATGACCGGAACGAGGGCGCGCCTGATCGAGCCGGGGCAACGGTTCTGCCGGCTCATCGAGGTGCCGTTGCGCACGCGACCCCAGGATGGGCAGCGGCGGCAGGACCCGACCATCGGCCATCTCCATGCCGCCCTCGTCAGCGCGCATACCACGGGAGGAACCGTGGCGACCGCGTGGGTCCGCCGAGCCAGCCACGCTCCGGTCGAGATCCTCGTAGGCGGATGCCCGGCGCTCGGGATCACCCATGAAGATCCCGTTCGACCGCTGTACCCGCCGGGCAGCCGTGGCGTTCCCCTCTCAGCCGACGAGTTGATCGCCATCATGGGAGGATTCCCCGTCTGGTTGCGCTGCGGCGGGGTGAGCGATGTCCTTACGGTCGCGCCACGCGGCGCCCCGGCGCTGGATGCGAGGGGGACCTTCGAGGACTACGTGGCGCACCTGACCCGCACCCCGTTCGCCTGGCTGGTCATCGGCGAGCCCGTGGACCGTGACAGGATGCGGCAACAGATGCGTGAGCTGTCCGCTCGCCTGCCCCTGCTGAGGAACAAACAAGGCGGTTCGGAGAAGAACCGGATCGAGCTGGAGCGCCAGGAGGCCCGTTACCGACAGCTCGCCCAGGCTGAGACAGGCGGGCTGTGGCGCGTCCACGTGCTCATCGGCGCCATGAGCGACGGCACGGCCCGCCGCACCGCGGCGCTGCTGTGCAGCGCCAGCGAACTTGCCCGCCTTCCCTACACGCTCCACGCGGGCACGGAGACCGCCACGTTCGAGAAGATGCTGGAGGACCGCTTCGACCACGATGCGCTCGGTGCTTCACCTTTCCAGGCTAACGGCGAGCTGCTCGCCGCCATCGCCCGCCCGCCTCGCAGAGAGCTGCCTGGGATCCGCCTCGTCGCCCTTCCGACCTTTGACATGACCTGTGAGTCGGACGGCGACATCTCCTTGGGAGAGGTGCTCGACGAGGGACTAGAGCCAGCCGGGAGTTTCCGGGTCTCGAGCGCCACGGTGAACCGACACGTGTTCGTGTGCGGCGCCACGGGCGCCGGCAAGTCACAGACCGTCCGGGCGCTGCTGGAAGAGTTGCACGCGAAAGCAATCCCCTGGCTGGTGATCGAACCCGCGAAGTCCGAGTACGCGCGGATGGCGGGGCGGGTAGGGGGCGCTGGAGAGGTCCTCGTCATCCGCCCCGGTGAGGCAGACGCCATCCCCGCTTCCCTCAACCCACTCGAACCCGAGCCGGGCTTTCCGCTGCAGACACACATCGACCTGGCCAGGGCACTCTTCCTGGCCGCCTTCGAGGCTCACGAGCCATTCCCGCAAGTCATCAGCCAGGCCCTCACCCGTTGCTACGAGGATCTGGGCTGGGAGCTCACCCTCGGGCAGTCCAAGCTGGCGGGCGTAAGACCGAGGTACCCACGCCTCGGCGATCTGCAACGTACGGCGCGGCGGGTGGTCGAGGACATCGGTTACGGTACGCAGCTCACGGCTGACGTCCGTGGGTTCATCGACGTGAGGCTCGGCAGCCTCCGGCTTGGCACGCCTGGCCGGTTCTTCGAGGGGGGCCACCCGGTCGATATCGGCATGCTGCTCGGGCGTCACGTCGTCCTCGAGCTCGAGGACATTGGCAATGATCAGGACAAAGCCTTCTTCATCGGCACCGTGCTGATCCGCCTCGTCGAGCATCTCCGACTCCGTTACGGGCAGAGCGAGGAGCCGGTCACCCTGCGGCACGTCACCGTGGTCGAAGAGGCACATCGGCTGCTCAAGGTCGTGCAGCAGGGCCCGGCCGTGCATGCGGTCGAGCTGTTCGCCGGCTTGCTTGCCGAGATCCGGGCTTACGGCGAGGGCATCGTTGTGGCCGAGCAGATCCCCAGCAAACTCCTGCCAGACGTGATCAAGAGCACCGCGCTGAAGATCGTCCACCGCCTCCCGGCCCACGACGACCGGTTCATGGTCGGCGCCACGATGAACCTCGACGAGACCCAGTCGGAGTACGTGGTCACCCTCCCGCCGGGGCGAGCCGCCGTGTTCGCCGATGGCATGGACCGCCCTCTCCTCGTCAAAATCCCGCTGGGAGAAGACCGGGAGACCGCCGCCGGCGCGTCCCGGGAGTTCCGGCCCGCCCGCACCCTCAGCGAGGCATGCGGCTCCGAATGCCGCGCCCGTCCGTGCACCTTACGCGAGATGACCTTTGCCAGGTCAATCGCGGAAGACCCCCGGTTGATCCTTTGGGTCGAGCTGCTCACCATCGCACACCTGGTCGGTGAGGCCGAGCCACGTCCGAACCCGAACTGGCTCGAGGGCTGTGCAGAGCCCGCCTACACGCGGTTCCTCGAATGTGCGGTTGCCCAGCTTGCCCAAGCCGCGATCGACAGCCGGTACATGAGCCTGGCCACCGACTACCAGCCTGAGGATCTCGCTGCTCACGTCGCCGACTGCGCGACCCAGCGCCTCGCTGGAGACCTCCGCTACTGCGACGGCAGTGAAGTGCAATGGCAAGCCGGCCCGTTCCGCTGGGTCGATGTGTTCAGGAGCCTGCGGAACGAGAAGAACCGGGACCGGCCGCACAAGCTGACCGCCGAGTGGAGGGAGCGCGGCCTCGACCTGCCCGGAGCGACGGTGGACGATCAGCTTCGCTCTCTCCGGAACCATCGATCGTCTCGGCGGCCCGCACGCCCCACGATTTGTGGCGCCGACGTCCCTCCCGCACTCGAGCGGGCTGCCGCCGAGCTCAGCGACGCCACAAACCCGCTCGAGCGCTTGGAGCACGCCCTCGGGTTTCTCGCCTTCGACCATCCTTGGCCAGGCGCCCGCCTGTATGCGCGGGAGACGAGAGAACGAGAAGAACGAAAGCTGAAAGAAGGAAGTCGTGATGGATAATCCCGAGACCTCTCAACCAGAGAGCGACGTGCCCCCTGTCGACAGCGATGCGACAGATTCCCACAGCGAGGCCCAGGACACCGACGACGCCGATCCCTTCGACATCGTCAGTGTCGGCGAGGGGGTCACCTACAGCACAGATGCCATCGGGGTCGGTGACAAGCTTGCCGCGAGTACCGCGGCGGCACTCGCATTGTTCTCAGGTCCAGATGCCCGTGATGTCTCGTGCGAACCCCTCCCAGCGGAGCCGTTCGTGAGGCAGTACGAGCAAAGCGACAACCAAGAGGAGCAGGCACCACAAGGAGAAATCTCAGACCTCGGAGGTGCCTTGGCGCTCCAGATGGAGGAGCGCAGGAGCGAACTTGAGACCGAGCGAGACCAGCTTCAGCAGAGGCTCAATGATGCGGTCCCCGAAGATCGTCCACCACCCGCTCCCAAGGCGGGGAGTGACGCGGATTTCCAGCAACTCTTGCGCCACCTCGAGCGCATGAGGGGTTAACGGCCTCTACATCTCGGGTGGGCGGAGGTCGAACTCGGCGCCGGTGATGCGGAGGAAGTCGACGGGTGGGCCGCCCTCGAGGTGGTCCATGATCGCTCCGACGTCGTCTTCGGTGACCCCGCCGTACCAGATGTCGTCGGGGTAGACCACGATCACGGGCCCGACCATGCAGGCCTCCAGGCAGCCGCCCGCCACGATCTTGACACCTGTGAGCAGGCGGCGGCCTTGCTCCTCGCGCAGCGCGTTGAAGACGTCTCCGGCTCCGCTGTTTATACAGCTGGGGCGGGGGTGGGCCGGGTCACGCTGGTTGATGCAGACGAACACGAACTTCTCAGGCTTTGGCATTCATACACCCATCTGGAACTGGAGAGGTCCGCGATCCGTCCGAACAGCCCGGCGACCTGGCCGAGCAGGCGGACGCGGTTCTCGGCGACTGCGGGGTCGTCGACCATCACGCGGACCTCGTCGAAGAAGCGGTCGGCGCTTCAGTTCCGAGCGCGGCGCTGACGTCGATGCAGGTAGCGCGGATGATGTCTTCGCATAGGCCGTCGAGCAGGAGTGCCTCAATCGCGTAGCCCTCCGGAAGCCGAATGGTCACATGGGCAGATGCCCGCACGGCGGCGAGTTCGGCGGCGGCCTGCCTGGCGGGGTCGTAGTCGATCACGGCCACGGTCCGAAGCCCTAGGTTCCGGGCGAGGTTCGCGAGGCGCTCCACGCCAGTCACCCCTCCGGACGCATCGGCTGCTGCTGCATCGACGAGTTGGATACCGTGTGCGGCCACAAGCGGGATGGCATGCTCAGCAAGCCGGCGTGCCTGCGCAGTGGCCAACGTCGCTCGGTCGTGGGGTCCCTCGAGGACGGCGACCGCCGTCGCGGCCATCGCTGGCGCGAGTTGTATGTGGAAGTGGCGGACCGCGAGCCGCTCCGCCTTCGTTACCGGCTTCGGCCCGTACGAGACAGCACGGACCCCTCCGGGGCGTGAGAGCCGCACGATTTCAGCTGGGTCGAACGCAGTCACGACCGCACCGCGGCGCGTGGACAGCCAGGCCTGCGAGGCCGCTCGGCGGATCGTAGCCGCTAAATGCTGCCCCGCCGGGTCGTTCAGGTCGTCGCCGAAGTCGTCGAAGACCACAACCGCCTCTGAAGAGGTCGTGTTGTCTGTATTTATGGTGTCGATGCCGGCAAAGCCCGGACAGCGATCCGCCCGTGCAAATAGCCGCTGCCAGGGTGGCCGGATCGATGCCCAGAGGGCTGGCGATATGTGTGACTGTACTGGTAAGCGCGGTAGCGATCTGTTTGCTGGCGGACAGGTCCGCGGTGAGCTGGGTAAGTTGGCTGGTGAGCTTCTCGAGCGCGGCGCCGAAGTCGTTGCCGTCTGCCTTGTCGACCACCGTCCGGAACTGTGACCACGCTGCGAGCCCCAGCGGCTTCGCCCGAACGTAACCGGCAACGCCTTCAACGCGGCCCCGGAGACGTGAACGTAGTGCTCGGCGTCCGGATCGCAAACTTTGGGGAAGTCGACCCAGTGGTGGCCCTGCCCCGCTGCTGGTTCCTAGACCGCCCGGTAACACAACCGTACAACCTGTTCGGCGTTGGCCGATCTTGAAGAAGTCGAACTCGGTCGGCGTCGTGTTCCGTGTTCCATCCACAGTCAGGGTCCGGCGCAGACCCTCGATGAAGTCGGAACGTCAAGCGCGGGGCTCGCCAACGAGTACGACGTGGCCGTCAGGGCGGACGACGAGATCCTCGAACCCGCGGAACCGGCGCAACTGAACTCGACGAATACGCATCGTGCACCTCAAACTGGACGAGCAGACCATAGCCGCTCCCCGTGAGACAGTCCAAGACCACGCCAAGGGGGCATGCGCAACCGGACGTCGAGGCTCGGTCTCGTGGACTCGGCCTTACCGCCCTCGGCGGCGGTGAGGCTCGATGGGCATCAAAGCGGTCGTAGGATGTCGTGAGGAGGTGTGGGATGAGCGTGAGACTGCTGGATCGAGAGCTGTACAGCGCACGCGAGGCGGCGCGCTTGTTGCGCATGCCTCCGTCCACGCTGATGTGGTGGTTGGAGGGTCGCCCGGCCGATGGCTACCCGCCGGTGATCCGCTCGGAGCCGACGGGTTCGAGCAACGTGACCTGGGGAGAGTACGTAGAGGCCGGCTACCTGCGTGAGTACCGGCGCCGCGGGGTGCGTCTCCAGGATCTGCGTCCGGTGATCGATCGGCTGCGAGAGCGGTTCGGGGTCCCGTACCCGTTGGCGCACTTCAAGCCGTACGTGGGCCCGGGCCGGCGTTTGGTGTTCGAGATCGAGCAGGAGTTGGGCGTGGACGCGGGCTTGCGGATGGTGGTCGATGCGGGGTCCGGGCAGCTGCTGCTCACCAAACCGGCGGAGTCCTTCCTGGAGCAGGTCGAGTTCGCGGCGGGCGGCCAGCGGTGGGCCGAACGGATCTATCCGGCGGGCAAGTCGTCGACGGTAGTGATCGATCCCGACTTCTCGTTCGGCGCGCCGACGGTGGCCGGCGTGCGTACCGAGGTGCTAGCCGAGCTCGTGGATGCCGGTGAGCCCATCGAGGATGTGGCCGCGGACTTCGGGCTGGACGTCAAGCTCGTGAAGCAGGCGTTGGCCTATGAATGGTCGGCTGCCTGAGCTGGTGGCAGTCCGCTACTACGTAGACGCCGACACGCTCGGTCTGGCGAGGATCCTTGCGAGGCTTCGCGCGGACGTCACGTATCCCGGTGACCCCGGGGCGCTCGTCACACGGCGGTCACGGCCGCCGTGTCCCATCGCGAGCACGGCGGTGCCGGACGAGCAGTGGATTCCCGTCGTTGCCAAGGCGGGCTGGGCGATCATCACCCGGGACAAGCGCATCCTCCGCCGCCCGGGAGAGATCGCGGCGGTGATCGCTCATCAGGCGAAGGTGTTCGCCATCACGAGCGACGAGAAGCTCGACAACTGGCACCAGCTCGAGATCGTGATGTCGCAGTGGCGCCGCATCGAAACGCTGAGCCAGGACGACGGACCCTACATCTACAGCGTGACGAGAACTGCCGTGACGCCGCTTCTCCCGCCACCTCCGACGGGATGACGTCAGGCACGTCGTGACGCCTGAACCTCGTAGACACTTCCGCCGTCGTCGAAGTATGAGGCGAGAAAGTGGGGCTCTTGTCACGTTTCCGTGGGTGGCTGATTCGGGTTTGAGCTGGTAAAAGCCGCTTCCTGCCTGCACTATCGGATTGTCTGAAAGTCCGGTTATGCAGGAGGAAGCGGCATGCGCCCAAGCGTATGGAAACGACTGCTCGGTGTCGATGACAAGACCGTCATCGAAGGCATCGAATACGACGAGGACGCCGACGCGGTCATCGCCCACGTGCGGGTACGAAAGCCGACCAGGCCCCGCCGCTGCGGGCGCTGCCAACACCTGGCGCCCGGCTTCGACCAAGGCGACGGCCGCCGCCGCTGGCGCGCGCTGGACCTAGGCACGATCAAAGGTTTCTAGAGGCCGATGCCCCACGAGTAACCTGCCCCAGCACAAGGTGACCGTCGCCTGGGTGCCCTGGGCCCGCCACGACGCCAGGTTCACCACACCGTTCGAGGAACAAGTCGCCTGGCTGGCCACCCACACCTCCCAATCAGCCGTCACACAGCTCATGCGCATCGCCTGGACCAGCGTCGGGCGGATCATCACCCGCATCGCCGCCGAACGCGGCGCCCTCATCGACCCCTCGCGAACCCGCGGCGCATCGGGATT
>Ga0187893_10007707_pt1 | contig 17443 bp, 16 predicted proteins | sample MA1701074metaG_FD_139574 | JGI IMG/M metagenome (GOLD analysis project Ga0187893, IMG submission 139574) | White microbial mat communities from a basaltic lava cave in the Kipuka Kanohina Cave System on the Island of Hawaii, USA - MA170107-4 metaG ... | reverse complement strand
TCTGTTGACGAGCGGTTTAATTCTGTTGACGAGCGGTTTAATTCTGTTGACGAGCGGTTTAATTCTGTTGACGAGCGGTTTGCTTTAGTGGCAAAAGAAGTTTCTAATTTGCGTTCCGACATGGACAGCGGTTTTTCTGAATTAAAATCAGATTTCCGGCAATTGCAAAATGCCGTTGACGCTTACGCCGCCAAAGCCGACAAGTATTTTATGGAAATGGTGGCGCTGGCTCACAAGGTAGATCGCCTTGAGCGATGGATTCAAGAGATCGCGGAGAAAGTCGGGATTAAATTGAAATAAAAAAAATCGGAAAATGAGCCAAAAAAGCGGTGCCATTGTCGCCACTGTCGTTGGTTTAGTTGTTTTGTCAATCGTTATAATTGGCGTATTTTGGTTGTTGAATGATCAACAATCAACAACAGAAATTAAAATTTCTGAAAATCACTTCGGCGTAATTCAGGTGGACTTAGATGGCGTCGGGCAGCGCTGGGCATTGGTTCGCGGCATACCGAGTTTTGAAGGAGAGTTAAGTCCAAGCGTTTTGTATATTATTGATGCGCAAAATAAAGATTTAACAACGGTTGACAGTGTTTCAGGGGCGATATTGCTGGACAACAAAACGGCATTAATCTCGAAATATTTTTCAGTGGAGCCGCGTGAGTCATCCATAGGAGATCTTGTTTATAACGAAGAACGGGAAAAGCTTATTTCGGAAATTACCAGAGAGCTGGGCGTAGCCGACACAGAAATCAGGTCACGAATATATCTTATCGGCGGTAAGCCGTCCGCGGCTGTCAATGCGTTGTTTGAAGTTGACTTGGAAACCGGTAGGCAAACATTCTTACAACTCTTTGGCGGACAGGGTGGAATCTTCCGGATGGAAGATAATCAGATTTATATTTCAAATAATCACACATCCAGTTCGTATAAAGCAGGCGTCCAGCCGGATCAGGGGGGATTATTTGGAACAGCTCCATATGCGAAATATGATTTAATTTCTAAAACCTTGGCTGTTACGGGCCTCATTGACGGATTCCAGGCGGGAAAGGTTGCGCGGCCGGTTTTATATTTTGTCAGTCAAAATAATCAGGTGATCGGTGGCGTAAGCGGTGCGTCAATTATTACGCGAGACGGGGTGCTTTACGTAACTTTCAGGTAGGGTTTAAAGGAGGGATTGACAAAATAGGCTTAAATATGCTATAATCGGCTTAGTTAGTGGCACCCTCTGTTGGGTGTCTTTGAAAGGAAAAAATCGTAGATATGGAGGCTGGCATGGCTGTCTATCTCGTCTGGTTGCTGTTGCTGTTTTTCGGGGGAGTCCTGACGGCTCTCGGTCTTGTTCCCTGGCCCATCGGCCTGGTTGTTTCGGGTCTTGGCATCGCGCTGACGCTGCCCTGGACGGTTTCCGTCCCGGCGCGCTGGGCGCTGACCATTCTCAACGCGGCGACGGGAAAGCTACGCTCCGTCGGCTCCGGAAGGCACTTCGTCTGGCGGCCGGTTGAATCGCCAGACCGTTTCGGCGAGGTTAGAGTGTTTGTCTACAATTTCACGGTGGACGCCGAGGCCGGAAACAAAGACGTAGTGCCATTAAAAGTTCATTTGGAGTACAAGACTTCTTCTGAACTTCTTCACCGTTGGTTTATCATCGGCGAGGAAGGGGCGGTGAGCAAGCTTTTGGAGGAAAGAGCCAAAAGCAAAATCACCGAGCGCGTCTTTGATTTTGGCAACCGGGAGCTGGTCTATGACTACATAGATCAGCTTAGCCGCCGAATCCGCAAGGATTTGGAAGAAATGGTTGCCGAGGGTATGTCCGTCCCGGATTACTGCGGCGTGGAAATCCTGGACTTCCGGATTTCCGACATTGATCTTCCGCAGGCAATCAGGGACGCGGAAGTGGAGAAGGAACTGGCAAGAGAGAAACGCCTGGCAAAGGCGGAGGATTGGGCTTCAGTTGAGGAGCGCGCCGCGACGATGATCGCGGAGGGCGTGGATCCCGAAAACGCCTACAAGACGATCCAGGTTCAGGACAAACTGGTGGAGGACAAAATCCACCGGTTTGAAGTCGGCCGGAATCTGTCCGGGCTTGCTCGGGATGCCGGCAAAGGAATCGGCGATGGTCTCACGGCCGCCGCCGGACTTCTCGGCCAGCTTATTAAGCCTGCGGCGCCGACTGTTCCGCCTGCCGTTCCGGCAGCGGTCGCGCCCAAGCCACCGGTCCAGCCGCGCGTTCCCCGCCCCAAGCCGCCGTTTAAGGCGGTCGTGGAGGTCAACGATCCGTCGTTGGCCCAGCAGATTGTTTCCGGGCAGAAAAAGGTAGAATTGGAGGTGAAGGATGGCAAAGCCGGCACCGGTTCCGGCAGCGCCGGCTCCGTCAGCACCGGCTCCGGCAGTTAAGCCCGCCGCGGCGAGCCCCACACTCAAGCCGGCCGCCCCGGCTCCGAAAATCACCGAGTTTCACAAGTCTGGATGGTGGTGGGTCACGGTATCCGTGCTCGCGGTAGCGCTATTCATCTATGGCGCAGTTCGCGGCGGCGGCTTGGACTTCCTCACGAGGGCGCCTCGGCCTGCGGCCGTGGTCAAACCGGCGACCCGGTCGCTGGCGGTGGAGATTCAGCCCGATCAATGGAGTCGGTGGATCACGGAGGTTCCCTCCACTGCCTCGGTCCGGATCGTTCATCCGACCGGTTGGCGCCGGGTTCAATTCTGGAACGGGACGCAATACGTTTCAGAAGCCGGAGAAGCCCGGTGGCAGGGAAACTGCCCGCAGGGTGTTTTCCGCCTCAAGGGCGCCCCAGGAACTGCAACGGTTTACTGGGACCCTTAGCTCTTTCAAACCAAAACCCCCGATGGCGTTGCGCCATCGGGGGTTTTTATTAACAAGATTAACCCACTTTCACTAAAGCCTGGGCAATCGCGACGACAATTTTGGACAAAAGGCCAATCGCCACGGCGACCGCGGCGTAAATTAAAGTATCCTTGGCTTTCCCGACTTTTTCCGGATCACCGCCGGAGGTCAGATAATTGTAAGCCGCGAAAACGACGAAAATACCGGCGAGAACAATCAAGGCGGTTAGCAACCAATTGGTTAGCCGATTCAAGATCAAAAAAAGCTGTTGAAGGGGACTGTCGTCTGCTTTAGTTGGTTCAAAAATTTTCTGTTGAGCCATTGCCATAAGCGGCAAAAGAGCGATCGCGCCGGCAACGGCAATTTTTTTAATCAATTTCATGCGGAGTATTCGCTAATAACGCGAATTAAAGAGGTAATATCGCGAATTAAATTTCCTAATTTAGAAATAAAATCCGCATCATTTACCTTCAATATATTATTCGAGTTATTCGCGATTATTATATTACGACCTTTTGACATTTTTCATTATAGCATCCCGCGCATAACAAAGACAGGCAATTCTTTCCACACAGTGAATAAAGAATTGCCGGGTTTTTTTTGGAATCTTTGTTAGGAACGTGGGATTCGCACCAGCTTGTTTTAGCGAGAGCAATTTTCACCAGATTCAAGACGCGAGGAGCGATGCGTATCTTTAAGATACGTGAGCGACGAGCAACAAACTTGGATGATATAATTAAGGTCATCGCAAGACCTTAAATTAACGTCTTGCGATGACCTTAACAAATTTGAAGCTTCTGTAATTTGGCCTATTTCTTTGTCGCTCCTCGTCAATAGGCCTACCGGCCTAAATCTCATCGTCGCTTCGCGAACTTGGCTCAAATTATTGATTCTAAAAATCAAGCCGGTTTGAATCCCACGTTCCTATGTGCGGGATGACGTTTATTACGCCCGGATGCCCGCCCCTAAAAGCTGGCCGAGAATTGCCAGTAATACCCTGAACAAAGCGATAATCGCCAGGCCGACCACCGCGTAAATGATGGTTTTTTTGCCGGTGGTGACTTTATCCGGACTCCCTCCGGAGGTGAGAATTTGAAAAGCGCCGATGATTACCATAATCGTGGCGATTGGAATGGCGATAGTCAGGAGAAAGCCGGCAACCGCTCTTAAAAGATCTTCAATAGACTTTGCTTTGGTTGTCGGCGGTAAGGAAAAGTCGCCGGATGTCGGTTGTCTGCTGAAACCGCTCTGACTGCCTTGTTGAAGATAAGCGCATTCGGCCGGTGTTTGCCCCGCATCCAAGCATTCCTGGTAATTCAAAAATTGCGCTCGCGCAGGCGGCGAGTCAATTACGGCGGTAAGAAAAATAAAAACAAGACTAACAAGACTAAGAAAATGAATAGGACGGATAAGCTTCATAATTTTATTTGAACTGAAACTCTCCCACCAGGAAGAAATTAAGAGCGTTGATAATCAGCCAGGCTCCGAAAGAAATCGCGAGGCCGATCACGGCGGCAGTTATAATTTGCTTGCCTTTCTTCACGCGATCTTCCGAGCCGCCTGCTGTCATTATAACAAATCCGCCCCAGACGACGAAAATCACCCCGATAGGGATGGCGATGGTCAGGAGAAAGTTAATCAGTTTGCGAATCCAGGTCAGGAAGGCGGAAATGTTGCAGGGGCTGGTCGAGTCTCCGGGTTTCACGAGTTTTTGAATCTGTTCAGGCGTAGCGTTGGGCGGCAGGGCTGGATTGCAGTCGGGGGCGAGATTTAGGCCTTGGGCTAGAGCCGTAACCGGTAATTGGAAAATAGTAATTAGAGCCAGGAGGGATATTAAAATAGCCTTTTTATTAATTAATGATTTGTTATTCATTGCTCTAGTTGCCAATTACTATTTATTAATTACAGATTTCTTCTTCTCATTAAATCGCTAACTGAAGAAGCGGCTTGCTGGATCGCCTGATCAGGCGGAAGCTGGCCGGTAAGCACGCTGGCGATCATGTTGGAAAAAATCGCGTCCACGGCGGCGCTGTCCACCTGAGGCCAGGAGCGGGCGGTGAGGGCTTGCCGCGAAAATACCCCGATATTCGCGTTATTGCTTGTTTGGCCGATTAAAGAGCGAAGAGCCGGCGGGCGTCCCGTCTCATTAAGATAGGTAATCGCGCTGTCCGGATTGGCGGCCAAAAAAGCGATGAAATTTTGAGCGAGCGCCCGGTTGCGGCTGTTGGCGGCGACGGCCACGCCCCAGAAGCTAGGATAATTCACGTCCTGGGTCCGGTTTTCCGGCTGGAGCATCGGGATAACCCGGAAATTAAGAAAAGGATTCTTTTCTTTCAAAAAAGCGGCCTGATGGGAATAATTGAACATAATCGCGGTCTCTCCGGCGGCAAAGCTGTCCAGAGATTGCGCTCCGGATTCGCTCCAAGTGTAAAGAGGATCCAAGGGATTCGCGAATTTCAAATAGTATCGGAAAGCGTCCGGACCGGGCGGCTGGTTGAAAGTCGCGGCGGTGAAGCCGCCGTCAACCATCTTCACGCCCGATTGCAGCATTATAAGACTCAAAACATCGGTGCCGCGATTGACGCTTCTATTGGATCCGCCGATCGCCGCCGCGGCTTTTAGAATCCTGCCCTGCTTGTCCAACTCCCGCAGTTTAGGAATCAACGCTTCAAATTCTTTCCAGGTTTTTGGCGGCACCGCCACGCCTTTGTTGTCAAAAATATCCTGGTTGTAATAGGTGGCGAGGGTATCTATATAAAGCGGCAGAGCGAAAACGATGCCGTCGGGGGCGAAGCTTTGCTCAACCACCGTCGGATAAGTCTGGCGCAGGGTATTGAGAGAAAATTGCTCAGAGGGGAAAGGGAAAATCTTGTTGAAATGCTTGGGGAGCCAGGCGTTATGAATCATAAAAACATCCGGAGGATTCGGGCCCGCCAAAGCGTCCAGCAGGTCCCGCTCATAGCGGACGGGATCGGCCGCCACATACTCAATCTCAACCTTGGGATTGATAACGCGGTAGGCGTTGATGAGCTTATTCATTACGTCCGGAGATTCAAAAACGCCGATGAAGGTTAATCTTCCGGAAAGCTGTTGGCTGGGATCCGGCCGGCCGAAAATGAACAAAGCGGCGACTCCGGCGATAATCAGAATCGCCGCGCCGATGACAATTAATTTTCCTTTCATGGTTAATTATTATTATATCAAAGTGCTTGGAATTCAGGTTGTTTTGGTTTATAATTGAGAACATGGTTATCACTTATCACGGCGACCGGTGTTTTAAGATTCAAAGCGGAAAATTGGGCGTCGTTTCCGATCCGTTGCCGCGATTCAAAGGCGACATTACTCTGCATACCCAAAAAACGGAAACTCGGGATTTTCCGGCGGAATCCGGGCATTTTTTCGGACCCGGCGAATATGAGTCGCGAGAAGTAGAGATAACCGGTTTTCCAAACAAAGACGGCAGCGCCAATTACGCGGCGGTCGTGGAGGAAATTCGGTTGGTTTTCATGGGTTCGCCGCTGAGCGATCTGGAGCCCGGCCAACTGGAAAAATTCGGTGAAACGGACATTTTATTCGCTCCGGCCGGCGTCAGCGCCAAAGTCATAAAGCAGTTACAACCCAAAATCGTCATTCCTTTTTATAAAAAACCCGACGACCTGAAAAAATTTCTGAAGGAAGTGGATAAAAAAGAAGAAGTTATGGATAAGCTGACTCTTAAGAAAAAGGATATTGAAACCGGCACTAAAATCGTCGTGTTAAAACCATAACAACAATGCGAAATTACAAACACCCTATGCGAATAATACGAACAAAAAATTTTCGCGTGATTGGCATAAATTAGTTCGCTATTTTCCCCCATTGTATTTACCATGTTCAAATTCATAAATCGCATCCAAAATTCCGGAGAGGAAACCAGAAAGGTCTGGATGTTTGTTTCCAGCGCGATTACCATGGCGGTAGTAGTGGCTCTCTGGCTGATTTATTTGAATTTCACGATTGCCGGCGCCGAACCGCTGCCGTCCGGGTTTGCCGGAACCGACTCGGCGCGCGATTCAAGGCCGATGACTCAAGATTCTCTAAAAAACGATCCGGGAGTTTTCGCGATTTTTTCCGCCGGCGTGAAAACCATCTATGATCAGGTTAGAACCAAAGTTTTTGAGGCGACCAATAATATCGCCATTGAAAACATTGATCGAAACTTTCAAGTAGACGATCTGGAGCCAATACCAGCCACAAAATTGCCATAACGCGAAATCGCAAACATCTTATGGGAATAGCACGAGCAAAAAATTTTCGCGCGGTTAGCATAAATTAGTCCGCTATTGTCGCGTTATATTTAATTTAGTATGCCCAAAAAGGAAAATAAAAAGAAAGCGGAAAAAAGCGAAGCGTCTCCTGCCGCGCCCAAGGCTGCAGTTGAGCCTCGGCCGATCAGCAACGAGCTTCGGGAATCTTACTTGGATTACGCGATGTCCGTCATTGTCAGCCGGGCTTTGCCGGACGTTCGCGATGGAATGAAGCCGGTGCACAGGCGGATTTTGTGGACTATGTGGGAAAACGGCCTGACTCACGGCGCCAAGTTTAGAAAGTCGGCGACGGTGGTCGGCGATGTTTTGGGAAAATATCACCCGCACGGCGATATGGCGGTTTACGACGCTATGGTCCGGATGGCCCAGGGTTTTTCTTTACGCTACCCGCTGGTGGAGGGGCAAGGCAACTTCGGCAGCGTGGACGGGGACTCGGCGGCTGCTTACCGCTACACTGAAGCCCGACTTTCCAAAATAGCCGAGGAGTTGTTGACCGATATAGACAAGGAGACGGTTGACTGGCAGCCCAATTTCAGCGGCGAAAGATTGGAGCCGAAAGTCATGCCCGCCAAACTCCCGAATCTTTTATTAAACGGCGCGGTGGGTATTGCCGTCGGCATGGCAACCAATATTCCGCCGCACCATCTTGGCGAAGTGGCCGACGCGATTTTGCATCTTGCCGATAATCCCAAAGCGACGCCGCACGACTTGATGCAATTTGTCCAAGGCCCGGATTTTCCGACCGGCGGGTTGATGTATGACAAAAAGGCGATTGCCGAAGCTTACGCCGCCGGCCATGGCACCATTACAACCAGAGGACTTGCCGAAATTAAAGAAGCCAAAGGCGAGAAAGGATATTTTATTGAAATCACGGAAATTCCTTACCAGGTAAACAAGTCCGAATTGATTATGAAGATCGCCGAGCTGGTCACGACAAAAAAAATTGAGGGCATTCGGGATGTTCGGGACGAATCCGACAAAGACGGTTTGAGCATTGTCATTGAGCTTAAATCCAACGCCACGCCGCAAAAAGTTTTAAACCAGCTTTATAATTTCACCGATCTTCAGAAGAATTTCAATCTGAATATGATCGCCCTTCGTGGCGGTCTGCAGCCGGAGGTGATGTCCATTAAAGACGTCCTGGCGGCTTATTTGGAACACCGCAAAGAAGTGGTAACCCGCCGAGCCCGCTACGAATTGAAAAAAGCCGAGGAGCGCGCCCATATTTTGACCGGCCTTGCCAAAGCGCTTTCGGTGATAGACAAAATTATCGCCACCATCAAAAAATCCAAGGATCGCGACGACGCCAAGCAGAATTTGATTAAGAATTTCAAATTTTCCGAGATTCAGGCCAATGCCATTTTGGAAATGAAATTGCAGACTTTGGCGAATTTGGAGCGTCAGAAGATAGAAGACGAGCTGGCCGAGAAGAAAAAGATCATCGCAGAGCTATCCTTGCTCTTGAAGAGTCCGGCCAAAATTTTGGCGTTGATAAAAAAGGAGGTCGCCGAACTTAAAGAAAAATACGCCGGCGAGCGGCGCACCAAGCTGGTGGTCGGCGGTTTGAAAGAATTCAAGGAAGAAGATCTCATTCCGGCTGAAGAAGTAATCATCACGCTTTCCGCCGGCGGCTACATAAAGCGCGTGCCCCCGTCATCTTTTAAAACTCAAGGGCGCGGCGGCAAAGGATTGATTGGTTCGGAAGTCAGCGAAGAAGATTTTCTGACGCACTTTTTTGCCGCCAACACCCACGACAATATTTTGTTTTTCACCGATCGCGGGCGGGTTTTTCAGACTAAGGTTTACGAAATTCCGGCCGCCACCCGCACTTCCAAGGGGAAGCCGATCCACAACTTCCTGGAAATTCCGGCCGAGGAAAAAGTTACCGCCCTGGTCACTTACGAAAAAGCGAGCGACGGGCATTTAGTGATGGTGACCACCAACGGCGTGATTAAGAAAACTTCTTTAAAAGATTTCCAAAACGTGCGGCGCACCGGCATCATTGCTTTGAGGCTTAAAAAAGACGATCAATTGAATTGGGTTCAGCTTGCCGCCGGCGGGGAAGACGTTTTAATCACCACCGCTAAAGGGCAAGCGATCCGATTCAAGGACGCGGTTGTCCGGGCAATGGGCCGCGCCGCCGCCGGAGTGCGGGCGATTCGGTTGAAGAGCGGAGACAAAGTGGCTTCCATGGATTTGGTTCCTAAAGTCTTGAAAAATGCCCGTGTTTTGGCGGTGATGGCCAACGGTTACGGCAAGCAGACGCCGCTCAATCAATACAAAGTTCAGGGCAGAGGAGGATCGGGAATCAAGACTGCGGCGATTACTCCAAAAACCGGCCAGCTTGTTGCCGCCGCCATAGTTGACGCGGAAGAAGAACTTTTGGCGCTTTCCGCCAAGGGGCAGATTATCCGCACCAAGATCGTCCAGGTCCGCACTGCCGGACGCGCGACTCAAGGCGTCAGGATTATGACTTTGAAACCGGGCGACAAGGTCGCCGGTATTGTGGTTTTGTAGATCTGTTTTCTTTGCCATCGGATAGTTGTTTTCGGCAAACAGAATAAATCGGCTTCAATACAGTTCGCAAAGCGAATGGCTAGACAACTTTCTCGGGTTTTGCTACAATTTCAATTACATTTGCATGGCAAGCACAATTACTAACGGAGCGACAAAGGCCGAGTCGCAACTCGGTCAAATACTAAAATCCGGCGGCAACGCGGTGAATATCTTGAAACCCGGAGATTTGGTTAGCGCGAAATTGATTCGGCGATCCAAGAAAGGGGCCTTTTTTGATTTAGGATCCTTCGGCACCGGCATCGCTTATGCCGGAGAAATGATCAATGCCCAAGAAGCGGTGAAAAATCTCAAGCCCGGTGACGCAACCACCGTCAAGATTGTTGACTCGGAAAACGAGGACGGTTATGTGGAGATTTCTCTTCGCGACGTGGGTCGTCAAAAAGCCTGGCAGGAAGTGAAGGACTTTAAAGAAAGCGGAGAAATTTTGACCATTAAAGTTGCCGGCGCCAACAGCGGCGGGTTGATGACGGACGTCAGTCAATTAAAGGCTTTTCTGCCGGTTTCCCAGCTTTCCAGCGAGCACTTCCCGAAAGTGGACGATGGCGATAAGGCCAAAATTTTGGAAGAACTAAAAAAATTTGTCGGTCAGGAGTTAAAAGTAAAGGTTATTGACGTCAATCCCCGCAGCAACAAACTGATTTTGTCGGAGCGGGAAACCGTTTCCGAAAATATTAAGGAGCTTTTGGAAAAATACAAAGCAGGGGATGTGGTGGACGGCTTGATCTCCGGCGTGGCCGATTTCGGCGCCTTTCTCCAGTTCGCCGATAATCCGAAAATTGAAGGCCTGATCCATATTTCTGAATTGAGCCACCGTCTGGTGGAAAATCCGAAAGAAGTCGTGAAAGTTGGCGACGCAGTCAAGGCAAAAATCACCGAGATCAAGGACGGCCGGGTTTCGCTCTCCCTCAAGGCCCTGCAAGGCAATCCCTGGGACGCGGTTGAAAATAAATACAAGGTTGGGGAAACCCATAGCGGAACGGTCTTGCGTTTCAATCCTTACGGCGCTTTCATTTCTCTGGATGCCGATATCACCGGATTGATCCACGTTTCCGAATTCGGCGGCGTGGAGGAAATGAAAAAGAAAATTGAACAGGGCAAAAGTTATGATTTTACGGTTGACCAAGTCAAGTCGGCGGAAAAGCGGATCATCTTGAAATTAAAGAAATAGGTGATACAATGCGAAAATAGCGAACTAATTTATACCAATCATGCGAACAACTTTTCGTATCATTCGCGTAAGGTGTTTGTAATTTCGCATTATGTAAACATATGCTTACACCAAGAAAAAAGAAAATAATTATAAAAGAGCACGGAGCCCATGAAACGGACAGCGGGTCGGTTTCGGTTCAAATTGGTTTGCTGACGCGGCAGATTGAGGAGCTAACCGGGCATTTAAAAAAGCACCCGAAAGATCACCATTCCCGGCGCGGTCTTTTGAAAATGGTCGGCAAGCGCCGCCGGCTGCTGGTTTATCTGGAGAAGCACGACAACAAGTCCTATAATAACGTTGTCAAAAAACTCGGGTTGAAAAAATAATAATCATACGAAAATGCGAAAAGATACGAAGTTACGAAAGTAATAATGAGGAACAAAGAACAGAGAGTCGGTATTTTCATAGACGTTCAGAATCTTTATCATTCGGCAAAAAATCTTTACAAAGCCAGAGTCAATTTCAAAGAGTTAGTTAGGGCGTTAGTGGCGGGAAGAAAGCTTATTCGGGCCGTCGCTTATGTGGTAAAGACCGAATCTACCGAAGGTGAATCGGCTTTTTTTGACGTGCTGAAAAGCGCCGGCATTGAACTTCGGATCAAAGATATTCAGGTGTATCCCGGCGGCGTCAAGAAAGCCGATTGGGACGTTGGTATGGCGGTGGACGCTATCCGCATGGCCAGTTTTTTAGATGCCGTGATATTGGCAACCGGCGACGGCGACTTTTTGCCGTTGGTTGATTATCTCAAATGGGGGTTGGGGCGCTCGGTGGAGGTGGCCGCTTTCAGCCGCACCGCCAAGTCGGAGATGAAAGACCGGGGCGATGAGTTCGTAGCGATTGAGGATATCCCGCGGGCGTTATTAAAAGTTAAAAACAACGCGAAAATAGCGAACTAATTTATGCCAATCATGCGAAAGAAATCAATGAATAATAGCGATACTAATAAAGCGCAAAGATGTTTGTAATTCCGCGTTATATTTTATGTCATTGAACCGTAAACAGTATAAAATTGACTACCAGGGCCGAGAGCTGGTTCTGGAGGTGAGTGATTTAGCCGGTCAGGCTAATGCCGCCGTTATCGGACGTTACGGCGATACGGCGGTTTTGGTGACCGCGGTAATGGGAAACGAGGATCGCGACATTGATTACTTCCCTTTGACCGTTGATTACGAAGAGCGTTTTTACGCGGTTGGAAAGATCTTAGGAAGCCGTTTTGTGCGCCGCGAAGGCCGTCCTTCCGAAGGCGCAATTTTGTCCGGACGGGTTATTGACCGCACCATTAGGCCGCTTTTTGATCATCGCTTGCGCCGCGACGTTCAAGTGGTGGTTACAATTTTAGAATTGGATGAAGAGGACGATCCTGAGTTTATCACATTACTGACCGCTTCGGCGGCTTTGGCAATTTCCGACATTCCTTGGAATGGGCCGGTGGCTGGCGTAAAATTGCTTCAAGAAACAAGCGTTAAGCGTCAAGTAATTATTAATCCTACGAATTCACAGTTGAGGGAAAACTGGCCGAAGGACGGCGCCTTTGAGGCTTTTGTTTCCGGCACCAAAGATCGCATTAACATGATTGAGCTTGAGGGCATTGATGCCGATGAAAAAGCGGTGGCGGAGTCTTTTGCGAAGGCGCAAAAAGAGATTGCCGGCTTGGTAGAGTGGCAGGAGAAAATCGTCAAAGAAATCGGCAAGCCCAAGGCCGTGGTTCATCTTGCCGAACCCGATCAATCTTTAGTAAGAGTGGTAAAAGATTTTCTTTCCGATAAGTTGCCGGGCGCGGTTTATGTTAAGCATAAAAAGGAGATGTATGAAAAAATGTCGGAGGTTCGCGAAGCCCTTAAAGGCCATTTGGCATCGCAAAACCTGGACGAAAAAGCGCTGGCGATCGCCGACCGTCTTTTTGATAATGCCGTGGACGAGCTGGTGCACGAGAAAATTTTGAAAGAAAATAAGCGTCCGGACGGCCGTAAATTGGATGAGATTCGGGACCTTTATGCCGAAGTGGGGTTATTGAAACGCACTCACGGCTCGGCTCTTTTTGTCCGAGGCAATACTCAAGCGCTGGCGATCACCACAATTGCCCCGCCCGGTTCGGAACAGCTGATTGAAACAATGGAGTTTTCCGGCAAGAGGCGTTTTCTTCTGCATTATAACTTCCCCCATTATTCTGTTGGCGAGACGGGGCGTATGGGTTCGCCGGGCCGGCGGGAAATCGGCCATGGAGCGTTGGCGGAAAAGGCGGTGCGTAATCTGATTCCTTCTCAGGAGGAGTTTCCCTACATTATCCGGGTAGTGTCGGAGATATTATCTTCCAACGGCTCTTCTTCTATGGCGACTGTTTGCGGCGCCACGCTTTCGCTGATGGACGCCGGCGTGCCGATAAAGAAACCGGCGGCTGGCATCGCCATGGGCTTAATGACCGGCAAGGACGGTGAATATAAAGTTTTGACTGACATCCAGGGCCCGGAAGACCATTACGGCGATATGGATTTTAAAGTCGCCGGGACCTCCGATGGCGTTCGCGCGGCGCAGATGGACGTGAAAATTGACGGCCTGACCAATCAAATGCTCGTGGATGCCTTAGCGCAGGCCAAAAGAGCCCGCTTGGAGATACTGAAGGTTATGAATAAAGCGATTGATAAACCCAGAAAAGAACTTTCACCTTACGCGCCGGTAGTGATGAGTATGGAGATTAAGCCTGACCAGATTGGAGAGGTAATTGGCCCCGGAGGAAAAGTTATTAACGGCATTATTGAAAAGACCGGCGCCCTGACTATTGATATTGAGCAAACCGGAAAGGTGTTTATTGCCGGATCTAACAAAGAAAAGGCTCAGGCCGCTTATGATATGGTGGCTTCAATTGTGCGTGAATATAAAGTTGGAGATGTTGTTGAGGGCGCGGTGGTGAAAATTTTAGAATTTGGGGCGATTGTGGAATTCGGTCCGGGCCGCGATGGAATGATTCACGTTTCCGAACTCAAGGAGGGCTACGTAAAAAAAGTTGGGGATGTGGTAAAAATTGGCGATTTTGTGCGGGCTAAAATTATTAAGGCTGAAGCGGGGAAGATCGGTCTGTCTTTAAAAGCGCTGAAAAATTAGTCTAGGAGCGCGGAACCCGATTAGGTTAGAATCCCGCGTTCATATAAAAAGTTATCAACAGAAACGCCGTTTTACGGCGTTTCTGTTTTGCTAAAATGAAACGTGGGCGCAAAACCCGCAATTACAAATGGAAAAGCTTAAAAAGCTTGCTGTTTTTGTTTCAGCCGCAATCGGTATCGGCGGCTTCTTGTTCTTTCAAAATATTCACGCCGCCGCAACTTTTACGATGGAGCTGGAGGTATACAATCCCGGAGCCGCAGTCAGTAGTGGCGTGGTTGCGAGGTTTAATTTTCCTGCCTGCCTGACGCCACTTAGCTTCGGGTCCGGTATTTCTTGGGATTTGGCAAGTCGAGTCCTCACTGTGCAGGTAGGAAGTTTAGGACAAAATCAGACCAAAGCTTTCCCGATCCAGGCGGAGTCCGCTTCCGAAGGATGCGTCGCCGCCGGCGCTATTGCCGGGGAATGGTTTATCCAGCCGTCTTCCGGAAGCAGTTCCGTCGGATCGCCTGAGCAACCGGCTCCGGAGCAGCCGGTTACCGAAGAGCCGGTTTCGGAACCGGTGACCGATTTAGAACCGGCGCCGGAAGAAGTCCTTCAACCGGAAGAGGCTTCACCTCCCCCAGCGGAATTGGGTTTTACAGTTGAATCGCATCCCAGTAGCGGCAGTATTTTTGGCGGCGGCGGCGGTGGTTATGTGAATATCGGATTTTTACCGCCCGTTTTTAATGAGATCATCGGAGAGTTTCGGGCTATCCCGGAAATAGTGAGCGGTGTGGAAACAGTCTCCGCCCCATTGGCCCTGGTTACCGAAACCGTTGCTACCGGAGTGGTTGCCGTGAATGCTTTCAGCGCCGGGTCTCATATTTTCTTAAGTTGGGTAAATCAAATTAGGGTTTTTCTGCTGGCATTCATACGCCGAAAGAAGATAATTCCTTGGGGAAGAATCTATAACGAGCTAACCGGACGTTCCGTGCAGGGCGCGACGGTTTCCATTATTGACGTTGAATTTCAAAAAGTTAAAGAAACGCAGTTTACCGATGCGGAAGGCCGATTCGGCTTCCTCGTTTCTCCCGGCGCTTACTATTTAAAAATTTTAAAAACCGGATTTGAAACAAAGGAAACCGGACGATTTCAAGTCGGTGAAGACCCTTCACGTCTGAATTTACAGATTGGCGTTACGGAATTTGGCGGACTGCCGACCAGAGCCGGTTTATGGGCGGTGAGGCTGTTTCATTTCATTAATAATATTCTTTACCGTTTGAATCCGGTCATTTTATTTATTGGGACAACAATCAGCGCGGCAGGCTTTTTGATTATTCCCAATAGAGTTAATTTGGTGATTTTGGTTGTGTATGCCCTGTTGGATATTTTAAAGATGGCTTTGGCGTTCAAAACAGTCCGATCTTACGGGTTGGTAATGGACAAAAATACCAAGATGCCGCTTTCTTTGTCTGTCGTTCGCCTGTTTAATGTTGACGCCAACTGGCTTATGGGCACCAGAGTGGCCGATAACGACGGCCGGTATAATTTTCTGCTTATGCCGGGAAAGTATTATCTGACCTGCGTAAGAGACAGATATCGTGAATATAAAAGCGGTATTTTAGAAATTAAAAAGACTGCCATTAGCACTCAAACGATTGAAATGGAGCTTGCGATGCCGGAAAGTCCGGCAACTGACCAAATCTATGCGCAAAATTCCACTTCCTAAGATTTTAATAATTTCGGCAGCTGTTTTTTGGGGAGTGAATTTGGCTTTCGCCCAAAACCTCAATCCGACAAATCAGCCGTTGCAGATCAGGATTCGCGGCTTCCAGCCGCAAGAGTCCGGCGTTGCCGCGACTCCGGGAGCGCCCAGAGTGGAATATGATGAAATTTTTCAACCGCCAACGGTGAAGGTGGTGGTCAAGCGCATTCCGGAAGTTGAGGCCGTTATTGCTCAAGCGGATATTTTTCGGCGGGCAGTTGCGGATTTCAACGCCGCCACGGCCGGCCTGTCTATTGCTGGAATACAGAATCAGATATCAAATTTGAATTCAATTATTTCCGCTCTGCCGATTGAAGCGTTGCGTCGAGAGATTGAAGAGTTTTCTCAAAAATTGGCGACTATCGCTGCCGCATCCAAAACAATTCAAGACCAGCTACAGGCGGCAATCAGCAATCGCCGGCTCCGAACGCCGCAATTTAACCGGAATATAATTGCGGCAATTCAGAATCTTTCCCGGGAGGCGAGGAGTTTGTCTTTGTCCGGAATTGAGAAGCGCGTAGCGGATTTGAAAGCCGCCTTGGCCGACCCCTCTTTGAATGCTCTGGCGAGCGATCTTAAAAAAATAGAAAAGCAAGTTTCTTCAATTTCTATTTTAGGGCTGACGGGACCGTTTGGCGGGTTGGAAAAGGGCGTCAATCAATTGCCGAATCCGGCAATTTTGGGTAATGCGCTGGCGGCAATTAAATCCGAAATTACCGCCTTGCAAAGCGCTTTATCGGCAATTTCTTTCGGGAAAATTACCACCGAGATTGCCAATGTTGAAACCGGATTGAGGACTTTGCCGATTCAGGAATTTGAGGATCAGCTTACGGAGATTGGCAACGCCCTTCGGTCAACCAATATTACACCCGGTCATTTTGTTCGCCGGCTTTTACGAAATGTTTTCCAGCGTCAACAGCTTGCGAAGAATACCAAAAGAATAACGCTTTATTTACCGGGAAAAGATCAAGCCGTAAACCCTGACCAATTATTGCCCCAGATTTCAATCGTTGACATTCAGTCTTCTTTCACGAATCTTGATGGATTGATAAAAAAAATAAATGTTAATACCATTGGCGCCGAATTGTCAGTCGTAAGCGGCATTTTTGATCGCCTAAAAAACAATTCTCTTGATGGTCTCGCCTCGGCTTTACGGGCGGCGTTGCCTTCGGCTGAAACTTTGGTGGAGGAAACGGTTCCCGGAGAGGTTATCTTAGTTCCTAGAATAATTCCCGGCGAAACGACTGCCGTCGCCGCGCCTGCGACCGTTTCTGGCTTGCAATCTCAGCTTTCCGCTCTTCGCGATCAGATAAACAGCATGTCCTCTAATTTATTAACAACTCTTTCGCAGTCCCGGCCTCCGATAGCCGATATAGCGTTGACTTTTACTGATACCGATATTCCCGACAATATAACTCTCTCTAATTATCTGCCCTTAAGCGGCGGCACGGTTACCGGGCAATTAACAACCAACTCCAGCCTGGGAGTGGCCAGTGGAACTCCCGGCGCGACATTGGGAATTGACGGAACTTTATTGGTTTCCGGCAATCTCACCGTCAATAATCTGGACGTCCAAGGCTCCTGCACCGGTTGCGGCTCTTCTCTCAACAACATCACCGAATCAGGCTCTCTGGTCGGCATCTCCTCCACCTCTCCATATG
>Ga0187893_10007706_pt1 | contig 17450 bp, 19 predicted proteins | sample MA1701074metaG_FD_139574 | JGI IMG/M metagenome (GOLD analysis project Ga0187893, IMG submission 139574) | White microbial mat communities from a basaltic lava cave in the Kipuka Kanohina Cave System on the Island of Hawaii, USA - MA170107-4 metaG ... | reverse complement strand
GCACCTCGGGCACCTCGGGTGCCTCGCACCTTCGCACCTTCGGACGCACCGTGGCACCTCGCACCGTCGCACCCTCGCACCGTAGAATCCCCGGATGCGTGTCTACCGTGATGACGATGCGGAACTGAGCGCCATTCACCACGAGCGAATCGCCGTGATCGGCTACGGGATTCAGGGACGCGCCCAGGCGCTCAACCTGCGCGACTCGGGTCTGGGTGTCGCGATTGGCAATCGAGAGGATGCGTACGCGGTGCAGGCGCGGCAGGATGGCTTCGAGGTGCTCGACCTCGGCGCCGCGGTCGCACAGGCGGCCATCGTGCTGCTCCTGATTCCGGACGAAGCGCAGCCCGACGTGTTTGCGGCGGCAATTCGAGGGCAGCTGAGCCCCGGCAGCGCGCTCGTCGTCGCGCACGGCTTCTCGCTGCGATACCACCTGATCGATGTGCCCGATGGCGTCGACGTGCTGCTGCTCGCACCGCGGCTCCCGGGCCGCTACGTTCGCGATCGGTTCGTCGCCGGGGCGGGGGTGCCGGCCTACGTCGATGTGGCGCGCGACGCCACCGGACGCGCTTGGCCGCGATTGCTCGCGCTGGCGAAGGGGATTGGTGCGACGCGCGCGGGCGCCATCGCCCTGTCGGTCGCGCAGGAGACCGAGCTCGATCTCTTCTCGGAGCAGTTCACGTTTCCCTTGATATTCCGCGCGCTCGAGATCGCGTTCGAGGAGCTCGTCGCCGCGGGCTATCCACCCGAAGCCGCGGTCATGGACCTGCACGGATCAGGTGAGCTCGGACAGATCCTCGTGCGCGCGGCCGACGTTGGACTCTACACGATGCTCCAGGCCGACGGCTCGCCCGCGTGTCGATACGGCGTCCTCACCCACCGCGAGAGTGTCCTGGACGAATCCCACGTACGGCACGAAGCGAGGCGGATTCTGATGCGGATTCGGGACGGCGCGTTCGCGGCGGAGCTGATGGCGGATCAGCGGGTCGGGCACCCGCGTCTGACGGCGCTGACGAACCGTTCACGCGCCCTGCCGCTCGGCGTGGCAGAGCGCCGGCTGCGGGACGCGCTTGGGAAATAGATCAGGTCCCCGTACGCACCGAACGCCTTTCTTCGAGGGCCGTGAGAAATGCGGTTGCCGCATGTGACCGCTCGCCGCTCTTCCGGTACACCAGGCGCACCTGCCGCCGCAGCCGGATCTCGGGCATCGTCAGCGGCACGAGCTCGCCGCGCGCGATCTCGGATTCGGCGCAGCGACGCGGCAGCAGCGCCACGCCCATCTGCATCGCCACGGCGCGCTTGATCCCCTCGAGGCTCGGCAGCGACACGAGGATATTGGCTGGAATGTGGTGCTGCTCGAAGAGCCGCAGCACCCGGTCGCGCACGTGCGACGGATCGTTGTGCGCGATCACCGTCTGCCGCCCGCACTCGGCGAGTGTCACTTCCTTGGCCCCCGCCAGCGGATGTGAAGGGTGGACGAGCATGACCAGCTCATCATGGCCCAGCACGAGCGATCCGAGCCGGTGCTCTGCCGGGGGAAACGTCAGCACGCCGAAATCGAGGCTGCCCTGAGCCACTTCGGCGCCGATTTGCCGTGACGGGATGCGGCGCACGTCGACGTGCACCAACGGATGCGTCGTGCGAAAGCGTTGAATCAGCGGGAGGACGATGTGGACGGAGGCCTCGTTGGCACCGACGAGCACGCGGCCACGACGCAGGTCGCGGAGATCCTTGACTGCGATCTCCGCCTCTTCACAGAGACGCAGCAGCCGCTCGGCGTAGTCGCGCAGCAGGCGGCCAGCTTCGGTCAGCGTGGCGTCTTTGGTGGCGCGATCGAACAACCGCTCGCCGACGCTGTCCTCGAGCCGGCGCACCGCCTGGCTGACCGCCGGCTGCGTCCGATGCAGCTTCATGGCAGCGCGCGAGAAGCTGCGCTCGGAGGCGACTTTCAGGAAGACCCGCAGCTCGCCCAGCTCCACGGCTACCCTCGCGCTGCATCCATAAGCACTGATAATCCAAGAAGAATAATTATCAGTTTGACTTTATCATACGGCGTCGCGTGTACTGGCGGGACGGTCCAGTCGCGCCGGAGCGAGGTAACCGATGAACCCTCAGCAAGTTAAGGTCTTCGATACGACGCTACGGGACGGCGAGCAGGCGCCTGGATTCTCGCTGCGGGTGAGCGAGAAGCTGCACCTGGCGCGTCAGCTCGACCGGCTCGGCGTCGACATCATCGAGGCCGGATTTCCGATTGCGTCGCCTGCGGACGCCGAGGCGGTCCGCCGCATCGCGCAGGAGATCCGCCGCCCCGTGATCGCGGCGCTGGCGCGCTGTCACCGGGCCGATCTGGAGAGGGCCGCCTGGTCGCTCGAGCCGGCGGCGCGTGGCCGCATCCACACGTTCATCGCGACCTCCGATCTACACCTGCAGGCAAAGCTCCGGATGAGCCGCGAGCAGTGCCTCCAAGCGGCCGTCGACTCGGTCCGCTTCGCGCGACAGCATACCGACGACGTGCAGTTTTCGGCGGAGGACGCCACGCGCAGCGACCTCGACTTCCTGTGTCGGGTCGCCGACGCCGTCATCGCAGCCGGCGCGACGACAATCAATCTGCCAGACACGGTCGGGTTTACCACCCCGGACGAGACGCTCGATTTCTTCAGGACGATTCGGACGCGCGTGCCGAACGCCGACACCGTCACCTTCAGCACCCACTGCCATGACGACCTGGGCCTGGCAGTCGCGAACTCGATCGCGGCGGTGCAGGGGGGCGCGCGGCAAGTGGAGTGCACGGTGAACGGCATCGGCGAGCGGGCGGGCAACGCCGCGCTCGAGGAAATCGTGATGGCATTTCACGTACGCCGCGACCGGTATGAGTACACCGTTGGCATCGCGCAGAAAGAGATCTATCCGTCGAGTGAACTACTGACGCGACTCACTGGTCAGGCCGTGCAGGTCAACAAGGCGATCGTCGGGCGCAACGCGTTTGCGCACGAGGCCGGCATCCATCAGGACGGCATCCTGAAGGACCGGCGCACCTACGAGATCATACGGGCCGAGGACGTCGGCGCCCCGTGGAACCCCCTCGTGCTCGGCAAGCACTCGGGGCGCCATGCGGTGCAGAAGCGGTGCAAGGATCTCGGGCTGGACGTCGAAGGAGCGGAGCTCGTCGAGATCTATCGCGCGCTGATGGCGATTGCCGACGACCGGAAGACTCTGACCGACAGCGACCTTCTCGCCGTCGTCAGCAGCGTCCGCACCGCGCAGCCGGCCGCACAGGGGCCGGTCGATCCATTCGACACACCGCCCGCCGCCGCGCACGCGCTCCGCGACCGCGGCTACGGGCACGGGGTGTAACTCAACACTCAAAAAGAACGCAAAAGGCCACACCTTCCACTTACGAAGTTCCTTTTGAGTGTTGAGTGTTGAGTTTTGAGCTGAGATCCGCAGGCTCCTCCATGCGGAGCGAGACGAAGGGCTTCGCCATTTCGATGTCGCGCTCGGCGAACAGCCGCGTGATGCGCTTCCGTAGCTCCCGTCCCACCACCCATTGCTTGAGCGGCACGGTCTTGATGCGCCCCTTCACGATCAGCTGTCCAGGCTCGAACGCGTCGATCCCGAACATCTCGAGCGGCTCGAGGATGTGTGGCCTGAACTCGGGGTCGTTCATCAAGCTGCTTGAGGCATCGCGCATCGCCTCGATCGCCCCGTCCACGTCCGCGTCGTAGCCGAGGCCGACCGTCACGACGTAATAGGAGAAGTCCTTCGACATATTGGCGAGTGTCTTCACCTCGCCGTTCGGGAAGACATGGACCGTGCCCGCTTGGTCCCGCAGGACGATCGTCCGCAGATTGACCGCTTCGACGAGCCCGCCCTGCCCGTTGACGACCGCCACGTCGCCGACGCGGACCTGGTCCTCGAGAATCAGGAAGAAGCCGGAAATGACGTCGCGCACGAGCGTCTGTGCGCCGAAGCCGATCGCGAGCCCCGCGATGCCCGCGCCGGTGAGCACCGGCGTGATGTCGATGTCGAGCTCGCGGAGAATCATGAGCCCCGCCATGCCGGCGATGACAATTGACAGCGTTTTCTGCAGGATACGGGTCAGCGTCTGCGCGCGTTTGGTGCGCTCGATGACGTCGAGGCCGGTACCGCGGCTCATCTCGCGCTCGAGCCGGCCGGCTGCGGCCATGCCGGTGCGGATCAGGACGTACGCGGCGACCGCCAGGGCCAGAATGCGCAGCGCGGTGATGACGAACGGAGAGGTCAAGATCTACTGCGCGCGGATCGGGACCTTCACCTCGATCCGGCGCCCGTCACGGACGATCGTCATGGTCGCCGTGCTGCCAATCCGGGCATCCTGAATCAGGCGCGAGAGCTGCCCGCCGTCCGCGATCGCGGTGCCGTTGAAGCGGACGATGACGTCGCCGGGCCGCAGCCCCGCGTCGTACGCTGCGGAGTCGCGGCGCATCGCCTGCACGAGCACGCCGCGTGCATCGTCGATGCCCAGCTGCCCGGCCATGAGCGTCGACAGCGGTGCGATCTCGACGTAGCCGATCGATCCACGCCGCACTTCGCCGTACTGGGTCAGGTCGGCGACAACGCGGCGCGCCAGGTTGCTGGGGACCGCGAAGCCGATGCCCTGGTACCCGCCGCTTTGGCTGAAGATCGCCGTATTGATTCCCACCAGCTCGCCGCGCGCGCTGACGAGTGCGCCGCCAGAGTTGCCGGGATTGATAGCCGCGTCGGTCTGGATGAAGTCCTCGTAGGTCGAGATGCCGACGTTGGTGCGCCCGAGCGCAGAGATGATCCCGAGCGTGACCGTCTGATTGAGCTGGAACGGGTTGCCGATGGCAAGAACCCACTCGGCGACGCGCAGTGTGCTCGAGTCGCCCCATGGCATCGTTGGCAGGTCGCCTGCCTGGATGCGCAGCAAGGCCAGGTCGGTGGCCGGGTCGACGCCGACGATCTGTGCCTGCATCTCGCGCGTGTCGGCGAGTGCCACCGACACCGCGGGGAGCTGGCGCAGGGAGATGCGCCCCGACTCACCCGTGACGACGTGATTGTTCGTGAGCACCAGGCCGTCGCGGCTGATGATGACGCCCGAGCCGAGGCTCCGCTCGACGTCGCGTCGAGGCCCGAAGACGTCGTCCGGATCGCCGAAGAAGAACTGGAAGAACGGATCGTTGGCGAACGGCGAGTTCGGCCGCCTTCCCACCTGCAGCGACGAGATGTTGACCACTGCAGGAACCGTCTGTTCGGCGACGCGCGAGAAGTCGGGGAGTGTGGGAGTGCCGCCGGCAACCGGCGCCGGCGCTGTGACGGCCGGGGCCCGCGTCTGTGCGACGGCGTCGTCGGCCTGCCGCATCCGCGCCGTGATGATGAGCCCCGCAGCGAAGCCGCACGTGAGGAGCAGCAACGCCAGGATCAGCCGTCGGGAACGCATACCGTTACATGACGTCGATGCGGCGCATCGAAGCGTCGTGCGCCTTCGGACAGGTGATCGTCAAGACACCGTCGTGCAGATCCGCAGAGACGCGGTCGACGTCGACCGGCACGGGAAGCTGAAACGTGCGGCTGAACGAGCCGTGGCCGCGCTCCACGCGGTGATACTGCTCGCAGGTGATGCCGCGCTCGCGGCGCGCACCCGCGAGCGTCAGCCGTCCGTCCCGGAGCTGGATGTCGATGTCCTCGCGCGTGAGACCCGGCAGCTCCGCCGTCAGGATGTAGTGCTCGGCGGTTTCCTGTAAGTCCACCGCGGGCACCCAGGGAGCAGGGCCCGGTGAGAACGGGTCGAGCCGTTGCTGAATCGCCAGGAGATCGCGAACCGGATCCCAACGCCCAAAGCCCACACTCGATTGTAACTCCCAATCACCAACTCCCAACCTCTCGCCCCCGTTGTTGGGAGTTGGAGGTCGGGAGTTGGGCGTTGACGATGTGCTAGCATCGACAGGATCTGCTGACGACTATGGCATCGATACAGGCAACACGGCTCAAGAAGGGCATGCTGATCAAGATGGACCAGGACCTGTTCCGCGTGATCGACCTCCAGCATGTCACGCCCGGCAACCTGCGCGGCTTCGTCCGCGTCAAACTGAGGAACATCCGCAACGGCGCACTTTCGGATCAGAAGCTCCGCTCCGAGGACTCGATCGAGCGGGCGACGCTCGATGAGCGGGAGATGCAGTACCTCTACAAGGACGGCGACGACTACTACTTCATGGACACCAGCTCCTACGACCAGGTGCACATCTCGAACGAGGCGCTCGGCGACTCGGTCAACTTCCTGAAGCCGGAGATGACGATTCAGGTCGAGTTCTACGGGAGCGAGCCGGTCGGCATCGAGCTGCCGCAGACGGTCGATCTGAAAGTGCTCGACACTGTACCCGGCATCAAGGGAGCCACCGCCAGCGCGCAGGTCAAGCCTGCGACGCTCGAGACCGGGCTCGTCGTCCAGGTGCCGCCGTTCGTCAACCCGGGCGACATGATCCGCGTGAACACCGACACCGGAGAATACCTGTCGCGGGCCTGAAAAGCGTGCCCGTGTCAACTCCCAACTCCCAAAATCCCGACGCCCACACGGGTGGCTTCTTGGAGGTGGGGAGTTGGCGGTTGGCCCTTGGGAGTTGAGATCAGATGGACGTCGTCAGGCATCCGGTCAATCAGGGCTGGATCGAGGTCATCGTCGGCAGCATGTTCAGCGGCAAGAGCGAGGAACTCATCCGCCGCCTGCGCCGAGCCCAGATCGCGCGGCAGAAGGTACAGATCTTCAAGCCGGCGCTCGACACCCGCTATGCGGCCGATGCCATCGTCTCGCACAGCGAGATGCGGATCCCGTCGTGCGCGGTCGCGACCGCCAGGGCGCTGCTCGACCAGGTAGAGACCGACACGGAAGTGGTCGGCATCGACGAGGGGCAGTTCTTCGATGCCGAGCTGCCGCTAGTGTGCGACACGCTCGCGGACCAGGGGAAGCGCGTCATCGTGGCGGGCCTCGACCAGGACTACCTCGGCAAGCCGTTCGAACCGATGCCGCAGCTGCTCGCGATTGCCGAGTACATCACCAAGACGCTTGCGATCTGCATGGTGTGCGGCAACCCCGCCAACCACACGCAGCGCCTCGTGGCCAGCGAAGACCGCGTGCTGCTCGGCACGCAGGGCACCTACGAGGCGAGGTGCCGCCGGTGTTTTGACCCCCGCCTCGCTGGCGCGTCCGCACCCGCTCGGCCTGTCAAGTCCCACCTGCCAACGTCCAACTCTTAACGCTGAGGTTTGGCCCGGTGCTTGGGAATTGGGATTCCCCAGGGCTTGGGTGTTGGGCGTTGGGCGTTGGGACTTGGGATTTGGGAGTTGAGTGTGGCACCCTGATCTCGTGCCGCCCGATCTGATACTGCCGTCGATCCTATTCGCCTTCGGCATCGGGTTCTTCGCGGCCAACCTGAAGGTGACCGCCGACCTCGTCCGGTATCACATGCGAAAGGCGTCGGCGCTGCTCATCTGGCAGGGGCCGAAGCCGCGCCACTACGGCTTTGCCCTCGCGCTCAGCGCAGTGCTCGGGCTGCTTGTCGTTATCAAGATCTTCGCGCTCGGCCGTGCGCCGCACGAGCTGTTCGGCGAGATCATGATGTTCTTGTATTTCGGCTATGCGGTTCCGCTGAGCACGACGATCGCCCGCGGCTTCTACCGCGACGGCGTCTGGTCCGACAGCGGCTTCATGCCGTGGGGGCAGATTTCGGCGGTCTCCTGGCGCGAGGAGGACACCATCACGCTCGTCCTGATCTCCCATTTCGGGAGCATCGCGCGGCGGCTGCAGGTGCCCGGACACCTCTACGGTCAGGCGCGGCGCGTGCTGCGCGACAAGGTCCAGGCGCAGGACATTCATATCGGCGGCTCCGGTCTGGAGCTCGGCGCCCGCGACGATCGCGATTCGGTGTGAACCCAGAACGCGGATCCCGCCTATCTTCTCGTCGGGTTTCACCGATAATGAAGGCATGCCTGCGCGACCGACGTGGAAAGGGTTCCTGAAGGTCAGCCTCGTCAACATCCCGGTGAAGGTGTTCCCGGCCACCGAATCGGCGGCGACGCTGTCGTTCAACCAGCTCCACGCCGAGTGCCAGACGCGCATCCAGCAGAAGCGCTGGTGCCCGACCTGCGAGCGAGAGGTCCCGAATGCCGAGCTCGCCAAGGGCTACGAGTTCGAGAAGGGGCGCTACGTCATCGTCAGCGACGAGGACATCCACAAGGTCCGCGTCGAGTCGACGCGCGTGATCAACCTCGTGCAGTTCGCCGACGCGACCGAGATCGATCCGATCTACGTCGACCGCGCGTATTACCTGGCGCCAGACGGCCCAATGGCGGCCGAGGCGTTCGCCGTGATGCGCGACGGGATGGCGGGGAAGGCGGGCATCGGCAAAGTGGCGCTCTACGGGCGCGAGTACCTCGTGGCCGTGAAGCCCCAAAAGAAGGGGCTCGTCATGTACACGCTCCACCACGACGCCGAGATCAGGAGCATCGATCAGATCGAGGAGCTCGGCGGTGTGCCGTCGAAGGTCAAGCCTGAGGAAATGAAGCTCGCCAAGCAGGTGATCGCCACCTTCGACGCCGAGCTGAACCTGAAGGACTACAAGGACGAGTACACCGAGGGACTCCGCAAGATCATCGACGCGAAGATCGCTGGTGAGGAGATCGTGGCGCCCGAGGTGCAGGAGCCCCAGAAGGTGGTCGACCTGATGGAGGCACTGCGGCGCAGCCTCGACTCCGTGAGCAACGAGAAGAAGAAACCCGCCAAGGCGACGATGGTTGCGGCTCGTAAGGCAAAGGGCAAAGGTCAAAAGGCATCGGCCGTGAGAAAAGCTGCGACGGGGTGATACCCTATGCCCCATGTGGCTGAGGCTTTCAAGATCGACTTTCGCGCTTCTCGTCGTCCTGCTCGTGTGTGCACCGCTTGCCGCGGCACAGGCTCCGCCCTCCGCCATTCCCCGCACGCCTGACGGCAAGCCGAATTTCTCCGGTATCTGGCAGGCGCTGACGACGGCCTCGTGGGATATTCAGGATCACGGGGCGCAGAAGGGGGTGCCCGGCGGGCCCGGCATCGTGGTGGGCAACGAGATCCCGTACCAGCCGGCAGCGCTCGCCAGGAAAAAACAGAATTATGCGGCACGTGCCACCGAGGATCCGGTCGCGAAGTGTTACCTCCCGGGCATTCCGCGGCTCGTGTATATGCCGCATCCCTTTCAGATCGTGCAGACGCCGAACGAGCTGATGATGTTGTTCGAGTTCGTGCACGCCGTGCGGTTCGTCTTTCTGAGTGGACAGCATCCGCCCGGGCCGATCGAGTGGTGGCTCGGCGACTCGCGCGGGCGCTGGGAGGGCGATACGCTCGTCGTCGACGCCGTGCATTTCAACGACCAGACATGGTTCGACAACGCCGGCAACTTCCACAGCGAGGCGCTCCACCTGGTCGAGCGGTTCACGTTTCTCGATGCCGATCACGTCCAGTACGACGTCCGAGTGGAGGACCCGAAAGTGTTCACGCGCCCGTGGGACATGCGCGTGATCCTCTATCGCCGCAAGGAGCCGAACGCCCAGCTCTACGACTACGAGTGCTACGCGTTCGACTACGAGAAGTACTATCCGTATCCCGAAATGAGGACTCCGCAATGAGAACGCAACTGTCAATCGGGATTGTCGGTGTCCTATTGCTCGCCGCGGCGGCAACACCCGTGCGCGGCCAGAACGGTGCGGTCAGGCCGCTCGAGCGGCTGCCGGACGGCCAGCCGAACGTCCAGGGCGTCTGGGGCCCGGTGAATGGCGGATCGTTGTCACTCACCAACCCGGTGCCGCAGGCAGCTGACTTCGACAAGAGCATCAAGCCGCTGCCGAGCCGGATCATCGATCCGCCCGACGGCAAACCGCCGTATCAGCCTTGGGCTGCGGCGCTGCAGAAGCAGCAGAACCACTACTACGCGTACCCGATGCGGCCGGAGCATATCGACACGCAGCACCGCTGCATGCTGTCGGGCGTGCCGCGGCTGTTCACCGGGATACCATCGCTGCGGATCTTTCAGACCAACGGCCAGATTGTGCTCGTCTGGGACACGTATCATGCCTATCGTGTGATTCCACTCGACGGCCGGCCGCACGTGGCGCCCAACGTGAAGCTCTACATGGGCGACAGCCGTGGGCGGTGGGAAGGGAATACGCTCATCGTCGACACCCGGAGCGTGAAGGGGCAGCGCCTGACTTACATTGGCGACTTCTACAGCGAGAACGCCCAGATCATGGAGCGTTTCACCTGGACCGACGCCGACAATTTCACGTACGAGGCGACGATTACCGATCCCACCGTCTTCACGCGCCCCTGGACGATGCGCGTGGCCGAACGGCGGCGGCCGAACGAGGAGATGTGGGAGAGCGCGTGCTACGAGGGGATGACTGACCCCAACAAGTACCTGCTGAAGAACGCACCGCCTCCGCCGACGCAGTAGTTACTGTACGAGCGCCCAGAGGCCGAGACCGGCGGCGGTCGGGTCTGCGAGCCAGTCGGGCGGCGTCAGCCAGACGAACGCGAGAATCGCAATCACCCACAGATCGTAGGGAATCGTCGTCCGCTCGTCGCGCCAAAACACCGCGCGCCAGATCACTTTCGTGACCGTCGTCGTACCCGCCGGCACCGGGCGATCGTTGAGGACGAGATAAGTGAAGTGGATCCGGTTGATCACGGCAATGATCGACAGGATTAGGATCACCCACAGGACGCCAGCCATGCGATCGGTGAAGGCGCCGATCATGAAGAGCACGATCCGTTCGGGGCGCTCCATGAAACCGACCTTGCACTTCTCGATGAGCGACTCGGCGCGTGCGCGCGTGTAGCTCGTCATGATCGAAAACATCATCGCGAGGGCGGCCACCATGACGTAGTCGGTACGCCGCATATCGGCGTAGAGATAGATGAGGCCGAGAAACAGGGCGATGTCGGAAAAGCGGTCGAGCGTCGAATCCCAGAACGCCCCGAACCGCGATACCGTATTCGTCAGATGCGCCACCTTGCCGTCGATGAAGTCGAAGATGTTGGCGACAATCATCAACAACCCGGCCAGGAGGAACCGGTCGACCGCGAGCGCACATGCCGCCGCCACGTTCACCAGGACGCCGATGAGCGTCAACACGTTGGGGTGGATGTCCAGCGCGACGCTGGCCGCGATGATCGCGCGCAGCGGGAACATGCACACGGTTCCCACCAGGCCGGTAAACGTCATGCGTTGTTATAATTAGAGGTTTTCGTCCGTTACGATCCGCGTCCACGCTGGGCCCCGACGCGCGGATGATGCGCGTTGGGGTGCTCGTTAGAGTAGTCCATGGCGATCCACGACCTCAAGGAGCAGATCGCACGGCTGCCGGAGCAGCCGGGCGTCTATCTGTGGCGGAACGCGTCCGGCGAGACGATTTACGTCGGCAAGTCGCGTGCCCTCAGGAATCGTGTGCGCAGCTACCTCGGGGCGGCGGGCCTGAGCCCGCGCCACGACGCGCTCCTCGACGAGATCGCCGCCGTCGAGGTGATCGTCACCGATTCGGTCATGGAAGCGCTCGCGCTCGAGAACAACCTGATCAAGCAGCGCCGGCCCAAGTACAACATCCTGCTCCGCGACGACAAGAACTATCCGTACCTCCAACTCACCACGAGCGAGGCGTTTCCACGGATTGTCGTCGCGCGCCGCGTCGAAAAGGGGGGCGACTTCTACGCCGGTCCGTTCCTGCCCGCGAAATTGGCTCGGCGGACGATGGGGCTCGCTCACCGGCTGTTCGGGATTCGGTCGTGCAACGAGGTGATCACGGGGCAGCGGGGCCGGCCGTGTCTCGAATTCGACATCAAGCGCTGCATTGCGCCCTGCGTCGCCGAGATCTGCAGCCAGGAGCGCTATGCGGTGGCGGTGGACAACGCGAAGCTGCTGCTCGAAGGGCGGACGGGCGAGCTGGCCGACGCGCTCCGAGGGAGGATGACCGAGGCGGCCGAGGGAGAGCGGTACGAGGAGGCGGCGCAGCTCCGCGATGCACTGCGCACCGTGCAGACGCTGCGGGACCGCGAGCAGAAAGTCGCCACGCCGGGCCTCGGCGATCGCGACGTGTTCGGCCTCAAGGTAGGGCCGAGCGGCGGCGCGATCCAAGTGTTCGCGATGCGGGGCGGCCGGGTCGTCGAGCGGGTGGAGCTGGGTGTGGAGCCGGGACTCGCCCGGCGGGATGCGGAGGTGCTGCAGGCGTCGCTGCAGCAGTTCTACGAGGACCGGGTACCGCCGGCCGAGATCAACCTGCCGGTCGAGATCGAGGAGGCCGACGCGCTCGACGCGTGGCTGTCGGAGCGTGCCGGCCGGCGAATCCGCATCACCGTGCCGCAGCGGGGCGACAAGCGCGCGCTCGTGGAGCTGGCGACGCGGAACGCGGAGCTCTCGTACCGCACGCGCTTCAACGAGATCACCGCCGCACACTTCGAGGCGCTCGAGACGCTGCGTGCGACGATCGCCCTGCCGGCCATTCCGCGTCGGATCGAGTGCTTCGACATCTCCACGATTCACGGGAGCGAGACCGTGGCGTCGATGGTGGTCTGCGAAGACGGTCGGATGAAGAAGTCGGATTATCGGAAGTTCCGCGTGAAAGGGGTCGGGGGTCATTTTTCGAGGACACTTGGGCCACATGCCGCGCCGGCGGCAGTGTCCTCGAAAAATGACCCCCGACCCCGTCCAGACGACTTCGCAGCAATCTGCGAAGTCGTCCAGCGCCGCTACCGCAAGGTCATGGAAGAGGGCGGGCCGTTCCCTGACCTGATCCTGATCGACGGCGGCAAAGGCCAGGTGACTGCGGCGTACGACGCGCTGGAGTCGATCGGGCTCGGGAATCTCGTGGCCGTCGGCATTGCGAAGCGCGAGGAGCTGCTCTTCACGCGCGACCGGCCGGAGCCGATCGCGTTCGCCGAAAACGATCCCGCGCTGCTGCTTCTCGAGCGCATCCGCGACGAGGCGCACCGCTTCGCCGTAACCTTCCACCGCAAGGCGCGGACGATGCGCGATCTGCGATCGGAGCTCGACGTGGTGCCCGGAATCGGGCCGCGCCGCCGGCGCGCGCTCCTCACCGCCTTCGGCAGCCTGGCCGGCGTCCGCCGTGCCACCCGTGAGGAGCTCGGCGCCGTCGTCGGCCCGAAGGCTGCCGCGGCGGTCATCGATTACTTCGCGAAATCCGCCTGATCGGTCCGCGCCCGTGGGATGATCTCCCCAATCATGAAGGAGCTTCCGCATCACTACGCCACCCACTTGGCCGGCGGGCCCTCAGGGCACGTCGAGGCGCAGTCCGGAGGGCTGCCCGTTCTGCGCATGGTCGAGCCGATCGAATACGGTGGTCCCGGCGACGCCTGGAGTCCCGAGCATGCGCTGCTGGCGTCCGTTCAAGCCTGTTTTCTGTTTACGCTGCGCGGCGTGGCGCGCTTGTCGAAGATCCAGTTCACGCGCCTCGAGCTCGAAGCCGAAGGGAGAGTGGACCGCCAGGAGGGCGCGACGCGCTTCGTCGAGATCGTCCTGCGACCGCGGCTCACCGTGGCACCAGGGACGGACCGTACGCGCGCGCTCGGCATCCTCGAGAAAGCGAAGAAGGCCTGCCTGATCTCTGCCTCGCTCTCGACGCCAATTCGTCTGGAGGCCGACGTGGTGGAGGCATAAAATGGAGCGTCTCTGAGAGGAACCGATGAAAAAGGCCAACGTGACGATGGTTGTCGCGGCATTGCTCACCGCGTCCGCGGCTACGGCAATCGTGCGAGCGCAGCAGCCGAACGTCGAACGCAAGGTCCTGCTGCAGCAGGACCTCACGATAGCCGGCTACCAGAACGTGCTCGTAGCCGTGACCATTCCGGCAGGTGGGCGTGAAGGCCGGCACACGCATCCCGGCACGCTCCTCGTCCACGTGCTCGAGGGCGTGATGACGCTCGATCATGAGGGCAGGCCTACCGCCACTTACAAGCCGGGCGACACCGTCTACATCGAGCCGGGCCGCGTCCACGAGGGGCTGAACAAAGGGACGACGCCCATGCGGGCGATTGCAAGCTTCGTCATCGAGAAAGGCAAGCCGCTGACGACTCCGGTCCCGTAGGGTTGCGGCCCGTCGCTCTCAGGCATGTGTCCGTTCTGACACGAGCGCCTCGATTGCGGACGCTGGCCGCGCTCCGGCGACTCGACTGATCTCGCGGCCGTTGCGGAACGGCGATCGTCGGGATCGATCGGATCTGGAACCGCTCGCCCAGCTCGGCTTCCGCATCGGTGTTCACTTTCACCACGAGCGCCGCGCCCGCCATACGCTGGGCCACTTTCTCGAGCTCGGGTGCCATCGCACGGCACGGGCCGCACCACGGTGCCCAGAAGTCCACGACGACTGGAATTAACGACGTCGAGACGAGCGGCCACGTTGGGTTCTGATCATAGAATGTGGGCGGTTCGTTGTTGCCGACCATCGATATCACTCAGCTTCTCGCAGGCTTCGTCGTCCTGATCGCGTCGTTGTCGGTGCACGAGGCGGCGCACGCCTGGTCGGCCGACCGGCTCGGCGACGAAACGGCGCGGCGCCTCGGGCGCCTCTCGCTCAACCCGGCCGTGCACGTCGATCCGATCGGGACGCTCCTTTTTCCGCTGATCGCGATGTTGTCGAACCTGCCGATTATCGGCTGGGCCAAGCCGGTGCCCGTGAGCATTGCGCGCCTGCGCGGCAACTGGCGGCAAAAGTTCATGCTGATCGCGGCGGCAGGGCCCGCCAGCAATCTCGTCCTGGCCGCGGGCGCCGCGATCGCTCTTCGAATCCTGGCGCCGGTCGAATCGGGTGGCGATGCGATTGCGGCCTCGGTGGCCAATCGCCTGGAGCTCCTCTTCCAGACGGCGGTGTACGTCAACGTGCTCCTCGCCGTCTTCAACATGGTGCCGGTGCCGCCGCTCGACGGGGGCAACGTGCTGGCGGGGCTGCTGCCTGGCCGGGTCGCCCACGCGTTCGACAGCCTGCGCCCGTACGGCTTCCTCATCCTCTACGGGCTGATGCTGACGGGCATGCTCACGACGATCATCTCGCCGCCTGCGACGTTTCTGCTGTCCTGGCTGTTGTAGGCTGACCCGTCCAGCCGCAGAAGATCGCGCCCTCGAACCACGCGTCAGTCGAGCCCGTACCCCATGTTCATCGCCGCGCGCGTCTCGCGCAGCGTCGCCTCGGCGATGCGCGTGGCGACGCCGATACCGCGCGTGAGCGTGTCGCGCACTACGTCCGGATCGCGCGCCAGCGCCTCGCGGCTGGCGCGAATAGGCGCAAGCGCCTCGTTGAGCGCCTCGGTCACGAGCTTCTTGAGCGTGCCGCTGCCGGCATCGCCGATCCGCGCCGCGATGGCCTGCGGATCTTCCCCCGTGCACAACGAGGCGAGCAGCAGCAGATTCGACACCTCGGGCCTGTGCTCGGGATCGTAGGTGATCTGCCGGTCGACGTCGGTCTTGGCCTTCTTGATGAGTGCCGCCGTCTCGTCGGCGGTCGCGCGCAGCATGATGGCGTTGTTGCGGCTCTTGCTCATCTTCTGCGCCCCGTCGAGGCCCAAGATCTTCGGCGCGTTCGACAGGAGCGCGTCGGGCTCTGGAAACACAGGCGGGCGATCGACGCAGAATCGCTGATTAAAGCGCCGAGCAATCTTTCGCGTGAGCTCGAGATGAGGGAGCTGGTCGCGGCCGACCGGCACGACGTTTCCTTTGCAGAACAAAATGTCGGCGGCCTGATGCACCGGATATGTGTACATTGCGGCGTTCACGGTCTTGAGGCCGGCGGCATCGATTTCCTCCTTGACCGTCGGATTCCGATCGAGCTCGCCCATGCCGACCAGCGTGAGAAACGGGAGCAAGAGCTGGTTGAGCGCCGGCACGTGGCTGTGACAGAAGATGTGCGTGCGTCCGGTCCCGGGGTCGAGGCCGACGGCCAGATAGTCGAGCACGAGCTCGTGCGCATTCTCGGAAAGGGCCTCGACCGAATCGCGGTCGGTCAGCACCTGGTAATCCGCAATGACGATGAACGTCTCGATGTGAAGGGTCTGGAGCTCGACGCGGTTCTGCAGCGATCCGAAGTAGTGGCCGATGTGGAGCGGCCCGGTCGGGCGATCGCCGGTCAGCACGCGATAGCGCTGCGGGTGTTTGACGAAGTCGGCGCGGAGCGCCTGCGAGCGGCGAACCGCCTCCTCGAACGTGCCGGTACCGACCTCGCGCGCAACGTCGCTCATTGTCGACTATCATAAGCCTGCCTGCCGATGGTTTCCGGCGTGACCGAGTATCCCGAATTCGAGTCGTCTCCCGACGCCTATCACGTCCGGCTCTCCGCGTTCGAAGGACCGCTCGATCTCCTCGTTCACCTCATTCGCACGAACGAGGTGAACATCTACGACATCCCGATTACGCTCATCACCGAGCAGTACCTCGACTACATCCGGCTGATGGAGGAGCTGAACCTCGACGTCGCCGGTGAGTTCCTCGTGATGGCCGCGACGCTGATCCACATCAAGTCGCGCATGCTGCTGCCGCGGCCCGATCCATCGCAGGACGAGCCCGAGGAGGATCCACGCGAGGCGCTCGTGCGCCGGTTGCTCGAGCACCAGAAGTTCAAGGCGGCCGCGGGCCTGCTGCACGACCGTGAGCTGCTGCGTGGCGCGCAGTTCATGCGCGGCGAGGGCAGTGTGGCCGACGCGGCGGGGGAGCCGTACGAGCCGGAGCTCGAGGTCGATCTGTTCAGCCTGCTCGCCGCATTCCGCGGGGTCCTCGAGCGCGCCAGCCGGCGTCCGCAGATGGTGCTGCCGCCGAATCAGATCTCGATGGAAGACCGCATCCAGCAACTGCTCGGGCGGTTGTCGGAAACCGAAGCGTGCGGCTTCGAGGATCTGTTCAGCGACGGTGACGGATCGCGCAGCTTCCTGATCGTCACGTTCCTGGCGATCCTGGAATTGATACGGCTGAAGCTGGTTCGCGTCTTCCAGTCGAGCAGCTTCGGTCCGATCCGCGTCTACAAGCGCGCGCGTCCGGTCGACGCGCCGCACCCAATTGGTGATCCACGGGGATAGCCCCAGCTGTATTGCAGAAGGTGGATTGCACAAGGCGGATTCAGGGTCGACGGTTGAAGGTAGATGGTTGAGACAATGAATGTGTCTTGAGTAGTATGACTTCTGACCTACAGCAACAGCACGAAAGTGGGATCGCCTCGGCCGAATTGAAGGCCATCGTCGAGGCGCTGATTTTCGCGTCGCCCGAGCCGATCACGCCGAGGATGCTGTACCGCCTGCTGGCCGACGAGCCGAAGGAGGACGTCGCGGCCGCGGTGGAGGCGCTCCGGGCCGACTACAACCAGCGTCCCGGACTCCAGTTCGTCGACGTGGCCGGCGGCTATCAGATCGTCACGCGACCCGAGCTGCACGAGTG
>Ga0187893_10007705_pt1 | contig 17455 bp, 12 predicted proteins | sample MA1701074metaG_FD_139574 | JGI IMG/M metagenome (GOLD analysis project Ga0187893, IMG submission 139574) | White microbial mat communities from a basaltic lava cave in the Kipuka Kanohina Cave System on the Island of Hawaii, USA - MA170107-4 metaG ... | reverse complement strand
CTTGAGCTGTTCGGCCGCGTATCTCGTGAGGAGCCGGGACTCGACGGCATAGTTGGTGGACTGGGCGAAGAGATACCGCTTCGGGGGGTGTGCCCATCCGCTGTACCCGCTTGCAGGAGCGACGTGGGGGACCTTGCGTTCATTCAGGTAGTCCATCACCGCCAGGCCCGTGGGCGTCCCGAGCCCGCCGACGATGGCGAACACCTTCTCCCGCTCGACCAGCTCCTTAACGACCGCTCGGGTGTTGGCGGGATTGTACCCATCATCCCGCATCAGCAGTTCGATTTTCCGCCCGTGTATCCCGCCACGATCGTTCACCATCTTGAAGTACGAGGCGATCGTGCGGCCGAGGACGGCATAGGGGGCAAGCGGGCCGGAGAGCGGTTGATAGGTGCCGAGCTTGATCGTCGTCTCCGTGATGCCGACCTCGGCGGCGAGGGCCATGCTCGCCGGGGCGAATCCGACAACCAGACACAGGAACGCCAGGTGGATGCGTTGGCCATGCAGGGTTGCTCCTCGTGGTTGGTTCACATGTTCTCCTTGTGAGATCGGACTCAGACACGGCGTTCGTAGTGGCGACCAAGGATGCCACTCGGCCTGACACACAGGACCAGCACAATGACGAAAAATGCCACGCTATCCTTGAGCTCGGGGGCGAGGTATGCGCCAACCAGGTTTTCCAGGATCCCCAGACTTCCGCCCCCCACCACCGCCCCCGCGAAGCTATTCATCCCACCGAGTGTCGCCGCGGCGAAGGCCTTGAGCAGCGGGTTCAGCATCATGTTCGGATCGAGGAACGTGATCGGCGCGATCAGGATGCCGGCCACCGCCCCGAGGACCGAGGCGATGCTCCAGGTGAGCGAGAAGGTGCGGGAGGCCCGTATCCCCATAAGCCGCGCGGTGGTCGGATTTTGCGGAACGGCTCGCAAGGCAATGCCGGCTCGTGTGTAGCGGAAGAACAGGAGTAACACGAGCATCAGGGCCACGCTGACGCCGAAGATCCAGAGGTTGGCCTGGCTGACGACCGCTGCCCCGAATCGGTAGAGCGTGGTGTCAGACACGGGGGAGGGGAACGTCTTGGTGTCGTAGCCCCAGATCCACCCGGCCATCCCGTACAGGACTTGCTGGACGCCCAGCGTGATGACGACGAGACCGAGGACGTCCGATTTCTTCGCAGGCCGGAGGAACGCTGCCTCGATGATCGCCCCCAGCAAAAACGACGACCCGATGGCCAACAGACAGGCCCACACGTACGGGATGTGGAGGGCTCCCAGAAAGGTGAACGCCAGGAAGGCGCTGACCATCGCCATCTCACCCTGCGCGAAATTCAGGACATGGGAGACCCTATAGATGATGACCAGCCCCAGCGCGATCAGGGCGTAGAGGCTTCCGGTTGCCAACCCGCCGATCACCAGGTGCAGAAGCATCGCGCGACGAGACCCTCCGGGTGTCCCGAGACAGTGCTCAAAACGGCCACGATCGCCAATACAGGCGGATTTTCCGCCATCGCCCCCACAGGCCGTGCGGCTCGAAGATGACGACCAGGATCAAGAGGCCGCCGTAGATCACCATCGAGAGGTCCTTGATGCCGGAGAGGAGGTGAGTGAGGGCCGTCAGGAAGATCGAACCGACGATCGATCCCAGTATCGACGCCAGGCCGCCGATCACGATCATGCTCAGAAAGTAGATCGAAGCCGCGACGCCGAAACTATCGGGGTTGATATACCCTACGAGGTGGCCCATAAGAGCGCCGCCGATCCCGGCATACAATGCACTGATAGCGAACGCCAGGGTCTTGTACAGCGAGACGTTGACTCCCATCGCCTGGGCCGCGATCTCACTGTCTCGGATGGCGATAAACGCCCGGCCGATCTTGGACCTCACCAGGTTGGCGGCCCCGATCGTCATGAGGAGCATCGTGATGATCGACAGGAAATAGAAGCGCGTGTCGGAGTCGATGCTGAGGAGCCCGAAGGTCGGCTTCGGCGGGTGAAGCCCGATGGACCCCCCCGACAGCGCCTCCCACTTCACCAACACCTGGGCGACCGCGATCCCGAATCCCAGCGTTGCCACGGCCAGGTAGGGGCCGGTAAGTCTGAGGGCGGGAAACCCGAGGACGAGCCCGACCAGCCCCGAGACGAGCCCGGCGGCCGGCAGGGCGAGCGCAAAGGGGGCATTCAGCTTCAGCATGAGAAGCGATGAGGTATAGGCGCCGATCGCGATGAATCCGGCGTGGCCGAGTGAGATCTGCCCTGTGTAGCCGGTCAGAAGGTTTAGGCCAACGGCGATGATGATGTGCGCCGCAGCCAGGGCGCCAAGGAAAACCAGATAGCTCTCGACCGTTGCCGGGATGACCAGGAGGATCGCGAGAAGCAACCCGAACCAGGCCTTCCCCGCAGCGCCCTTGAAGAGTCTGATCTCCTCCAGGTAGTCGGTTCTGACAGCCATGTCGTCAGGCGGAGACGAACCTGCACGTGGGGTGCGCCCTGGCCGCGGATCGGTCTGCCCCTACTCCCTGGTGATCACGAAGTGTGCTCGCCGATTCCATCTCCAGGCCACCTCGTCATGCCCGAGCACAAACGGTCGCTCTTTCCCGTAGCTGACGGTCGCGATCCGGCGACCGTCCATGCCCGAGGCCACCAGGTAATCCCTGGTCACCTTCGCACGCCGTTGGCCGAGTCCCAGGTTGTATTCGCTCGATCCACGCTCGTCGCAGTGTCCCTCGATCGTGATGATCGCCTTGGGATGCGCCTTGAGCCAGCGAAGATCCTCATCCAGCGTCGTCTTGGCCTCGGGACGGATCTCCGCTCTGTCGAAGTCAAAGAAGATGTCCTTCAACGGCGACTCCTTCCCCCCGAGTTGGGCCAGGCGCGTGGCCGGTTCCTCCCTCGGTGGGGCGGGCGGGGGCGGGATGCGTTCGGTTCCCGGAGGAAGGGGGGTCAACGTGGCAGCCCCGGCGTCACCGGGCCGACCGGCTGGCCGTTCCTTGTCGGCCTTCTCGCCCATCGAGGCAGCCCCAGGCTCTCCCTGCGACCCTGGCGGGATCTCCGGCCGGCCTGAAGGGGGCATGAGGCCCGGCTGCGAGGACTCCGGCCCTCTGGCGATCGCACCGCCGACAACGGGTGGCGGCACGGTGGCCACGACCTCCGGCCTGCCGGCGCAGGCGGACGAGAGGAGCAGAATGCCGAGCGCCAGGAAGGGCAGTGACCCGAGCCCCTGCGCCGGATTCGCGCGTCTCTTTGGGTCGATCCCGAATCCCCGATCGTTGTTCATTCCACGTGTCCTCCTCCAAACCGGCGACGTCACACGCGCCGTCTTCCGATCACTGACCGAATCCGAACCCTATCCTTAGCTTCCAAGCACGATGACGCAGGTCACGGCGCCGAGGCCGCCCAGGTTGTGGATGAGTCCGCGCTTCGCGTTCTTGACCTGCCGTGCGCCGGCCCGGCCTCGAAGCTGGCCTACGATCTCGCCGATCATTCGAATCCCGGACGCGCCGATAGGGTGACCGCACGACTTCAGACCTCCGCTGGTGTTGACCGGAAGCTCGCCGCCGAGCGACGAGACCCCCTCCTCGATGAACTGCGCCCCCTCCCCCTGTCGGCAGAACCCGAGATCTTCGTAGGTCAGCAGCTCGGTGATGGTGAAACAGTCGTGCAACTCGGCGACATCGATCTCCTTCAACGGATCTTTGATCCCCGACTGTTCGTAGGCGCGCCTTGCGGCATCCTTGGTTGCCTGAAAGGAGAGGAAATCGGATCTCGGGTCGAAGGGGAGCTCCTCGCCGACCGGGTTGGCAAGCCCGATCCCCTTGATCATGATCGGCTCTTCGCTGAACGTCGCGGCGAGGTCCGCACGGCAGATCACCGCCGTGGCCGCGCCGTCGGTCTGCGGGCAGCAATCGTAGAGGCCCAAGGGATCCGCGATCATCGGCGCGGCGAGGTACTGCTCCAGGGTGATCTCCTTCCGGAAGTGGGCCTTGGGGTTCAGGCTGCCGTGGCGGTGATTCTTGATCGCCACCTTCGCCAGGGTCTGGCGGCCCACACCGAAGCGATCGAGATAGCGCGTAGCGAAGAGGGCGAACATGCCGGGGGCGGTGACCCCCTTGCCCAGGACCGGATGGCCGGTGTCGGCCACCTGACCCACGAGGCTCTCGCGTGCGCTCACATCGCGCATCTTCTCTGCGCCGACGACGAGTACCAGGTCATAGGCGCCGGAGGCGACCGCGAAACAGGCGTTCCTGAAGGCATCGGTGCCGGTGGCGCAGTAATTCGCCACGCGACTGATCGGGGCATCGTAGAGACCGAGCGCGTCCGCCAGCGAGGCGCCGGCGTTCCCCTGGTAGCCGCCGGAATCAGGGAAGCAAGTGCCGAGCCAGGCGGCCTGGATCTGAGACGGCGAGATGGCTGCATCCTCGAACGCCTCGTATGCGGCTTCCACGATCAAGTCGGCGTAGCCCTTATCGAAGTGCTCGCCGAATGCCGTCGAGCCGACCCCGACGATTGCGACCTTGTCCCGCAGGTACCCCACCATCGTTCTCCGACTTCACCCGGCGCTCACGCATCGGCTATCGTCGCATCTCCGATACGCCGAGAGCTCCCCTCGTTAGGGATGAGTCTGTGCCGGCTTCGCCTTCCAGAAGTAGTGTACGTAGCCCTTCGCCTCGTGGAATCTTCGGAGGACCAGTTCCACGTCCATTCCGATCCGGATCGCCTCTGGCCCGCAGTCGGTCATCTGCGTGAAGAGGCGGCCGCCGCCCTCGAGATCGACCACCCCCATTACCGTGGGCGACGCTGGTCCGGGGAAGAGGTGATCCTTTGTGAAGGTGACGAGCCGGCCGCGCCGAGCCAGCTTGCGTGGCTCGAAGGCATCTCTCGTCGCGCAGCCAGGGCAGACCCGCCGCACCGGGAAGACGACGGCCTCGCACTTCAAGCATGTGGCACCGTACAGCGCCAGGTTCTGCGTCCGCTCGCGCCATAGCATCGTGAGGGAGGTGAATGGCCCTCCGCCCCGTGGCCCGTCCTGGCGCCTGAGCAGATCTCGATACTGGAGGTACGTCAGGTAGCTCGGCAACGGTTGCCCGCCGGCGAGGAGATCTCGCGATGCCCGAGACCGATGCGTCTCGATCCGGTCAGTCACCGAAAGCAAGAGGGCATCGGCACCGCCTCCATAGCCGAGGATCAGGATCAGCTGCCCTGGCTCGGCGCCGTCCAGACAGCGCGCCAGGAGCAGGAGCGGGGACGCGGCGCCGGTGAACCCGACTGAGCGCATCAGCGGATCGTCGAGAAAAAGCGATGGAACCCCCGAGGCTTTGGCGACGGCAACGTAGCCCGCTGGATCCGGGGAAGGACAGATGACCGTCGAGAGCTCCTGCGGATCGACCTTCGCCTTGTCGAGAAGTCGGCGCATGGCCTCCAGGACGATCCGTTGATACCCATGAGTGACGGCGAACTTCTCGTCGTCGCTTCGGATGAATGGGTCATGGCTCGGCCGCCATGTCCCGGGGAAGTCCTCCGCGATCGAGCAGGTCGCTTCGACCGTGGCAAGCGCGTCGCCTTCGCCGACGAGGAAGGCCGCTCCTCCATCCCCGATGAACATCTCGGCGGCCTGTCCCGGCTCGGCCAGGCGGCAGTCGGCCGAGGCGACCAGAACCGACCATGCCGGGCCGCCCTTCACCGCGTCGAGGCCGGCGAGAAGCGCGGAGGTTCCGGCCTTCAGTGAGCCGGCCAGGTCCGCGGTCCGAATCTCGCGCGGCAGGTCGGCTGCTGCCGCGATGACGGCGGCCGCCGAACGCTCATGGTCGGGCGCGGAGGTTGACGCGAAGTAGACCGCATCGGGCGGCTGCCCTTCGGCTGCGCGGAGACAACGGAAGGCTGCCTCGGCCGCCAAGGTCAGGCTGTCCTCATCGAAACTGGCGACGGCCCGCTCGCCGTCACTCTGAGGCGAGGCCGATGGCCGGCCCCAGGCTCTGGCGATCTCGGACCGTGGAAGGCGGAAGCTCGGCACGTAGCCGGCATAGTCAAGGATGCCGATCATAGTTGGGCTTGCGCGATCCTCGGTCTAGGTTGGTATCCAGCCTTTCTTGCGTCGCGGCCTTGATGGCGAGAGGTCACGGGCGGCCCTCGTCTCCTGGGGTACGCGCTGGAGCGCAAGGGATCATGACCGGACAGGTGGCGGAGGCTCGGGCGGTAATGACCTAAATGCTCCTCAAGAACTCTCGCGCCTCGTCATAGGCAGGATCGATCTCCAGGGCCCGCTTCGCGCAGCGGATGGCCCCGTTCGCATCCCCCAGCTCCTTCAGGCAAGCGGCCTTGTGAAGCCATGCCTCATGGTGATTGCCATCGTACCGCAAGGCCTCATTGAAGCAGGCCAGCGCGGCGGAGAAGCGCTTCTGGCGGAGCAAGCAGATGCCCTTGCTGTTCCAGGCCTCAAGGAGCCGCTTCGGATCCTTGATGTTCTTGATCGCCCGGTCGAACAGCTCCAGGGCATAGTCAAACTCCTGCATATGCATCAAGGCCTTGCCGTTGCTCAGTGCGGCATCGCCGCTTGGCGCGGGCGTTGGGCCTGGGACCTTCTTGGGGGGAGGGCCGGGCGCGGCGGGCGGCGAGAGCGGGAGATACGATTCGCCACCGATCGAGAAGAACAACTCGTCAGCCGTCGCCGCCTTGGCGGTGATGCGATAGAGGTGGCCCCGCACACCTTTGTTGCGGAGCGCGTCGTCGAACCGGCTGTCCTGCAGGTCGCTCCCAAAGCGCAGGAGCAAGTCGGAGTAGAGCTTGCTGAGGTGGAGGCCCCGAAGCCGCTCCTTCTCCTGGCTCGGCAACAGGCGGCTCTCGATCTCTTGCCAGGCGGAAATAAAGTAGTCCGTTGAGGCAAAGAGGGCGTAGGAAAGGGCCGAGGGCGAGACCGACAAGAACTTCGGAAGCCAGGATCGATCCTCCTCGGAGAACTTCACACGGAAGCGTCCTTCCAGATGCGGAAGGAGCCCGCTGACCAGCATCTGCACGGCGAAGTTCGAGCTCAGGAACTTGAACCGGTTGGTGCCATCGACGAACTGGCGCGCGAGGGTCAGGAAGACGTCGAACTCGGGTTTAAGCGAATAGCGGTCGGTCCGCCAGCGCGGCTGCCCGCCGCGATCTGTGACAAGAAAGCCCTCGGAAACGAGCCCCTGCATCACCTCTCGGAGATCGTTGAGCGGCTCTTTCGCCTCCCGCGAGAGGACCTCGATGTTTTTCTGACCGGACTCGGCCAGCGCGAGCAGCACCTTCTCCCTGGCCTGGAGATCGAGCAGGCGCCTTCGCTTGAGCGAGCTGTCCATCCGCTTGATGGTCTGGGCGATGCGGCGAGAGACCGGCGACCCGTAGGCGTCGAGGACTGCGAAGTACCCGGCCTTTTTTGCGCGAACCTCGGAAACCCAGTAGAACCTGCCGGCGGCGAACAGCAGACCGGGTGCGCCGTGCTCCGCCAGCAGCCGGCCCTCAAGGGCGTGCGCGATCTGATCCGGGGAGGAGACCAATTTGGCGCGCCTGAGCTGCGCAGAGATCCTGTCGGCCCCGAACAGGTGGTAGTCTCCTCTTTCCGCCGAGTCCAATCGGGAAAACCAGGCCTTGGCGGCGGCCTGGAACCCGGACAGCGAGAAGAAGACCCCGGCTAAGCGCTTGTCGCGTCGTCGCTCCTTGGTATAGCGTCGATGGACCCTTCGCAGTTCGTCCAGGCGGATCTCGTGGGGGATCGTCCGTCCATGACAGTGTAGCCTGTGGGACCCCGAACGGTGGCGAGCTCGTAAGTCGATGGCGAGTCCGGTTGCGGAAACCTTGGCGCGAAAGTCGTGGTATCCGAGGTCATCAAGGAGGTCCTCGGTCAACTGCCCTAAGGCAATGGCTCTCTCTTTATGAGATCCAGCCAGGATCTTCATGCTCATCGCCTCAACGGGCGCCTTCGCCTTCGCCTTTGGCTGTTTCTGCGCCAACCCTGATGGCCCTCCTTACGGTCTCATCGATAGAGGCCCGTGTTTTGGGCCTCTCTGGGCATCTCTTAGCACATAAACGCTACTGAATCAAGCGGGAAGTTTTGGGCCGCTCTGCCAAGGAGCGCACCCGATTGACAAATTTTGACCATTTATGATACCGTTTCCGTATTGTTCGAGGCCAGGACAATCATTGAACCCCTGCCGGCGATGACGTGTAACCTATGAGTTTCATTGATATTTTCGACAGGTCGTTGACAACGAGTCATCACCCGATCGGGTCGAAATCGGGTCGCGCCAAGAGCCTGGAGGCGATCGAAGGAGAGATCCTACGAGAGAAGGCCGACGCGCTGAGGCGTGCCGGCGAGCGGCTGGAAGAGGCACTGAATGGCCTGAACGGCGTGCGGCGGGCGATCGACCGCATCGAGGAGTGTCTCCGGGACCATACGAGCCCCGCCGAAGAGGCGGCGTCCCGTCGAAAGGCGCATGCAGACCTGGCCGGTCGCCTGGCAGCGGCTCGAGATCGGGCTTATGGCGCGCATCGGGACCTGATCATCCAGCGGGAGGCGGTTGGCCTGCGCAGTCATCTGGATGTGGAACGATGCTATAAGATCGTGGAGCGGCTGCGATGAGGGTGCGGGTGAAGTGCTTCGCTGCCACTCGCGAGATCGTCGGCACCGGGGAGCTGATCGTTGAGCTGCCGGAGGGGAGCACACTGAACCAGCTCCTCGAGCAGATGCGGGGTCGCTTCCCGAAGCTCGACCGCCTGTCGGGCTCGCTGCTCCTCTCGGTCAATCGGGAGTACGCTCCGGGCGAGAGGAGGCTGGCAGCGGAGGATGAGGTCGCGCTCATCCCTCCTGTGAGCGGGGGCGCAGATGTTTGAGATCACCGATCAGCCGATCTTCCCGGAGGCCCTTGTGAAGGCGGTGAGCCGGTCGAGTTCGGGCGCCATCGCGACATTTCTCGGCGTCGTGCGCGAGCAGACGCGCGGCCGGCGGGTCCTCCATCTGGAGTACGAGGCCTACGGGGAGATGGCGATCCCCAAGATGCGCGAGATCGCCGAGGAGATTCGCCGGAAATGGGAGGTGGACGAGGTCGCGATCGTGCACAGGGTCGGCCACCTTGAGATCGGCGAGGCGAGCGTCGCCATCGCCGTGTCAGCCCCTCATCGTCATCAGGCCCTGGCGGCCTGCGCCTACGCGATCGACCGCCTCAAAGAGACCGTCCCGATCTGGAAGAAGGAAGTCTGGACCGACGGCGAGGAGTGGGTCGGCCCGGCCTCCTGCCAGCACCGCTAATCCCACCGTCATCGTGAGGCAAGTCGCATCGTCATTGCGAGCCGAAGGCGAAGCAATCGCACCGTTCTTCGGTCAGATTGCCACGCGCCCTTCGGGTGCTCGCAATGACGTGCCTCTTGGCGCTCAGGCCCTATAGCGCTCGGCTTCGATGATCCGCTCCGCGATAGCCCTTCGTAATCGGGTGGTGTTGACCGGGGTGTATCGCGTGAGCTTCTTCAGCGCGGCGAGCTGCGTCCGCAGCGCATCCCCCTCTTCCATAGAGGCCAGAGCTTCCTTGGCCAGGAGTTCGATCCGGGCGAAGGCGTCGTTGAAGTAGACCTTCACCATATCGGACTTCGCCTCTGCTCCCTTCTCTCCGCCCCGTGCTTCCGACTTCACCGCCCGGAGCAGCGCGCTCTCCATCGCGAACAGCTCGATCGTGAAGTCGCTCAGGACCCCGACGATCTCCTGCTCGTCCTGAAGCGCCTCGCGATACTTCTGCGCAGCGGCGCCGGCGACCATCAGTGAGATCCTTTTACTCATGTGAAGCATCCGCACCTGCTCCCCGAGGTGGCCCGTGGGCACCCCCTCCTGGCCTGGGTTGTATGAGAGCAGGTCGGCCATCGCCTTCTGGGCCGCGATCAGGAGAGGAAGCCGGCCCTGCAAGGCCCGCCGGAAGAGCGTGGTGGCGATCAGCAGGCGGTTGATCTCGTTGGTCCCCTCGAACAGGCGGTTGATTCTCGCGTCACGGTAAAGCCGCTCGGCGGGGAAGTCGGCGATGTAGCCATACCCGCCGAAGATCTGCACGGTCTCATCGACCGCGTAATCGAGCGCCTCGGAGACATACACTTTGTTGATCGAGCACTCGATCGCGTACTCCTCGACCCGCTTCGCGGTCTCGAGGCCGGCCTGCTCGCCTCGGTGATCGACACTCGACAATAACGCATCGATCAGGCCGCCGGTCCTGTAGACCATGCTCTCGGCCACATAGGTCCTGATCGCCATCTCGGCGAGCTTCTTTTGAATCAGTCCGAAGGAGGCGATCGGCCGCCCGAACTGCGTCCGTTGCTTCGCATACTTGACGGCCTCGCGCAGCGCGATCTTGCAGGAACCCAGGCAGCCGGCCGCAAGCTTGAATCGGCCGATGTTCAAGATATCGAACGCGACCTTGTGCCCCTTCCCGATCTCGTAGAGCAGGTTCTCGGCCGGGACCCTGGCATTCTCGAGGATCACGCTTCGCGTTGACGTCCCCTTGATCCCCATCTTCTTTTCTTCCGGTCCCAGGGAGACGCCGGGCGTGCCCTTGTCGATGATAAAGGCGGTGAACTTCTCGCCGTTCACCTTGGCGTAGGTGATGTACAGGTCGGCAAAGGCCGCATTCGTGATGAACTGCTTTGTTCCGTTCAGGATGTAGCATGTTCCATCAGGCGAGAGGACGGCCCTCGTCTTCGCCCCCAGCGCGTCGGACCCGGACCCCGGCTCGGTGAGGGCGTAGGACCCGATCATTGCCCCAGTCGCGAGCAACGGCAAGTACTTCGCCTTTTGTTCGGCGCTGCCGAACCAGGCGATCGGCAGCGACCCGATCCCGGTGTGGTCCAAGACAGAAATCGCGAAGGAGCCGGCCTCGATCAACCGTTCGGCGATGACCAGAGAGGTGATCAGATCGAGCCCCAGGCCGCCGTGCCTCGTCGGGATATCCACCGACAGCAGGCCCAGCTCGCCGGCCCTCCTGAACAGCTTCACGGTGAGCTCCCAGTCCTGGTGCTCGATCTCGTCGCGCCTGGGTATGACTTCGGCCTCAACGAACTCGCGGGCCAGTTTCCCCATCATCCGCTGTTCGTCGTTCAGGTCCTCGGGGGTGACGACCTCCTGGGCGGGCGTCTCCCTGATCAGGAAGCTGCCCCCCGCGACGATGTCTCTATCCGTCACCGCCATGTCCTGCTCCTGAGACCCTGACTCAAGGCCGCTCGAGGATGGCCGCGGCCCCCATCCCTCCGCCGATGCACATGGTGACCATGCCGTAGCGCGCCCTTCGACGCGCCATCTCGTGGAGAAGGGTCGCGGTGAGCTTCGCGCCCGTGCAGCCCAGCGGATGGCCCAGGGCGATCGCGCCGCCATTGACGTTGACCCGCTCGCGCGGCAGCTTCAACTCGTTCATGACGGCAAGCGACTGGGCGGCAAATGCCTCGTTCAGCTCTATCAGGTCGATCCGGTCCAGCATCAGGCCGGCCATCCGGAGCGCCTTGGGGATCGCCTCCACCGGACCGATCCCCATCAGCTCCGGCGCCACGCCCGCCACGGCGAAGGCCCTGAATGCGGCGAGCGGTGTCAACCCCAACACCTGCGCCTTCTCCTTGGACATGACGACGGCCGCGGCTGCCCCATCGCTGGTCTGGGACGAATTCCCGGCGGTCACGGTCCCGCTCACGTGGAACGTCGGCCTCAGCCTCGCGAGCGCCTCAAGCGAGGTATCGAAGCGCACCCCTTCGTCCGTGTCAAAGACTGCTTCCTTCGTTACGACGTGCGGCGTTGCGTCGCCACGGAATTCCTTCTTCACAACGGTCAGCGGGACGATCTCGTCCTTGAAGCGTCCCTCCCGGATCGCGGAGGCGGCCTTCAGGTGGCTCTCCAGGGCGAAGACATCCTGTGCTTCTCGTCCGACCCCATATTTTCGCGCAACGTTCTCGGCAGTGATCCCCATCGAGGTGTACGCGGCCGGGTACTGCTCCGCGAGCTCCGGATCCGGGGCGTACTTGTTCCCGGTCATCGGAACCTGGCTCATGCTCTCGGCGCCACCGGCAATGATGACGTCGGCGAAGCCGGCCATGATCCGCTCTGCAGCGAGGGCGATCGTCTGGAGCCCGGAGGAGCAGAAACGGTTCACGGTCTGCCCGGGAACCGTGTGAGGCAGGCCGGCCTTGAGCGCCGCGATCCGTGCCATATTGAGCCCCTGCTCCCCCTCCGGGAACGCGCAGCCGATGATCACATCCTCGATCTCCTCCGGCCTAAGGCCAGGCAGACGCGCCATGAGGGCACGGATCACGGTGGCCGCCATCTCGTCGGATCTCGTCTCGTGGAGCGTCCCGTGTGGCGCTTTGCCCACCGCTGTCCGCGCCGCCGCCACAATCACCGCCTCCCTCATGATTCTGCTCTCCTCACGATTTCGCAAGCTGTCATTGCGAGCGCAGCGACGCAATCCCGTCGGGATTGCCACGGACCCTTCGGCTACGCTCAGGGCAGGGCCTTCGGGTGCTCGCAATGACAGAACGCTTCTGCGTTCTGTCAGTTCCTGAGCGGCTTGCCGGTCCTCAGCATGTGCTGCATCCGCTCTTGCGACTTCCGTTCGCCGCAGAGGCTGAGAAACGCCTCTCGCTCAAGCTCCAAGAGGTATTGCTCGGTGACCACGGTTCCGGGTGCAACGCGGCCCCCTGCCAGAACGTTGGCTAACTTCCCGAGGATCAGCTCGTCGTGATCGCTCAGGTAGGCCCCGGATTTCATGTTGTAGAGCTGTGTCTCGACGGCGGCGATGGCCCGTTCACCGAGGACGGGGATGTCATGTCTGGGTCGCGCTGGCACATACCCATCGGCGACCATCGCCAGCGCCGCCTGCTTCGCCTCATAGATCAGACGACCCTGGTTCATCGTGATCCGATCGGTCAGCCGGAAGTAGCCGAGCCGCTGCGCATCTTTGGCGCTGGTCGAGACCTTGCCGAAGGCGATTGTCTCGAACGCATGGCGAAAGAACGGCAGGAGATCGACGTCGATCCCATCCGGGATCCCTTCCATGCTTCGCAGCAGCATCTCCTTGCAGCCGCCCCCGGCCGGGATCAAGCCGACCCCCACCTCGGGCAGGCCGATGTAGGTCTCGGCGGCGGCGCGGATCTTCGACGCGTGCAGGCAGATCTCGCAGCCGCCGCCCAGCGTCATGGCAAATGGGGCCGCGACAACCGGCTTCTCGAACCCCTTGAGCCTCATGCTGGCATCCTGGAAGGCCCGCACTACCAGGTCGATCTCGTCCCAGTTGTCGGCCTGTGCCTCGAAGAGGAGCGCCATGAGGTTCGCGCCGACGGAAAAGGTCTTTCCCTGGTTCCCGATGACGAGCGCCTCGAAGCGCTCGGCGCAGAGGGTCAGGCTCCTCTGAATCATCTGCAGGATGTCGGGCCCGATGGCGTTGTGTTTCGAGTGGAACTCAAGGCACGCCACGCCGTCGCCAAGATCGATCAGCGACGCTCCGGGGTTGCCGGCCACTACGCGCTGCCGCTCGCGAAGTACAGGGAGGCTGACGATCCCCGGCGATTCCGGGACCTCAACCTGCTTCCCGGCCGCCGGATCGAACGCATAGCGCCGCGCCGCTTCGTGACGGTAGAAGCTGGTCTCTCCGCTGCCAAGGAGCCTGGTTACCAGCGGGGGCAGGGTCTTCCCCTCACGCTCCATTCTCTGGCTGGCACGCTGCACGCCCAGCGCATCCCAGATCTCGAATGGGCCGAGCTCCCAGCCGAAACCCCACTTCATCGCACGATCGATCCTCATGATGTCGTCGCTGATCTCCGGGACCCGCTCTGCGGCGTAGAGGAGGGTCTCTCGCAGCGCCTGCCACGCGAATCGGCCCCCCCGGTCGTCGGCGTAGGCGAGCGCGCGGATACGTTCCGCAGGGTCTTCGATGCCCTGGGCGGCGTCGAGCGACGGAAACGCGACCTTCCTCTGGGGGCGATACTCCAGCGTCTTGTAGTCGAGCGCGAGGATCTCGCTCCCCTCGCTCCCTCTCGCACGTTTGTAGAACCCTTGCCCGGACTTCTCGCCAAGCCAGCCGCGCCTGACCAGCTCCGCGAGGAAGGGCGGGTTGGTATAGGCTGCTCGCTCCGCTTCGTCCGACAGCCCCCGAGCGATGTTCGACGCGGTGTGCGCCACCGTGTCGAGCCCGACCAGATCGGCGGTCCGGAATGTCGCGGATTTTGGACGACCGATGGCCGGTCCGGTGAGGCGGTCCACCTCTTCGATCGAATAGTTCCCCTCCACCATGATCCGCATGACGGTGAACAGCCCGAACGTGCCGATGCGGTTCGCGATGAAATTGGGGGTATCCTTGGCGAAGACGACACCCTTTCCTAGAGCTCGTTCGCCGAACTCGGCCATCGCCTGCATCACCTCGGGGAGTGTCTCGGGGCCGGGGATCAGCTCGAGCAGCTTCATGTAGCGCGGAGGGTTAAAAAAGTGCGTCCCCAGGAAGTGCTGCCGGAACTCCACGGAGCGCCCTTCTGCTAGAGTCCGAATCGGGATGCCGGAGGTATTGCTGCTGACGACGCTTCCGGGCCTCCGGTGCGCCTCGACCTTCGCGAAGAGGGCCTGCTTGATTTCGATCTGCTCAGCGACCGCCTCGGCGATCCAGTCGGCTTGAGAGAGCCGGTCGATATTGTCTTCGACGTTGCCGACCATGATGAGTTTGGCGTCCTTCGGCGAAAAGAATGCCGGCGGGCTGGCCTTGAGCGCGTTTTCTACTCCTCTGGCGGCAAGACGATTTCGAAACGCGGGGCTGTCGCTCGTGAGCCCTCTCCGGCGCTCCTCCTCGGTCAACTCCGCGGGGACAATATCGAGGAGGAATGTCGGGACCCCGGCATTGGCAAGATGGGCGGCGATCGCGCTTCCCATCACGCCCGCCCCAAGCACCGCCACTCGGTTGATACGAAAGACCATTTCCACTCCCGCGCGGCTCGCTCCTCGGAGTATGTGGAGCAGGTGGTTGCGAGCCTTGCCCTGAGCGAAGTCGAATGGGCCCAGGCGAAGCAATCTTCCTTTTCTGTTCAGAATACTTGACCAGCCAGAGCTTGTAAAGGCGGGACTACTTGTTGCGCCAAGTTCACATCGTCCGCTTTTGCCAAGTCGATTTGTCCTTCGCCGTCGCTTCCGCCGCTGCGCTGGCTGCGCCACACCGCTGGGCGCGCGGCTCGCTTCGCGGCGGTGCTCACGTGCGGGGCTCATAGTCCATCCTGTCCTCCTCTCCCGGGGTCCTTGTGTATCCTACAGGAGAAGCGGACAGTTTGAACTTGGCAAAAGCGGTCAACTAGAACTTGGAACTACACAAACGGAGCGGGGAATCGCACGGTAGGCAACGGAACGCCGCGATTACCTCTTTCGCGCGCTCGCTGGGGAGAGGGTTCCGGTTCGGGGGGCTGATAAGGGATAACGAAACGGGGGCCGGGATTATGTGGGACAGCTACTTGGTGGCGCGCGTGCGCAGCTCCTTCAGGGCCGCCTCGAGGCGCTTCAGCTCGTCGCCGTAGGCGGCGAAGTTGCCCTGTCGCAGCAGCTCCTGCGCGCGCGCGTAGTGGTCGTAGGCCCGCGTCGCCAGCGCCTTGACAGAGCTGTCGGCGGAGACGGCCGGGGTTGCCCCCGGTCTCGACGCAACCGCCGCTCGGCTCGGGCCGCCGAAGACCTGGGCCAGTGCTCGGTCCAGATTCTCCTCCATGGCGATGTCGTTCCCGTGCGCGACGATGATCCGCTTCAACTCCGGCAGCGACCCTTTCTCGGCCGCCAGGTAGAGCGGCTGGACGTAGAGGAGCGACTGCTCGATCGGGATCGCCAAAAGGCTGCCACGAATGACGTTGGAGCCGCGCTGACTCCATAGAGAGAGCTGCTGAGAGATGAAGGAATCTTGATCGATGCGCGCATCGATCTGCCTGGGTCCGTAGACCAGCTTGGCCTTGGGGAAGTTGTAGGCTATCAGCTTGCCGTAGTTCGGCGGGTCGCTGCGGGCCGCCAGCCAGGCGATCATATTGTCCTTCTTGTTCGGCGTGAACGGCAGGAGCAGGACGAACTCCTCTTTCTTTTCGCCCGGGAGGCGCATGATCGTGTAATACGGCTCCATCTCGGCCTCTCGCCCTTCCACCGCCTTTCTCGGGATACTCCACAGATCCTCTTTATTGTAGAAGACCTGGGGATCACGCATGTGATACGTGCTGAAGAGCTTTGCCTGGATCGTGAACATCCCCTGAGGGTAGCGAAGGTGGGCTTTGAGGTCCGCCGGCATGGCGTCGAGCGGCTTGAAAAGTCCGGGGAACGCCCGGCCGTACGCCTGAATGACCGGGTCCGTCGGATCGGCGATATAGAAACCCAGGCTGCCGGTGTAGGCGTCCACGACCGCCTTCACGGAGTTGCGGATATAGTTGCCGACCCCGCGGATCGGCTCGGAGTAGGGGTATTTGTCCGACAATGTGTAGGCGTCGATGATCCAGTAGAGGCGGCCATCCGCGGACACAACCAGGTAGGGGTCTCGATCGAATCTGAGAAACGGAACCGCTTTCTTGACCCGCTCCGAGATCTGCCGATGGTACATGATCCGGCTATCTGAGGTCAGATCGGTCGAGAGGAGGATCTTGAGGGTTCCGAACCGGGCGGCGAACAGGAGCTTTCGGGCGAACGACGAGAGCGGCACCCCCCCCTCCCCGGCGTAGGTCGCATAGACGTTCTTGTCGCCCGAGGGGTAATCGAGCTCTTGGGCCCGCGTCTTGACGATCACGTAATCGTTGGCCACCTCGCCGAAGTAGATCTCGGGTCGTGTGACCTTGATGGGCCCGGTCGAGACCGGCGGGATGTCCTTGATGAGAAACTCCGGCAGTCCCTCCGGCGTGATCCGGTTGACCGGGCCCAGGACCACGCCGTAGCCGTGGGTAAAGATCAGGTGCTCGTTGATCCAGCTTCGACTCGGCAGGTGCTGGTAGGACATCTCCCTGGCAGACAGCATCACCTGCCGGTACTCGCCGTCGATCTGATACCGGTCGTTGTCCACGTCCACAAACTTGTAGTAGGTCCGGATCTCCTGAAGCTGGGCGTATGTGGTGAGTAGGGGCCGATGGTCCCACAACCGGATGTTCTTGATCGTCAGATCGTTCCGTCGGAGGTCCTCGCGGGTCAGCCTCTCCTCCGCCGGGAATTCCAGATCCTCGATCCGGTCGAGCCCGTACGCTTGTCGCGTAGACCTGATGCCGTGGGCGATGTATGGGCTCTCGGCCACGATCTCATTCGGTATAACCCGGAATCGCTGGATGAAGCCGGGGTAGAGGATCAGACCGATGATGCTTGATGCGATCAGGAGGGCGACCCCCCCCAACATCCACCGCCAGCCCCGCTGAATGATCTGGGCCAGGCAGAGGAGGGCCGCGAAGACCGCCAGCAACGAGAGGAGCTGGAGGGCCGGGAGGTTCGCGTGGATGTCGGT
>Ga0187893_10007704_pt1 | contig 17459 bp, 10 predicted proteins | sample MA1701074metaG_FD_139574 | JGI IMG/M metagenome (GOLD analysis project Ga0187893, IMG submission 139574) | White microbial mat communities from a basaltic lava cave in the Kipuka Kanohina Cave System on the Island of Hawaii, USA - MA170107-4 metaG ... | reverse complement strand
GATCACCCAGAGGGCCATCCGCCGCGGCTCGTTTCGCAGCGTCAAGGAACTGGTCGACAAGATCGACTCCTTCGTCCAGCACTACAACCGCTCTCAACGGCCCTTCCTCTGGACCGCTACCGCCGATTCCATCCTGGCCAAAATTGCCAGACTTTGTTCACGTATTTCCGGGACACGACACTAGCAATCGACCCAAACAATTCGATTCGTAACGTTATAGGGGCCAGTTATTCGGCTGGTTTTGGCCAATTCAAATGCCGATGCAGGAATTCGAATGTCGCAGCGCCATGAATTTCATGTCGACCGTTGAAAAACTCGATCTCGGTCTTGTCGCCCAGTCCTAACTTGTTGTAGTGACGGCGCACCTTGGCATATTCGTAAGCGACCCACTCGTCCGGCGCAACCCCGTCGTTGTGTCCCCGCTCGACCATGAACGGTCGCGGCACCATCATGTTGGCAAGTTCACCGTAATTGTACGTATTCCCCAAATTGAATTCGAACATCTCGTATTCACCCGTGTACATATAACTGTAGCGGTCAACGATGCTGGTGGTCTTCCAAATCCATTCGTTGAAATTGGCGGTGCAGATCGAAAGCCCGTACTGCTTGAGCAAAGGGGGGACCTGGACCGCAGTTTTACCGCCGTAGGAGAGACCATAGAACCCAATGCGTGTCGGATCGACAAACGGCAGAGTAGCCAGCCAATCCAGGATTCTTTCGTGCTGTGCCAGGATTAAAGAGAAAATCGACTTCTTAATCGGATTCGCTTTGCGTTGAAGGACCCGGAAGTTGCCCCCCCCGATGTATGGATTCTGCGGTGCGAAGACTATGAAGCCGCGGTCGGCGAGTCTGGCCCCATAGGAGTGGTAGTACGGCCCCTTATCATGACGGTCGACCACCTCCTGGGGTCGGCCCTCAAGCCCGTGCTGGCAGACCACCACAGGACGTTTTTCGCCCGGTCGCACATCTGTCGGAACCAGTAGGATGCCGTAAGCATAGACGTCCGGCCAGAGGGGTAACACCACCTCGTAGCCGTTCCACTTTGGATCATCGTAAGCCTTGCGGGTTAGCGCTCTTAACGGTTCGGAGGGCTCCGGCAGGCGGCCTATCACTTCGTTCCAAAAATACTCTCGATACCATTCGACGCTCTTCTCCCACGCGGAGACCGTGGACGCGTCCGCATTCTGCCAAAAATCTCGGCGGCTAAATTCCGATTGCCGGACGAGGGTCTGGGAAAATGCCACCAGTTCCTCGAATTGACGGCGTAACCTCTCTAAGGGTTGGAAATCCTTACGAAGGTACTCCGGCGCCCGACCTGACACCTTGAGCATGTTAGGACCCTTCAGCGTCTGCAAGAATTCGGAAAGAGCCGCACTGCTCCCGGGCTGCCCCTGACCGTCGGCACTCAAGACCAACTTCAGCCGATCTCCGGCATTCAGCTTCTCGAAAATGGGCCGCGCCCGTTCCACTGCACCCTGCACCGCCGCAGCCGAGGGCGTCTGAATCCGGCCGGGAGCGCCGCCTCTTTTTTGAGGAGATTCCGGAGGCGGGCCGTCCACCTTCGGACAAGCTGAAGCCTCGATTACAAGCACCCGGGGAGCGACCAAGTCGGCTATTTCGGCGTCGCCAAATTCATTCAGGAGACTCCAAACGTTCCGGTAGATCGGCTCCTCCCACAGATCTTCGCGGGGTCCGAAATACCCGCTCACCAAAGCCGCGTCGATGCGTTCGTCGACGGCGGAACTGTAAAGGGCAAGCAGGCCGCCCTCGCCATATCCGATCACGCCCACCGGCCGTCGCGGCCGCTCTTGCACGAACCAATCCACGGCCGCCAGGATCTTCTGTACCTCATAACCGATGATGTGACGGCCCATTTGGTACGCCGCCCGGTAGATAAACTCGCGGTGCGGTTGGTTGGTATCGCGAATCTGCGGATGCCGAGAAAGGTCATCCTGGCGGTCGATTAATACTGGGACCAACACTCGGCAGCCCTGTTCCGCCAGACGACGTGCGAACTGTGCCTCGGGACTGACGCCTGGAACCAGCCCCACGAGCATTTCGGGCGACCAGTCCGCATCAGGAATGGCGATAATGTTACAAAGGGCTTCTCTCTTGGGATTCAACAACAAGCCTTCCCCGTGGACACCTCGAAGCACCGGCCAGCGCACGGCGTGTACTTCGTACGCTTTGGTCGAGGCAACCAGGGAGGGGTGGGTGGTTGAAGCGTCCAGGGTGAAGCCGCTGATGGGAACCCGCTCGTCCACGAGCCCGATCACCCGACGGAAGCGCTGAAGGTTGGGTGTGACGGACTTCCGGTAGGCTGCGGGCGACGAAAAGTCCCGGTTCCAAAGTGCCTCCCGTCGGCCGGCCGTACCAGCGGTTTCACGCAGGAGGTATTGGTCGATGCCCGCCACCATCCTTGCGGCTAGATCGCCCTCCATCGAAAGCAGTTCAGTGCCGGACAGTGGTTGCGCCTTGAGCGGGAGAGACGGAGAAATGAACAGCCATACCCAAAGCAGAGCCCAGCCCAGCAGGATGGGCGTTTCTCCCAAGGGGGATCGGGCGGACGGGCTCCGTGACCAACTGATCCCCTCGTGCGTAGTAAGAATGTGCGGAGTCGTCGCCCGACACTTGAGGGGCCGATCTTGCCGGCTGGTCGTTTCTAGTTTCGATGCGATCTCTCTAGAGATATTGATCATTACGTCCTCCTCCATAGCCGAGCGAAAGCGCACGAATTCACCCAGGCACTTTACTTAAAGCCCTCTAGCTCTCCCGCAGCACGTCTTCCCGGCCACGCCTTCCGTCGGGTTTTTGCAGTGCGAGCAGCCAGTGGCGTGAATGTGATGATCGCCCGACCATCAGCCGTATCCATACATGTAGCGGAACAACGTGCAGTGAGAGGTCAGTCCGCGGTGGTATTCCTTTCGGGATAAGGCAAAATTGTTGACACATAGAACCAAGCTGGCAACACGACACCGGCTAACTGGCTAAGCTTTTCCAGAACTCTTATCCGCGGCTTCCTATCATTGCAAACGTATCCGCACCAACGTGTAGACATCAACGCGCGGAATCTTCACCACGCAATATCGGCCCTCCATCTGGAAATCGACTGGTCGTCCCTCTTGGTCTTCGACGCGGCGAACCGAGCGGCCCTGCATATCGCAGCGCAGATCGAATCCTGCCAACGGCGCGTAGCCCACAATGTTGGGCGCTTCTACGGTGTGGAGGTTGTTCAGGAAGACGAGCAACGATTGGGGCGTCTTTCTTGCAGTGATGCGAAGACGCATGGGCGCTCTGAGGGGCACGATCTCTGGATCGACTGTGCCGGCCCATAGAATCGCCCTTTCGAGCAGAGCAATGATTTCATCAGAGGCCGCTCGCACGCCTGTCTGACAAACCGGCGCCGCGAAGTAGGCGGTTCGTCCCTTGTCCAGCCTGTTGACCACGAGAAAAGGTTGCCTGGGCTGCCCTGGATAAGGAATACGCCGGTCGAAGTAGTGGGCATTAATCTTCACTTGGTCAAAATCTAGGGCAGAAGCGAGGACCTCACTCGACGTTCGGCCGTTAACCTCCACGAAGTAGCCCGTCCAATCAATTACTACCCCGCGCAACGTTCCAATGACCGGATGCTCGATGTCTGCCACTCTTCCGAAGAAATAATCCGCTGGATGCATCGTTGGTACCGGCACTTCATCAGTCTGCTTGATCCCATCGTAATGGCGGTGCTGCATAATATCCATGACGTCAACACCTAACAGTCCTGCAAGCTGGCCCGGGCCACTCAAGACGCCATCGGAATCGCGCGCTCCGGCCGTGGCAGTGGCCACGATGCCTCCTCCCTGGCGCACAAACTGCTCGACCAGGCGGACCGTCTCAGTTTCCAGCCTCCCCATATTGGCGACTACAAGAACCTTGGCCGACCCGAACCCGCTTTCTCTAAGCGTCTCCTCTGTCTCGATACGGTAGGGCAGATGGTGCTCGATCAGGAACTGATGGATGCCGAGAAAGCTGGCGCGCGTCTCCTCCTCGAAAAGTCGGAAGCTACTTAGCGAATGGAGCAGGATCGCGTATTCGACTCTGGCGGCCCCGCGCAGCTCGCGGCAGATTTCATTGAGCTGTCGTGAGGCCGAAAACATTGCCGCCGCCGCCTCCGGCGCGTCTGTATCGAGAGCATCAAGGTCGCGCAGTAGGACCGGGGTGACTCCCGCCGCGACATCTGCCATGGCTATCAAGCCATGCGCCAAAGGCTGGGACGTCGTGCGAAAGGCGTCGTACTTCACCTCGCCCCAAGTTGGAGCATTTCCAGCGTACAAGCTTGTTAGCTGGACCACCGCCGATGCGTCCATGCAGCCCGTGGCACTCAAACCAACCACTTCCGGCATAGGAGCGTCGATGAACTCACCCCCCGCTTCGGCACACTCCTCGGCAACCAAGTGATTGACTACGAAAGCTGTGTTGGGGCGGACTGAATCGATAATCTGACGAATGTTCCAAAGGAAAGCTTTCTTCTTCATCCGTCGAAACCGATTGAACTCCGTGCTATATTTGCCCACGATGACGTCCCCGGAGAAGTATTGATACTCGCTGTTCTCGAAGGCCGGCATCGGATGCCCGAAGATAAGTTCGAACTGCATTCGGCAGTAGCTGCAAAAGCACGCAGTCGGAAGTTGATCGAAATAAATCCCATCGGTCTCAGAGTGTTCCAGCACTTCCCGAACTTGTGCAAACAGAAACTCCCGATATGGAGAGTTGTAGCAGATGAAGCGGAGTGGCTTGCCGTCGGGACTGCGTTGCTGCCAGTCGGGATGCTCTCGCATGTGTAAAGCGTTCGCCGGCAGAGTTCCCAGCCAGGATGCGAGAAACTTGAGACCAAGCTTGTGGCTCTCATCGATCAGCTCCGCCATGAGGTCACGGTCCAAGCTCGAAGCAAGGGGGGCCAACCTGCTCCTATAGATTACTGGCCCGCCCAACTGGATGAAATAAAGGTTGATTCCACAGCCCAGGCGCTTGACCTTCTCAGCCTGCTTTTTGGCATAGTCTCGCGGGATGGGCGCATCGACGGTCATCCAATCGAGGAAAATCGGTTCGTAAAGCCACGGGAACCGCTCGCCGGCAGGGGCCTTCCTGTTTACCTTAAGGGCCTGGGGATTACCTTGCATAGGCATCGTAAGAAGACTGACCGCACACATGGAAAAGCCAGATGCTCTTTCAAGAAATGATCTTCGATTCATCTCGACTCCGATCTCTCTCTAGAGTCTCTCTTTAGGAACCTCTCGGTGAAATGATAGATCTACATAATCCGTACAAGCCGGAACCGATCGTCAGACCGCTCAAGCAACATCTGCAACGGTGAGCCCCGATCGTTGCTGGTCTAGATCAGCACTACAAGGGCTTTTTCGACAGTTGCCAATTCAATTCTAGCCATGTCTCGCCATAGGTGTCACTTCTTAATTTTGAGGAACTCAAGACCTCCTCGGTGCTGGCGTACAGGCAGCAACTAAGGCCGCCAAAGTGATCAGCAGGTTGGGGCTTAGGGACTTCATGAAACTACTGGGCGCGGTCAACGAAATCTGGAGCGCCAGAACGCTCCTCTGGTACGCAGAAGGTTGTGCCGGGTCAGGATATGTGTTTCTTCAACAGCAATGACAAGTCGGCATGGCCCCTCTACTCTTATTCCCAAGTCGTTAGCCGAACAATTCGCAAAACTGCATTGTTGGCAGCACAGCATGGCCGACTCCCTTACCTACCTAAGCAAAACTCGTCTGGCTGCACCCAAAAGTTGCCTCACAAGCCCTCGTAGCTCGGATGGGTACGGCGCGTACAGCAAAAAACGCCAGAAAGGGCCAGCGGCCGGTTTGACTGTGCACCGGCCGTCGCCCAGAAGAAAACGAGCTGCAATTTTTTGCCGCTTGCGCTTAACTAGAAGGAAAACCTCAGGTGGAACTGGATACGCCTGGAGTCGGTAGCCCCAACCAGCTGTCCGAAATTCGAGTTTGAAATGTTTGTTGACACATTAATAAGGTCAACGTGGTTGAACGCATTGAGCATGTCCGCGCGAAACTGCAACTTTGCCCGCTCAGAGATCTTAAAGTTCTTCGCCAAGGAGAAGTCAAGATTCCAGCGCCCCGGAGCAATCAATGCATTCCGACCCGCCGTTCCGGGACGGACCGTGAAGCCAGAAACGGGGCTAGTGGGAACTGGTGCAAAAGCAGCAGGGTTGAGGTACTGCAGGCCCTGGTTGAGGACAGCACGATCAAAATCGATGATGTCTGGGCGCCCGCCGGGGCGCGCCGAACTCTGTGTAACCGTTAAGGGGAATCCAGTTTGAGCCAGGAAAATACCACTCGCTTGCCAACCGCCGAGGGCATTGCGCAGCAGGGGGCCCGCGTTTGACATGATCGGGAGTTCATGGACAAAGTCGCCGATCAGGCGATGCTGAATGTTCTCGCCCACGAGTCCCCGGTTTGATTTAACATCGAAAACGTCCTGCGTCGCGGTTACGGCGTCAAAGCTGAGCTCGCCGATCCCATATGCCAGGCCCTTGCCCCAAGTGTAGTGCAAGCTACCGGATAAGTTGTGGCTATAGCGTTTCCGAAGGGAGGTCTGCCAGGATGCGTATGTGGTGCTGTCGGAGTTGTCCCAGTAGGTCGCCCCGCCAAGATTCGGATTAGGCCGAACGCCTGTCACCGCGTTAGGGCGGTTGTACTGTCGTGGAAGCGAGAATTTCCGACCCCCCGTGCCCACAAAGGCCGTCTCTAGCATCAATGTAGGGGTCAAAGCCTGCTGCACGCCCAGCGTGTAATTGTATGCATATGGCGCTCTGATCTCCGGATCTACAAGGTTGGGGGATACTCCCCCCCTAAAGAATCGCAGCACGTCCTCGTTATAGGTTGGAAACTTAATTCCCAGTCCCTCAATTTCCACCTTCGAGGGTTGTACTCGAAACGGAATGTCTTTATCATTCTGGGGTGTCAACTCGAAGAGCGTAAGGTTCGGCGGGCTAAACATTACCCCAAATCCGCCGCGGACCACCGTTTTCCCTGTGCCACCTACATTGTAGGCAAACCCGAACCGCGGGCCTACGTTCATGTTGTCGCTCTCGTAGGGATCATTCGGCGGACGAGTCGGACCTGGAACAAAGTTGAAAAAATCTATGAAGGGGAAAATGAACATAGCAGGAAGCGGTCCCCCATCGACGCCCCCCACGGTCATAGCTCCGAACCGATCGTACCGAACCCCCAGATTTAACGTCAGGTTCGGCGTTGCCTTCCAGTCATCTTGGGCAAAGAAGCCCGCGTAGTAGGGGCGACCTACCCAGGGTTGGGAGCCAAAGTCAAATCTGGCTGCGACTGGGGTGTTCGCGAGTAAGTCTGCCTCGGTGTTGTAGTTGACTGCGGGTCCCGTGAGAATAGATCCCCCGAAGCCGGCGCGGTTCAAGAGGCCGCCAAATTTGAGGGAATGACTACCACGTTGCAGGCTGAGCTGTTGCTCGATGATCCAGTGGGTCGCATTGCCCACGAAGTTCTTTTCCCCGCCAGTATTAAAACCTAACGCAGAAATCGACATTTGCCGGCGCTGGCCAAAACTGCTTTCCGGTTTCAATGGGTCAATGAGGTTAAAAAAATCATCTAGTCGATCGTTGTCTACGCGGTTTCTCCCGAAACGGGTTTCCGCGCTCCAGCCAGGCCCGAAGGTTGTAAACGTGACATTCAGTCGGTCCAGCTTGCCGATAAAGTTTCGAAAAGCGGTCGGCCCCGGCGTGAGAAAGAGCCCCGGCTGCCGAATGTCTGGCCTGGCCCGCAGCCAGGTGGCGCTGATCTTGCCCCTGCTCCCAAGCCACGCGTCGGGTTTGACAAGAAACTCATCGTCATTCGCACTGAACGTAGCAGGAACAATGACGAGGGCTGTCGCTGCGTTGGGATCGTGAGGTGTATTCGGCAGAAACATTTGATCGAGAGCCAGCTTGTACTCCGGGACGGCCCGAAGCATGTCATTCCGCAACCGTTGGGTGGGTGACAGTGCCTGATGAGTAGCGAATCTTCGGTCGCGATAGCCTTCGTAAACCCCAAAGATAAAGATCTTGTCTTTCAGAATCGGACCTCCCAGCGAACCGCCAAACTGATTGAAGGTAGATGCTGGTTTCGTCGCCAAGAATACGGCCCTTGCATTGAGTTCTTCGACATTGAAATCATGGAACAGAGTACCGTGCCACTCATTGGTGCCCGATTTCGTGACCACGTTGATGTTGCCGCTCATCGCGTGTCTGAATTCAGCGGCAAAAGCCCCCTTGGCGACACTGATCTCTTCTATGGCTTCCAAGCTCACGACTTCGATGTAGTTGAACCCTCCTCGCAGTCCGCCCTGGGGCGTAGCAGGGTGCCCGCTGCCCGGGATCCCATCCATCGTCAGGTTCATAGCGCCCGAGCCGAGGCCGTTCATCCGGTAACTGCCGGCTGTGTTGTTCATCCCGGTCGGAGCGCCCCGTTGGATCGCAGTTCCAATCTCAAAAAGGTTGGATGCCCTGCGGTTGGCCAGCGGTAATTCCGAGATCTGGGCCCATTTGGTTGTCTCCAGTTGCTCCGCTGTGACTGTATTTACCAGGGGCAACTCTGCGGTGACCGACACCGTATCCGTCACGTTGCCGATCTCCAGCACGAACGTCCGCTGAAGTTGCTGGCCGGCGCTCAGCTGCAATTGGGAAACACTTGAGGTCTTGAAGCCGGGCGCGCCGACGGTGACGGTATATACCCCAATCGGCACAAACGAGAAAACGGATTCACCTCTTTCACTAGCGACTTGACTCCTGGTCACACCGGTCCGCTCTTCGGCAAGCGTTACCTTGGCGTCTGGCACGACAGCGCCAGATGAATCAGTGATTTCCGTGTGGAGAGTAGCCGTAGTCACCTGGGCAAAGCTCACGCCACCCAACAAGGCCACCAGCACAAGTCCGATCGTAACAAATACTCTAGTGCTCATATTCCCCTCCCAACTCCTTACATTACATTGTCTTTTACTTTTTCCCCCAGAGAGCATCTGGCGTCATGGCTAGGGGATGACGTACATACTAGGTCGGCTCGTACCCTAACTTCAATGTGATTGTCCACCGCCAATGTGACACCATATCGTTCGGCTTGTTTCGTTGCATCGTAGAGATCTAACCTTCCTTAGACTAGGCGCGGAGCCAAACTGACGACCTGATTGAGGAGAGAATACCGGAGGCGCTTCGATCTGTCCAATAGAATAATTGGATAAAATCGATATCTTGCTGAGATGATGGGTTCCCAGGGTCTTCGATTAAAAACCGGCGTCAAAATAGATCGTCAACCATCGCCCATCGACATCTGACGGTACTGATCTATAAGCGTGATCAGCTCCATGGTGCGCTCCCATCCGACACTCTTGCCCTCCCCCCGGCAGGTCTGTACAAAAGCGGCATCTTGAGCACGTATCGCCGCTTCGTATACCTCATCTGGTGAACCAGTAAACGCAAGAGCCGGGTCATCGGATTGCAGGTTGCTGAAGCCGTCCGCCGACACGGTGCAGCGAGATCCCACGACAACGCACCAGCAGCGAGAAAGGGAGGAAGAATAGCTTATTGAGATGGAGGCGGGAGCGCCATTCGACAGTTCAGCCACCAAAGCGACATCCTCCGCCGGTCTACCAACTGGGCGTACTACGGCCCCTCGGGGCCGGAGCAACGAAAACCAATAGAGCAGCAGGTCCAAGGGATGGGCGGCGTGGTGCAACAGCGCATCATCTATCCAACTACGCTGTCGCGGAACCAAGTGACGCAAGTAGTCAACGCAGCGAATCTCTCCAAGTCGGCCCTCGTGTATCCATGCGCGCAATCTACGGTACGGTTCGACATAGCGACTCGTGTGCGCACATTGCAGCACGACCCCGGCTGTCTCCGCTCTCTGCCAAAGTTGTTGGGCCTCCGCTACCGTGGAGCACGGCGGGAACTCGACCAGTGTGTGCACGCCTGCCGCCAGTGCCTCGGCGGCTTGCGCGGCATGTAGCGCGCTGGGAGAAGCGACGATGACAGCATCGGCGTCACAGAGCCCATCGGCTAACTGCGAACACCATCGCAATGCAGCGTGCTCCGCCGCAAAGGCCTTCACCGTCTCCTGGTTCGGACCGCACACCGCACTGATCGTCGCCCCCAACTGCCGCAAGGCCCGCGCATGAACCGAGGCGACGGCGCCATAACCGACAAGGGCAACTCGCATGTGATGCTATACGAGCCCTGCGAGGACTTGATCGGGATCAATCCAGCCCGTCTCACGCAAGATGCGGTTAATGGACCGCTCTTGTTCCTCATCAAGCGCATAGAAAGGATGCCGGCAGTAGCCGCCGGGCAATCCCCACGCCTTCAAGATGGAACGGTAGATTGCCAGGTCGCTCACCGGACCAATTTTCTGGTACTTCCAGATGTGAACGACATCCAGAATCTTTTTCCAGATCTCGAACCCCTTGCGTGCGTCGTTCTCGAGCACGCAGGCACGGTGTAACGCGATCGCCGCCTTGGGCACAACATTGAGAATGCCGCTGGTCCAGCCATGAGCGCCGGCCGTGAACCCCTCGAATGCGGCCATAAACGAGCCATAGAAGATCGCCATCTTATCTCCGACCAGATAGGAAAGATCGTGCACCGGAACCACCGTTTCGTAGGTGGACTTGACCAAATGCACTACGTCCTCCTCCACCAAGCGAGCCACTTCCTGTGGGTCCAGGTCCGCACAGGCGGAATTCGCCGGGTTGTTGTATAACATGATCGGCACGTTAATCCGAGCCCGTACGTCGCGGAAGTGGCGGACAACAGCCGGCTTCGGCGGTTTCTGGTAGTACGGCAAAATGATGATTACCGCGTCGGCGCTCTCCTTCACCGCGGCCTCGCTGAACTCAATCGTTAGTTTCGTGCTGTAATGGCCCGTACCGTAGATCACGGGAACGCGGCCGGCCACGACCGATTTCGCGAGCTTGAAAAGGCGAAGGCGTTCCTCGTCCTTGAGCGCGATAAACTCGCCGCTGGTGCCGGTGATAACCAGACCTTGCACGCCCTGCCGGATGAGCCAGTCCCAGTGCTTCGCCGTGCTCTCCTCATCCAACTCCTCGTTCTCATCAAACATCGTCAACGCAGCGGGAAAGATGCCGCGGAACGGTTCAAGCGAATACGTCATCAGGGTGTCTCCAAGCGGAGTGAATCGAAAGAATCCAGTTGACAGCCAACGTCCAATAGTCGGCGAAGCGCGCCCGATCAAGATGAGGGTAGTTCGTCGCGGCGACAAGCCGCGACGGATCGAACACTTGGATCGCGGTCAGCGCCAGGTCGCGCACATCAGCGTGAGGGAAAGGCTCTGCCGTGAATGCACAAGCCGCGGAAACGCCAAATGTGACCCGCGGAAGCGCGACCAGGCGGCGTACTGCCGCCGGCCACGCCGGATCGGCCTTGCCTTCACGGGCGGGCCACCCGAGATGGGGAACGTACACACGCAAACGTGGATGTACGGCAATCACCCGCTCGACCTGCTCGACTAATGGGCCGATACCCGCTTCCGCATGAACGAGCGCGACCTTGCCTTGGGAGGCAATGCGTTCAAGGACCGGCTTGGCGTGTGGCAAATCTGCCGTTCGAAACCGAAGGCCCAGGGTGTGCTCTCTATCGAGAACGGACAGCGCCGGACTGGCCGGGCTGCCTCGCCAGCACCATATCACCCGAACACGCTCGTCGGAAAGCCGTTCTAGGAAAGACCGCTCCTCACCCGCCCACGTTTCGACGACAATCGCACCATCAAGGTTCGCCTGACGAAGCCGCAATTGCAGATCAGTCAGAGGGTCGGCCTCTTCCAGGCACAGATGGAAGTACGCGTCAATCATCGGGAATCGCGCTGTAGCAGCTGTGACAGCGCCAGGTAGGCCAGCCACGGCAGGCCTGCGAGGACCGCGAACGTCAGTTGCGTGTACTTCAAGTCCGCTAAGAGACCCAGGAAGGGGCTGATGAATCCGTATACCAGATTCCCCAGCCCGCCCAACAGGCCGGCCACCACACCGACGTAAGCGAGATCCACGTCCTGCACGAGTGTCAAGTAGATGACCATGAACCCCGTCACGCCCGTCGCGGTAATGACCAAAAACACGATGGCGATGTAGTTGTTGTCAACAAGACCCGTTAAGACGAGAGAGGACATCGTGATGCAGCAGATCCGCAACGTGAGCCGCTGTGCATGAGCAAGGTCATACCCCGAAGAGACAAGGCGACGAACGAAAAACCCGGAAAGAAGGTTGCCCACATCCAGTCCGGCATACACGATCATAGACAACGTGTTCCCGGCAACAAAGCCAAAGCCGCGTTCAGTTTTGAGGTACAGGGGAACCCAGTCCGCCAGGAAATAGAGCACACTGTTCACGGTCACCGCCGCTACAGCCAGCAGCCAAAAGGCCCGCTTCGAGAGGATCGACCTCAACGCGCCCGAAACCGACGCCAGGGACATTCGCCTGCCGGAAAGCTCTTTCTTGTACCTTCTTGTCAGCAAGACCCAAGCGGCGATCCACACGGCGCCCAACGCGCCCGTGATCACAAAGGCAGACCGCCAGCCATAGTGGATCGTCAGAATCGTCACCACCACAGGCGCGATCAGAGCCCCTAGCGCAGACCCGCTATTGAACAGTCCGTTTGCCAGCGGCCGGTCTTTCGGCTTGAGCAAGCTGTGCGTGGTCTTGAGAGCGCAGGGCCAGTTGAAAGCCTCACCCGCACCAAGCAGCAGGCGGTAGAAAATCAAGCTGGCTTTGCTGCCCGCAAGAACCGTAAGCATGCCCGCCAGCGACCAGAGTGCGACCGCGCCTGCATAAACACCCCGCGCCCCAAAGGCATCGACCAGCCAACCACCGACAATCTGAAATAGGGCATACGAATAGCGAAAGGCCGCCAGGATCTCTCCGTACTCGGCCCCGGTCAGTTGAAACTCGTCGATGATCTTGTCCGCCGTAAGTGCCAGAGTCTGGCGGTCAAGATAGTTCAGAAGCGTTGCCAACAGCAGCAGCGCGCAAACACTCCAAACCGCGGGCCGGGTTTTCGGTGCTTGAGTCACGCTCCTACCGTCCGCCTTCTCGTGGACGGTAGGGATGAGCGGCAAAGACTTCCTCATTGAGTTCGACGCCGAAGCCGGAACCGTTGGGCACCTCGAGAAACCCCTCTTTGCGTTTGATCGTTGGCGACATCAACTCAACCCACAGCAACTCATCTTCATCCGAGCCAACAGTCTCAAGCATCAGATAGTTCGGCACGATGGCCGCAAAATGCAGGTTCATCGCTGTTGCCAAAGGCCCGTTCGGATTGTGAGGGGCCATCGGAATATAGTACGCTTCCGCCAGAGCTGCGATTTTCTTTAGGCCCGTGATGCCGCCGCAATTCACGAGATCACACTGCAGAATGTCCACGGCCTGCTTTTCCACGAACTCCCGGACGCCATGAATCGTTGCCCACCGCTCGCCGGCCGCAATTCGAATCGAGGTAGATCGCTGCACTTCACGCAACACATCGCTGTTCTCCGGGGGTACCGGTTCCTCGATAAACGTCAGATTGAGATCTTCAAGCGCTTCACACAACTGGACCGCCGACTTGAGATTCAACCGGCCGTGGCAGTCCACGGCAATACCGAATTGATCCCCGCCGGCTTCTCGCGCCGCGACAAAAAACTCCCGGATTCGCTTGAAGGTGTCTGGGGGAAGATAGTCTGTCTCTTTCCAGGAGGAGTCAAACAGTCCACTCGTGCCTGAGTAGCCAATATTTTCGTTGTCGCTGGCTCCGTAGAACAGTGGCAGCGTTGTCTTCGCCGCTTGATAGCCGCGGTTTTTGCAAGTGACGATGCTGCGCGCAAACCGTTCAGGAGTCAAACCGGCCTTTACGTGGCAATAGACGAGAACTCTCTCTCTCGTTGGGCCGCCATGCAATTTATAAACCGGCACATTCAGGCTCTTGCCCAGAACGTCCCACAAGGCGCAGTCGATTGCACTGATCGCGGTGGCATGCATGGGCCCGCCAATCCAGAAGGAATCCCTGTACATCTTTTCCCAGTGGTCCTCGATGAGGGTGGGGTCTTTTCCGATGAGGTAAGAACGAAGCCGCTGAATCGATATGTCGATTGCCCGCGTCCGCCGCTTCATTACCGTTTCAGCAATACCGGTAATCCCAGCGTCCGTTTCCACATGAACGAACACAGCGTTGCGGAATCCGAGGTTGACAAGCGACGTTCTGACATCGGTAATACGGAGACCACTGCACTTCGTGTCCCGTCGCACTCTCTCGGTCTCCACGGAGGCCGCTCCATGGTTCGTCATTCAATCATTCCTCCGCAACATGAAACAGAGCCTGATTACCCTGCTCGCCCAGCCCCCTCTCAAGGGGTTCAGTGAACAACGAGAACACCAACTCCGTCCCCGGATAATCAGAGCCATTCTCAGGGGCCATCTGCTCGCGGACAAGACGCACGTCCTTATGCTGCAATCGAACGCTGAAGCCGAGAGAGAAGTCGCTGTCAAGAATCAACCGGCCCAGATTCGAAAACATCCACGAGCCGGCCGCACCTTTCGAGATCACCTGAAACGTCGTTTCCGTATCCAGTCCCGAAACCCGCGCGAATCGAAGCCCCTCGACAACCCCGAGCAGCGTGATCGCTCCCACAATTTGGTTCGCGAGCTTCGTTCTCAGTCCCGTTCCGTTGGAGCCTGTATGAACAACGCTAGCGCCCAACACTTGGAGCAGGGGCACACAGCGGCGAAAGGCCTCCTCCGCTCCACCCAACATGATGGAAAGAGTACCCGCGGCAGCACCCGAAGGGCCTCCACTCACTGGCGCATCCAGTAGATGGCAGCCTGCGTTAGCGAGGCGAGCAGCAAAGTCCACGCTGGCGGCAGGGGAGATCGTACTCATGTCGATGACAATGGTGTCTTCCCTCAACCCGGTGACTACACCCTCTTCGCCAAACAGAACCTCCTCGACGTCGCTAGTATCCGGCAACACGGTGATGATGATGTCGCTTTGCTGCGCCACAGCCGCCGGCGAGTGAACAACCGTTGCGCCCGCATCCGCCAACGCATCTTGGACGGCTTGTTTTCGGGCGAAAACCGTCAGGGAAGACTTGGCCTTGAGGATGTTGAGAGCCATGGGCTTGCCCATGGCTCCAAGCCCAATTACGCCTACGCCGGTTTTCATCTCGTGTCGCCACCGAACGCCGCGTCAAAACAATCCTGTCAAAGAAGCACTCATCTGTCAAATACAAATTAAATGCCTATTCGATCTCATCTTGGTATATTATCCTCACCTTGAGCAACCGCTGCTCCACATAGCAGCCAACCCCTTCATAACTCCTACCAGTGACCAGATCCGATTACTGGCAGGCCGAGACCGGAAATGTGCACTTGCTCGGAGGGCACGTCCTTCGGACATCCTGGACTTGGTGAATAGGCCCTCGCCTTCATCACGCTTCGCACCGCCAATGGCAAGTCGATGCCGTCCCAGACGACCTTCCCTGCGATCCGGCATCATCGTTCTCTGCGGCCTCTGTTTCCTCTTGGGTCCAGATCATTCCATCCTGACGTCTGACGCGACAGTAGTATTCACGGGTATCAACGACTTCGGCCGGTGGACGTTTGCCTGATACCTCTATCTAGGCTTCGTCCGCGGCCTCGGGACGACGATAGCAAGACTCAAAGGCCAGATGGTCCGCTATACCTTTCTTGTAGAAACTCTTTCACTCCCCAACTGCATCCGGTTATCCAAAAGTGAAACAAGACGGTCAAATAGAATTTTTGTCGCCTCTCGATCGTGGCGTGAGATGGACGGAGTCGTCCTCTAGCGGGACTGTTCTTGCTCGACTTCCTGGAACAGTTCGATCAGCCTGCCAAAGACGTTGGGCAGCTGCTCGGTTTTTGGAAACACCAGGCCGATCTCGCGGGTGAGTTGGTAGTCGCTGATGCGGACGTAGTGCAGTTCGCCGCGTTTTGCATCTTGCCGCACGGCGCGGAGGGGAAGGATGCTAGCGCCCAGATTTGCCGCCACGAGCGGTTTGATGGTTGCCACGCTGTCCGATTCCATGGCTATGACAGGTTCAATGTTGTTCTTTTCGAAAAACTCATCAAGGAGCGTTCGTGTTTTCGCACGCTTGTCCCAGAGAATAAGCGGATAGAGTGGAATCTCCCTTGACTTAATGGACCGGCGGTGCCTGAGCTTGGGATGCTTGCTACTACACACCAATACTAGCTCTTCTTTACACAGCGGAATGACTTTCAGATCCGGGAAGCGAACCGGTAGCGTAACTACCCCAAGATCCAACTCGTTCGTGCGAATCTGGCGCAGCAGAACGTCGGTTTGTCCCGTCTCAACCACCGCTTCGACGTTGGGATAGGCCGCCTTGAAGCGTTCTAGCACGGGTGGAAGAAGACAAATACACGCCGTCATGCCGCCGCCAACCGTGATACGTCCTCGCGTCAGGTTGGCGATGCCCTGGACCTCCATCGCTGCATTGCGCAGGTCCAGGAAGATCCGTCGCGCGTAACTGGCGAGAGTCTCACCCGCGTGGGTAAGATAGACGCGCTTGTTGACCCTCTTGAACAGCTTCTCGCCGAGTTCATCCTCGAGCAGCCTGACCTTGCGGCTTACGGCCGACTGTGCCACAAATAGCTTCCGGCCGGCCTCGGTAAAGCTTAGGTTCTGCGCAACCGCAAGAAACATTTCCAGTTGCCGAAAGTCCATGCCGATTTATCTCCCGCATCGCACGATCCACGCCGACTGGTAGTCTATGCGATCGCAGGCAGTATACCAGTATTAGATTCTGTCAGGCGTTACGTTGCCCTAGCTATATGGATACTGGACCCTTCAGCTTGCTCAGCAACGCCTTTTGCGGGCACTCTCGCCCCGATCCGGAAGGAGGAACAATGCCGTGAGCTTGTTCAAGCGCGGCTCCGTCTCCGGGTTGACGGCGTGAATTCACCGGTATTTAACTGACCTGAGCAAATGCTTCCGTTCACCAATCGCCCGAAGAGTTCGAGCAGGCTACAAGCTCCGAGCCATTTTCGATCGGAGCGACGATGAGTTTTTTCAGGCATAAGGAGATCTTTCGATCCGATGGAAGGCGATGGAGAAGGAGGAAGCCGACCCCAGTCGGCCTCCCGGACCATCGTCTCGATAAGTCTCCGGCTGTTCATTCCTCGGCAGGTTGGTCTCCACCAGAGCCCGCCCCCGCTTCGCCAGCCGAACCTGATATTAAGGAAGAGAAGCCGGTTTGAGAAGGAAGTGTAGCTAGAGAGAATTGTCTCAAGGGAGGGGTCCACGCCACCGAACTGTAGATAGAAATGAGGATGCCGGATCCTCAGCGGACAACAAGTTTGCTCCGCTAGAGGGAGAGTTCCTGCGAACTCCCAAGGAGACCGGCATGAAACAATCGCGACAAGCAGTGGCAGCG
>Ga0187893_10007703_pt1 | contig 17459 bp, 11 predicted proteins | sample MA1701074metaG_FD_139574 | JGI IMG/M metagenome (GOLD analysis project Ga0187893, IMG submission 139574) | White microbial mat communities from a basaltic lava cave in the Kipuka Kanohina Cave System on the Island of Hawaii, USA - MA170107-4 metaG ... | reverse complement strand
GGCGCTCGTCGCGGAGATCTTGACGCGCAGCCCGAACCGGGTCTGGATGGCGGCCAACCACGCGCTCTCGGGCCACGACGACGTGGCGCTGGTGCAGGTCGCCGAACACGACCTGGTCGTGCTCGAGGCCGACCGCATCGACGACCTGATGCGCGCGGTGTGGGCACGCCACCAGATCAAGCCGCGCGCGTTGCTGAAGACGGCGTCGCTCGAAGCGGTGCGCTCGCTGGTCGGCGCCGGCGCCGGGCTCGCCGTGCTGCCCGACTTCCTCTATCGCCCGTGGACGCTCGACGCCGAGCACGTCGACGTGCGCCCGCTGCGCGACGCGGTGCCGACGGTCGACGTCGGGCTGGTCTGGCGGCGCGGGCTGGCGCTGAAGGCCGCGACCGCCGAATTCATCGAGGTGGCGCGCGAGCAGTCGCGCGCGCGGCGCGGCGGATAGTCTCGCGCCGACGCGCACGCTGCCCCGCGGGCGGCCGAGCGGCAGCGAGCCAGACCGCGCGGCGCCGAGCAAGATCGCGTCGTGCGGGGCGAACCAGCGGATGCAGCGACGGCGCGCGGGTCGCGCAACGGCGTCCGGGTGTGGCGCCGCTGTGCGTGAACTCGGCGCGTCAGTCGCCGGCATCGTCGAGCAGCGCCGCGGCTTCGCGCACATCGGGCGACTCGGTCGCTGCGGCAAACCACTGCCGCGCCGGCGCAAGCAGTTCGCGCAGCGCGGTGGGGCGGTGCGCGGCGTCGAGCAGCCGGCACAAGGTGGTCGCGCTGCGCAGCTCGAACAGGCGGGCCTGCTGGCTGCGCGCCAGTGCGATCGCATCGCGCAAACAGCGTTCGGCCTCGTCGTTGCGCTGCCCGGCGGCGAGGATCTCGCCTTTCTGGCGCCATAGCTCGGCGCGGTAGAACGCCTCGCCGGTGCGTGCGCCGATGGCGATCGCCTCGTCGAGCGTGGCGAGCGCTTGCGCGAGCTGTCCGGACGCTGCCAGCGCCTGCGCGTGCAGCGAGATCCAGAACGGCTGGTAGGCCGCTGCCTCCATGCCGCTGTAGGCGCGGATGCCGCTCGTGATCAGTTCGAGGCCCGCCGCGTGGTCACCCTGGCCGACCATCGCCGCGCCGAGGATCGCCTGCGAAGGCTCGACCCAGGTCGCGAATCCCTGCTCGCGGGCGCGCTCGAGCGACTGTCGCCCGCGCATCAGCGCCGCCGGCAGGTTGCGCTGGATCAGGTGCACGGCGGCCAGGTAGCAGAGCGAGAAGTTGATCGCGTGCGCGCCGCCGAGCGATTCAGCGTGCGCGAGCCCGACCTCGCCGGCGCGCTGGCCGCGATCGAGGTGGCCGAGCATCGTCAGCGCGAGCGCCAGGTAGCACAGGCCGGTCGACTTCTGGTCCTGCACGTACAGGACCTGTCGGCCCGGCTGCTCGCCGCGGTGCAGATCGTAGGCGGCGAGGGCCTCGTCGAGGTGCGCACACGCCGCGTTGAACTCGCCGGTCAGGAACAGCGTGCCGCCGAGCAACAGGTGACCCATGATGAACGGCGGCTTGGCGGTCTGCCGCGCGGCGCGCTCGAGCGTCTCCTCGGCGAGCGAGCGGCAGTGAGCGAAACCGGCGCGCGTGATCTCGACCGCGCCGATGCCCGAGAGAACGGAGAAGATCTCGGGCACATCGCCGAGCGCGCGGCACAGTTCGAGCGCGCGCGAGTACGCACGGCCGCATTCGGGCGACGAGAAGCCGCGGTGCTCGGCATAGATGCCGCCCAGCGCGAGATGCACGCGCAGCTCGAGCCGGGTGTGCGCCTCGCTCGTCGTCTGCGCGGCGAGCAGCGCGAGCGCACGCTCGAGTTGCGCGATCGCCTCGACGAAGCCGGAGCGCCGCGCCGACAGCTTGGCTGCGCGCACCAGGAACAGCACCGCGTTGTCGATGTCGCGCGCCGCCTCGAAGTGCGTTGCCAGCTGCTCCGGCTGGCTCTCGGCGACTTCGGGGAACTCTTCGACCAGCACCCGCGCGATGCGCGCGTGCAGCGCGGCCTGCTCCTTCTTCAGCAGGCTCGCGTATGCAGCATCGCGAACCAGCGCATGCCTGAACGAATAGACGAGGACCGCCGCCGGGCGGCGGCTGATCAGCAGCCCCGCGCCGGCCAGCCGCGCCAGCTCGTCGCGCAGCAGATCGTCGCCGACGCTGGCGACCCGCGACAGCAGCTCGTAGGAGAACTCACGGCCGATCACGGCGCCAAGCTGCGCCACGGCTTTGGCGGTGCCCAGCCGGTCGAGCCGCGACATCAGCGCGTCGGTCAAGGTGGACGGGATCGCCCGCGCGCCGCTCGCCGGCGGCGGCTGGCTCACCGCGCCGTCAGCGCGCTGTTGCTCGGCGACCTCCAGCGCGTCGCGCGTCAGATCCTCGATGAACAGCGGCAGCCCGTCGGTGCGCTCCGCGATCTGATCGACGGTCGCCTCGGGCAGTCCGCGCTCGCCGCACAGCGATGCGATCATCGCCTTGGCGTCCGGCGGCGCCAGCGGACCGAGCGGCATCGTCATCAGGTGGCGCTCGTCCCAGTGCACCTCGAACTCCGGCCGCGCGGTGAGGATCGCCAGGATCGGCAGCGAGGCCAGCCGCTCGACGATCATGCCGATCAGCTCGTCGCTCGACGGGTCGATCCAGTGCAGGTCCTCGACGATCAGCAGCAGCGGGCTGCGTGCCGCAAACGCCTCGAGCAACTGCGTCAGCGCCGACAACAACCGCTGCTTGTGCCGGTGCGGCGACATCGGTGGCAGCGCAGCGCCGGGCATGGGGATGGCGAAGAAGCCCGCCAGCAGCGCCACCGTCTCGTCGGATTGGCGCAGTGTCTCGGGCAGGAACGCGAGCAGCCGCTCGCGCTTGGTCGCGTCGTCGATCTTGTCGGACAGTCCGGCGGCGAACGACAGGTAGCGCAAGACCGGGGCAAGCGGGGTGCTGCGCAGGTTGGCCGAGCAGTAGTACCACAGCCGCATGCATTCGCGTCCGACGACGCGACCGGCGACGACCTCGGCCAGCCGCGACTTGCCGCCGCCGGCCTCGGCCGTCAGCAGCACTGCCTTGCCGTGGCCGCCTCGGGCGTCCTCCCATAGCTGCTGCAGCCGGCGCAGTTCGTCGCGGCGGTCGACCAGCGGCGTCAGGCTCGACGCCCGCAAGGCGTGGAAGCGGCTGCGCACGTCGCGCTCGCCGATCACCTGCCACGCCTGCACCGGCGCGGCGAAACCCTTCAGTTCGTGCTGGCCGAGGGCGGTGTACTCGAAGATGCCGCCGGCGAGCCGGCGCGTCCCTTCGGCGATGACGACCATGCCGGGCTCGGCGAGCGTCTGCAAGCGTGCCGCCAGGTTGAGCGCGCTGCCGACCGCGGAGACCTCGACGTCGGCAGCGCTGCGTCCCGCGGGTGGCTCGGCGGCGAGCCCGCCGATGACGACGATGCCGGTCGCGATGCCGATGTGGACGTTCGAGTCGCCAGCGGCCGAGCGCTCCGCCTCGGCGATTCCCAACGCGGCGCGGATCGCACGTTCGGCGTCGTCCTCGTGTGCGCGCGGATAGCCGAAGTAGGCGAGCACGCCGTCGCCGACGTATTGCGCGATCGTGCCGCCGTGGCCCGCGACCACCGCGCGGCAGCGCTGGCGGTACGACTGGATGAGCTCGGCCAGATCCTCCGGATCGAGCCGTTGCGCGAGCGCCGTCCACGCGACCAGATCGCACAGCATCACCGTCAGTTGGCGGCGCTCGGCCGGGTGGGGGCTGCTCATCGCGCGGCTCGCGGGGCCGACGCGGCCTGGCCTCCAGCAGCCGGTGCGGCCGGCTCTTCGTGCAGGCGCAGCGCAATGCCGTAGTGGTCGATCGAAGCGGCGATGCGTTCGGGATCGATCGCCGGCGAGAGCAGTTCGACGCGGTAGCGCGCCAGCAGAGCGCCCAGCGTCGCCTTCAGGGCAAAGCGCACCAGCGTCTCGCCCGCGCAAGCCTGGCGGTGGCGGCTGAAGACGAACAGCTCGTCGCGCGCTGCGGCCGATTCCGGCACGAACCGGTCGGCCCGCTCGCCGAGACGCCGCATGTCGCGATGCACGAAGCCGGCGTGGCAGAGGATCTGGTCGCACGGCTCGATCGCGGTGCCGCCGAGCGAGAAAGTGCCGACCGCGCGGCGCAGCAGCAGCGGCACCGGCGTCCATAGACGCAGCTGCTCGACGATGCACGCCTCGACGAAGCGCAGGCCGTCGATCGCCTCGGGTGTGAGTGCGCCGGCGGCGGCGATCTCGGCGCGCGCCCGCGCCTGCGCGGCAGGATGCGCGGCGACGAGCGCAAGCGTGCGGCCGACATGCAGCTCGAGCGCGTCGTCGAGCACGAACAGCCAGAAGGCGAGTTGCGCCGGCACGCGGATCGGCGCAGCGGCGCTGTCCGGCGCCGGCCGTGGAGTCGTGGTGCCGTCTTGTGCGTGCTGCGCGGCCGCGCGGCGCGCGAGGCCCGGCGGCGCCTGCGCCGCGCCGGCCCCGGCAGCCGATCGCTCCAGGTGGTGATCGATCCGCGCGTAGAACCCGGCGAACGCCTTGCGGTGGCGCAGCGGCAGGTTGGCGCGTGCCGCCAGGCAAGCGAGCTGCGCCTTGAGCGCGGGCTCCAGCCGTCCCTCGCCGAGCACGATCTGTTGCGCCACCCGCTCGCCGAACGACTCGAAGTCTGCCCAACGCAATTCACCGTTGCGCGCGCCAGCGAGACGGCCGACCTCGTCGGCGACGATGCGTGCGAACGCGGCGCGGTCGGCGTGCGGCCGGCCGGTGTCGAGCACCTGCTCGTTGAAGTGCCGGCGCGCGCGCCAAGGCTCGCCGGCAGAGATGACCAGCGCGTCGGGCACGAAACGCGACAGCGCGTGCCGCTTCAAGGTCGGGTCGGCGAAGTTCTGCTCGTTGGCGAGCACCGCGTCGATGCCGTCGGCGTCCAACACGACCAAGGTGCGGCGGAACGGAAACCAGGTCCAAAGCCGGGTGGAGCCGTAGCGCTCGCGCAACTCTTCGAGGAAGCGCATGCCGCGCTGCCCGGCACGCCAACGCGCCAGCAGCGGCACGAAGCGCCGGCGCGGTGCGACCACGCCCCACAGCCATGCTGGAACGGTCACGATCAATTGCAAGCGCACCGTGTCGCGCCACGACATGACCCCGACCTGGTCCAGAGGGAGCTCCTTCGCGAGGGTGGTGGGCGATCGTATGCGATGCCGGCGCTCCGCGGCGACAAGCAAACTCCAGCCGCCGCACGCGGCACCTTGCGGCGGGCCCGAGCGGCAGGCGACGGCTCAGAGCTTGACCATCACGTGCCGCGGCACCGTGTAGTCGTCGAGAGCGTGCATCGACATGTCCTTGCCGTAGCCGCTCGCCTTCAGCCCGCCGTGCGGCATCTCGTTGACGAGCATGAAGTGCGTGTTGACCCAGGTGCAACCGTAGCGCAGCTTCCTTGCGACGCGCATGCCGAGCCCGACGTCGCGCGTCCAGACGCTCGACGCGAGTCCGTAGTCGCTGTCGTTGGCCCACGCGATCGCCTGCTCGGCGTCGCTGAAGCGGGTGACGCTGACGACCGGGCCGAACACTTCGCGGCGCACGATCTCGTCGCTCTGCCTCGCGCCGGCGATCACGGTCGGTTCGTAGAAGAAGCCGGCGCCAGCGCGCAGCCGCCCCCCCGCCGTGATCTCCATGTGCCCGGCCAGCTGCGCGCGCTCGACGAAGCTCGCCACCCGGTCGCGCTGCCGGTCGCTGATCAGCGGCCCGATCTCGACGTCGGCCTCGTCCTGGCTGCCGACTCGGATCGACTTCACCGCCGACGACAGGTCGGCGACGAGCCGCTCGTACACGCCGGGCGACGCGTAGACGCGGCATGCGGCGGTGCAGTCCTGCCCGGCGTTGTAGTAGCCGAAGGTGCGCAGCCCGTCGACGACCTGCGCCAGGTCGGCGTCGTCGAACACGATCACCGGCGCCTTGCCGCCCAGCTCGAGATGCGTGCGCTTCACGCTTGCACTCGCCGCCTGCAGGATCTTCTTGCCGGTCGAGACGTCGCCGGTGAGCGAGACCATGCGCACCAGCGCGTGCTCGACCAGCGGCTGGCCGACCGTCGGCCCGCGCCCGGTGACGGTGCTGAACACGCCCTTGGGGAAGATCTCGGCCGCCACCTGAGCCAGCAGCAGGGTCGAAAGAGGCGTCTGCTCGCTCGGCTTCAGCACCACCGTGTTGCCGCCCGCGAGCGCCGGCGCGGCCTTCCACGCGGCCATCAGCAGCGGGTAGTTCCACGGCGCGATCGACGCGACGACGCCGACCGCATCGCGCCGGATCATGCTGGTGTGACCGGCCAGGTACTCGCCCGCGGCGCCCGCGCTCATGCAGCGCGCGGCGCCGGCGAAGTAGCGGAAGCAGTCGGCGATCGCCGGAATCTCGTCGCCGAGGGCACGCGCGTACGGCTTGCCGCAGTTGAGCGCTTCGAGCCGGGCGAACTGCTCGGCGCGCGACTCGATCGCGTCGGCGAGGCGCAGCAGGAGCCGCGCGCGCTCCATCGGCGTCGTCTCGCTCCACGCGTCGAACGCGCGGTGCGCGGCGGCCACGGCCTTGTGCACCTGCTCGAGCGACGCCTCGGGAACGAGCGCGAGCAGTTCGCCGCGCGCCGGGTCGAGCACGCGTTCGGCGTCGCCTTCGCCGCGGACGAAGCGGCCATCGATGCAGATCTCGGTCGGGAATGCGGGTGCCTCGCTCATCGCGAACTCCTTGTCAACGGGTCGGTTCATCGCGCCGCGTCAGCGCGTACGCGGCCAGGATCGGCAGGAAGGTGAGCGCGATGATGATCACCGCGACGACGTTGGTCACCGGGCGCTGGCGCGGGCGGATCAGCTCCTGCAGCATCCAGATCGGCAAGGTGGTTTGCTGCCCGGCGGTGAAGGTCGTGACGATCACCTCGTCGAAGCTGAGCGCGAACGCGAGCAGTCCTCCCGCGAGCAGCGCCGAGCCGAGCTGCGGCGCGATCACGTGGCGCAGGGTCTGGAAGCCGTCGGCGCCGAGGTCCATCGAGGCCTCGACCAGCGACGGGCTCATGCGACGCAGGCGCGCGACCGCGTTGTTGTAGACGACGACCACGCAGAAGGTCGCGTGGCCGATCACGATCGTCCAGAAGCTGAACGGGATCTCGAAGCTGTTGAAGCCGGTGCGCAGCGCGATCCCGGTGACGATGCCGGGCAGCGCGATCGGCAGCACCAGGAGCAAGGTGATCGCGTCGCGCCCGAAGAAGCGGGTGCGCGCGAGCGCGGCCGCGGCGAGCGTGCCGAGCACGAGCGCGGTCGCCGTCGCCCACGCGGCGACGCGCAGCGACAGCCCGATCGCGCGCCACACGTCGTCGCGCTCGAACGCGACGGCGAACCATTCGGTGGTCAACGCGGGCGGCGGAAAGACGTAGCTCTTGTCCTCGGCGCTGAACGCGTACAGCACGATCAGCGCGAGTGGGACGTGCAGGAACGCGAGGCCGCCCCACGCCGCGATCGAGAGGCCGAGCGGTGCGCGCTTGGCCTCAGAGCGCATCGAACGCTCCCTGCCGCTTGACGAACCACAGGTAGGCGCCGACGACGACGATCGGTACCAGCGAGAACGCCGCGGCGAACGGAATGTTGCCGGCCACTCCCTGCTGCAGCGAGACGACCTGGCCGATGAACAACGTCGAGTCGCCGATCACCTGCGGCACGATGTAGTCGCCCAGGGTGAGCGAGAAGGTCAAGATCGAGCCCGCGGCGACCCCGGGCCAGGCGAGCGGCAGGATCACCGAGCGGAACGTCTCGTGCGGCGCGGCGCCGAGGTCGCCCGAGGCTTCGAGCAGCGACGACGGGATGCGCTCGATCGCGGCCTGGATCGGCAGGATCATGAACGGCAGCCACAGATAGACGAACACGACGAACGTGCCGAGCGGCGAGAAGCTCAGCGAATTGCCGCCGACGACCGGCAGCGCGAGCAGCGCGTCGAGCAGCCAGCCGAGGTGCAGCTGCGCGGCAAGCCAGGACACCGCGCCTTCCTTGGCGAGCAGCAGCTTCCACGCGTAGACGCGCACCAGGTAGCTGCTCCAGAGCGGAAGCATCACGGCGATGTAGCAGAGTGCCTTCGTCGCGCCGCTCGTGTGGCGCGCCATGTAGTGGGCGACCGGAAAGCCGAGCCCGACCGAGGCCAAGGTCACCAGCGCGGCCATCGTCACCGTGCGCAGCGCGACGTCGAGATTGGCCGGCTCGGCGAGCGCGGCAAAGTTCTTCAAGGTCAGCTCGCGCACGACGCGGCCCGAGTATTCGTCGATCTGGAAAAACGCGTTGGCGAGCAACGTGAACAGGCTGCCGAGATAGAACACGCCGAACCACAGGAGCGGCGGGACGAGCAGCAGCGCGAGCAGCAGGCGCGGCGTGCGGTACAGCCGGTCGGAGACGCGCCGAAGCAGGCCGAACCGCGTCGGCGGGGGCGGCCAGGTCAGCGCGACGGCCATCGGGCGGCCTTCAGCGCGCGTCGGCGGCGAGCGGATGGACCGCACCCGCGTCCCAGCGCAGCGCCACTTGCGCGCCCGGCTCGGGCAAGGCACCGGCTGCCGCAAGGTCGGCGCTGATGCGCGCGCCGCCGACGTCGACCGTGACGCGGAGGAACGCGCCGTAGTACTGCACGTCGGTCACCGTCCCCGTCGCGCGCGCGTCGTGGCCGTTCGCGAGGCCGATCCGCTCGGGCCTGAGCAGCGCCGCGGCGTGGCCGGTGAGGCGGCGCGCCGGCTCGCCGTCGAGCAGGTTGGCAGCGCCGACGAAGCGCGCGACGAAGCGCGTCGCCGGCGTGTCGTAGATCGCGCGCGGGGTGCCGACCTGTTCCAGCCGCCCGCGGTCGATGACGCCGATGCGGTCGCTCATCGACAGCGCCTCGTGCTGGTCGTGCGTGATGAACAGGAAGGTGATGCCGAGGCTCTTCTGCAGCGCCTTCAGCTCGCCTTGCATCTGCTCGCGCAGCTTCAAGTCGAGCGCGCCGAGCGGCTCGTCGAGCAGCAGCACCTGCGGCTGGTTGATCAGCGCACGCGCCAGCGCCACGCGCTGCCGCTGGCCGCCCGAGAGCTGCGCCGGCCGGCGCTCGCCGAGGCCGGGCAGCCGCACCATGTCGAGCAGCGCGTCGGCGCGCCGCTCGCGTTCGGCCTTGCCGGTCCCGCGCACCATCAGCGCGTAGGCAACGTTCTCGCGCACCGTCATGTGCGGGAACAGCGCGTAGTCCTGGAACACGGTGTTGACCGGGCGCGCGTACGGCGGCTGCATCGTCATGTCAACGCCGCCGATCAGGATGCGGCCCGCGGCCGGCAACGTGAAGCCGCCGATCATGCGCAGGCACGTCGTCTTGCCCGAACCCGACGGCCCGAGCAGGGTGAAGAACTCGCCCGGCTCGAGCGCCAGGTCGATGGCGTCGACCGCACGCACGCGGTTCGGCCCCGAGCCGAACTCGCAACTCACCCGCTCGAGCGCGACCGCCGCGGTCATCGCCCCCCGAGTACCGCGATGTAGTCGCTGACCCACTTGTGGTACGGCACGCACTGGTCCTTCTGCGTGGCGCACCTCGCGGTGGGAGTCTTCCAGAACGCGATCTTGTCGAAGGCGACGAGCCCCTGCCGGTCGCAGCCGCCGTCGCCGAGCAGCGCGTTGCCCTTGCACGCCGCCAGCACCGCCGGGACCGACCCGAACCAGGCCGCGAGGTCGCCCTGGAGCTTCGGGTTCAGCGAGTGTTCCATCCAGAGGTACGCGCAGGTCGGATTCTTTGCTTCGGCGTGCATCATCGTCGTGTCGGCCCAGCCGGTGGCACCTTCGACCGGCACCGCGGTCGCGATCGGCCGGTTCTTCGACTTCAGGATGTTGGCCTGGAACTGCCACGAACTCGACGCGACGACGCCTTCGTTGGTGAAGTCGTCGATCTGCACGAAGGCGTCGTGCCAGTAGCGGCCGACCAGCTTGCGCTGGCCGCGCAGCAGCTCGAGCGCTGCCTTGTACTGCGCCTCGTTCAGCTCGTACGGGTCCTTGATGCCCAGCTCGGGCTTGGTCGCCATCAGGTACAGCGCCGCGTCGGCGATGTAGATCGGCCCGTCGAACGCCTGCACGCGGCCCTTGTTGCTCTTGCCGTCGGGCAGGGTCGTCTCCTCGAACACGACGCGCCAGCTGGTCGGGGGCTTGTCCTTGAAGACGGTCGTGTTGTACATCAGCACGTTCCAGCCCCATTGGTACGGCGTGCCGTAAGCCGTGCCGTTCACGTGGTGCCAGGGCGCCTTCTGGAGCCGCGGATCGACGCTCTTGAAGCTCGGGATCAGGTCCAGGTTGATCGGCTGCACGCGCTTGCCGGCGATCAGCCGCAGGCTCGCGTCGCCTGAGGCGGTGACGAGGTCGAAGCCGCCCTCGTTCATGAGCGCGACCATCTCGTCGGACGTGCCCGCCGTCTTCACGTTGACCTTGCAGCCGGTCTTCTTCTCGAACTCGGTGACCCAGTCGAACCTCTTGTCGGTCTCGCCGCGCTCGATGTAGCCGGGCCAAGCGACGATGTCGACCTTGCCCTCGGGCTTGCCGAGCTTCGGCAGGGGACCGGCAGGGTAAGCGCTGAGCGCGAGCCCGGCCAGCGAGAGCGCGGCGGCGAGGCACAACGAGCGTTTCGGATTTGCCATCGGTTCCTCCAGTCTTCGAACGTCGGTCCCTCGACCGATCGGCGCAGAAGACTACGGGGCCGGCGCGCTGCGCGCTACTTCAAATTTGCAGCGGCCCGCTATCGCAAAACTGGATCGCCGCGGAAAGGAGGGCGACTTTGAGCGATGATTCGGCATCGCGTGCACGCCCTGTCAACCCGCAACGACGCTTCGCAGTTGCTCGGATGTGCCCGTGTGGAACTTCACAATGGCTTATCAATCGATTTCTGCTGGGAGTGACAACGCCGGATGAGCGCGGCATGCTCCTTGCTGAATGCCCGGAGCGACGGGTTGACGGCAGGACGGTTCGGCATCATCTCGGAGGACGGTCGAGCCGATCCGAACCGGCTTTCCGGTGCGACAGTGCTGATCTCAAGGAAAGCTCTGATGGAGCCCCTGATCCTAGAGGGCCGGACTTCATCAGAACTTCCCAAGCGACGGCAGCCGATCCGCTGCCCCGCCGACGTGAACCGCAGGAGGTCAGCATGGATGTGATCAGCAGTTTCGCCGCCCGCTACGAGCGCACCCGGGAGGAGGAGCTAAGCCTCGAAGACTACCTCGCCGAGTGCAAGCGCAACCCGCTCGCCTATGCGAGCGCGGCCGAGCGCATGCTGCGAGCGATCGGCGAGCCGCAGCAGATCGACACCCGCAACGACCCGCGCCTGTCGCGCCTGTTCGCGAACAAGGTGATCAAGGTCTATCCCGCCTTCGCGGAGTTCTACGGGATGGAGGATTCGATCGAGCAGGTCGTGTCGTACTTCCGCCATGCCGCGCAGGGCCTGGAGGAGAAGAAGCAGATCCTCTACCTGCTCGGGCCGGTGGGCGGCGGCAAGAGCTCGATCGCCGAGCGGCTGAAGCAGCTGATGCAGGACGTGCCGTTCTACGCGATCAAGGGCTCGCCGGTCAACGAGTCGCCGCTCGGCCTGTTCGACGCGCTCGAGGACGGCCCGATCCTGGAGAAGGAATACGGCATCCCGACCCGCTACCTGACGCGCATCCTGTCGCCGTGGGCGGTGAAACGGCTCGAGGAGTACGGCGGCGACATCCGCCGCTTCAGGGTCGTCAAGCGCTATCCGTCGATCCTGCGCCAGATCGCGATCTCGAAGACCGAGCCGGGCGACGAGAACAACCAGGACATCTCGTCGCTGACCGGCAAGGTCGACATCCGCAAGCTCGAGACCTATGCGCAGGACGACCCGGACGCGTACAGCTACTCGGGCGGGTTGTGCCTGGCAAACCAGGGCCTGCTCGAATTCGTCGAGATGTTCAAGGCGCCGATCAAGGTGCTGCACCCGCTGCTCACCGCGACACAGGAAGGCAACTTCAAGGGCACCGAAGGATTCGGCGCGATCCCGTTCGACGGCGTGATCCTGGCGCACAGCAACGAAAGCGAATGGAAGGCGTTTCGCAACAACAAGAACAACGAGGCGTTCCTCGACCGCATCTACATCGTCAAGGTGCCGTACTGCCTGCGCGTCTCCGAGGAGATCAAGATCTACGCGAAGTTGCTGCGCAACTCGTCGCTGTCCAACGCGACCTGCGCGCCGGGCACGTTGAAGATGATGTCGCAGTTCTCGATCCTGACCCGCCTCAAGGAGCCGGAGAATTCGTCGCTGTTCTCCAAGATGCAGGTCTACGACGGCGAGAACCTGAAGGACACGGACCCGCGCGCGAAGAGCTTCCAGGAGTACCGCGACTACGCCGGCGTCGACGAGGGCATGGCGGGCGTCTCGACGCGCTTCGCGTTCAAGATCATCAGCAAGGTGTTCAACTTCGATTCGACCGAGATCGCCGCGAATCCGGTGCACCTGATGTACGTGCTCGAGCAGCAGATCGAGCGCGAGCAGTTCGCACCCGAGACCGAGCAGAAGTACCTGGCGTTCATCAAGGAGCACCTCGCGACGCGCTACGCCGAGTTCATCGGCAAGGAGATCCAGACCGCCTACCTCGAGAGCTACAGCGAGTACGGCCAGAACATCTTCGACCGCTACGTCACCTACGCCGACTACTGGATCCAGGACCACGAGTACCGCGACACCGACACCGGCGAAGTGTTCGACCGCTCGTCGCTCAACGCCGAGCTGGAAAAGATCGAGAAGCCGGCGGGGATCAGCAACCCGAAGGACTTCCGCAACGAGATCGTCAACTTCGTCCTGCGCGCGCGCGCCAGCAACGCGGGCAAGAACCCGGCGTGGACGAGCTACGAGAAGCTGCGCACGGTGATCGAGAAGAAGATGTTCTCCAACACCGAGGAACTGCTGCCGGTGATCAGCTTCAACGCCAAGGCGAGCGCCGACGAGGCCAAGAAGCACGAGGACTTCGTGACGCGCATGGTGGCCAAGGGCTACACGCCGAAGCAGGTGCGGCTGCTCTGCGAGTGGTACCTGCGGGTGCGCAAGAGCAGCTGAGGAACCAGGCGGATGCTCCAGCAGATCATCGACCGCAGGCTTGCCGGCAAGAACAAGTCGATCGGCAACCGCGAGCGCTTCCTGCGCCGCCACAAGGAGCAGATCCGCGAGGCGGTGCGGCGCGCGGTGGACGGGCGCGGCATCCGCGACATGGAGCAGGGCGAGAACATTCACATCCCCAAGCGCGACATCTCCGAGCCGGTGTTCAGCCACGCGCAGGGCGGCGTGCGCGAGACGGTGCACCCCGGAAACCAGGAGTACGTGCGCGGCGACCGCATCGAGCGGCCGAAGGGCGGTGCCGGCGGCCGCGGCGGCCAGGCGAGCGATTCGGGCGAGGGCGAGGACGACTTCGTCTTCCACCTCACGAAGGAAGAGTTCATGCAGGTCTTCTTCGACGACCTGGCGTTGCCGAACCTGACGCGCACGCAGCTCGCCGAAACGCCCGAATGGAAGAGCCATCGCGCCGGTTTCACCACCGACGGCACGCCGAACAACCTGCACGTCGTGCGTTCGATGCGCGGCGCGATCGGCAGGCGGCTCGCGATCGGCTCGGACGCGCGGCGCGAGTTGCGCCACCTGGAAGCGCACCTGGCGAGCCTGAAGCACCATGCGCGGCCGGTCGATCTGGACCCCGGGCACGAGCTCAGGCAGCGCGAGATCAAGGAGGTCGAGGCGCGCATCGAGGTGCTGCGCAACAAGATCGCGCGCATCCCGTACCTCGACCCGATCGACCTGCGCTTCCGCTCGCGGGTGCGCGTGCCGGTGCCGACGAGCAAGGCGGTCATGTTCTGCCTGATGGACGTCTCGGGTTCGATGGACGAGGCGCGCAAGGATCTCGCCAAGCGCTTCTTCATCCTGCTCTACCTGTTCCTGACGCGGCACTACGAGAAGATCGACATCGTCTTCATCCGCCACCATACGCAGGCGCAGGAGGTCGACGAGCAGAACTTCTTCCACGCCACCGAAACGGGCGGCACGGTGGTGTCGAGCGCGCTGGTGCTGATGGAGGAGATCATCCGCGCGCGCTATCCGTCCTCCGAGTGGAACATCTACGGCGCGCAGGCGAGCGACGGCGACAACTGGCACCATGACAGCGGCCGCTGCCGCGAGCTGCTGGCCCAGCAGATCCTTCCCCTGGTGCGCTACTTCGCGTACGTGCAGGTGGCCGAGGAGGAGCAGAATCTCTGGGACGAGTACGCCCAGCTGGCGGCCGAGACCAAGGTGTTCGCGATGCGCAAGGTGACCGAGGCGTCGAATATCTACCCGGTGTTCCGCGACCTGTTCAAGAAGGAAGGAGTGTCTGCATGACACCCGGTGCGCGGAGTGCGACGCCGGTTGCGGGCGCTTCCCTCCGCGTGCCGCTGCCGCTGGCCGAGCGTCCGAGCCAGCCGCTGCCCGCGCCGAGCGACTGGTCGTTCGAGTTGATCGAGCGCTACCACGAGGTGATCAAGGCGACCGCGGCGCGCTTCGGCCTCGACACGTATCCGAACCAGCTCGAGGTGATCACCGCCGAGCAGATGATGGACGCGTACGCCAGCGTCGGCATGCCGGTGAACTACCGGCACTGGAGCTACGGCAAGGAGTTCATCGCGACGGAGAAGAACTACCGCCGCGGCCACATGGGCCTGGCCTACGAGATCGTCATCAACTCGAATCCCTGCATCGCGTACCTGATGGAAGAGAACACGATGGCGATGCAGGCGCTCGTCATCGCGCACGCCGCCTACGGCCACAACAGCTTCTTCAAGGGCAACTACCTGTTCCGCATGTGGACCGACGCGTCGTCGATCATCGACTACCTGGTCTATGCGAAGAACTACGTCGCCGAGTGCGAGGAGCGCCACGGCATGGAGGCAGTGGAAGACCTGCTCGACAGCTGCCACGCGCTGATGAACCACGGGGTCGACCGCTACCGGCGCCCGAGCAAGCTGTCGCTGGCGCAGGAGCGCGCCCGGCGCGCCGACCGCGAGGCGTACCAGCAGCAGCAGATCAACGACCTGTGGCGCACCCTGCCGAAGAAGGCCGAGAAGAGCGACGGCGAAGAGACCGGCAAGCGCTTCCCCGAGGAACCGCAGGAGAACCTGCTGTACTTCATCGAGAAGAACGCGCCGCTGCTCGAGCCGTGGCAGCGCGAGGTCGTGCGCATCGTGCGCAAGGTGGCGCAGTACTTCTACCCGCAGCGCCAGACGCAGGTGATGAACGAGGGCTGGGCCACCTTCTGGCACCACCACCTGCTGAACACGATGTACGACGGCGGCTACCTCGACGACGGCGTGATGATCGAGTGGCTGAAGTCGCACACCAACGTGATCTTCCAGCCGCCGGTCGGCCACCCCGCCTACAGCGGTATCAACCCGTACGCGCTCGGCTTCTCGATGTTCACCGACCTGAAGCGCATCTGCGAGCACCCGACCGACGAGGACCGCCAGTGGTTCCCCGATGTTGCCGGCGCCGACTGGCTGCCGACGCTCGACCACGCGATGCGCAACTTCAAGGACGAGAGCTTCATCGGCCAGTTCCTGTCGCCGAACCTGATGCGCGAGATGCGCCTGTTCTCGATCATCGACGACGAAAAGGAGCGCGAGCTCGAGGTCGCCGCGATCCACGACGACGCCGGGTACCGGCACGTGCGCGAGGCGCTGTCGCGCCAGTACGACCTCGGCTCGCGCGAGCCGAACATCCAGGTCTGGAGCGTCAACCTGCGCGGCGATCGCTCGCTGACCTTGCGCCACGTGCGCCACAACGAGCGGCCGCTCGCCGACACCGCGCACGAGGTGCTGAAGCACGTCGCGCGGCTGTGGGGCTTCGACGTGCACCTCGAGAGCGTCGATCTCGAGGGCAGCGTGCAGAAGAGCTGGACCGTCAATCCGCCGCAGCAGTAGCGGCGCGCCGGGCGTTACGCAACGCCAGGCTTGAAACGATTCATTACCGGCTTTGCGTCGGACAATGCGCGCGCCGCGCCGCGCGCATCCCTGGCACAGCCCCATGAAACTCCTCGGCGTCCAGCTCCGCAGACCGACGTTCAACGAAGTCACCGCATCGGCCATCATGGCGTGCGGCCTGTGGCTCGCCTACGTGGCCCTGCAGCGCGCGACCGGAGGCGTGTTCGAGCCGGTCGAGGCGGGTGCGGCGCTCGTCGTCATCTTCTGGGGCTGCGTCTGCGTGCGCCTCGGCATCCACGTCGGCCGCGGGCTGCGCCATCTGGCGCTCAACGTGCTGATGGGCGGCGCGCTGCTCGCGATCTACCAGGCGCTGGTTCTGCTCGCCGCATTCAGCGCAGGCTGAAGATCTTTCCCGGGTTGAGGATGTTGCGCGGATCGAGCGCACGTTTGATGCTGCGCATCAGGTCGATCGCTCCTGCTCCGGCTTCGCGCTCGAGGAAGTCCATCTTGTGCAGCCCGATGCCGTGCTCGCCGGTGCAGGTGCCCTGCATCGCCTGCGCGCGCTCGACCAACTCCAGGTTCAGCCGCTCGGCGAGCTCGCGTTCCTCGGGTCGCGCCGGGTCGATCAGGTAGCCGACGTGGAAGTTGCCGTCGCCGACGTGGCCGACGATGAAGTACGGAAGTCCCGACGCGTCGACCTCGGCCACCGTCTCGTTGACGCAGTCGGCGAGGCGCGAGATCGGCACGCAGGTGTCGGTGGTGACGCAGCGGCAGCCGGGCTTGGTCGCGAGCGCGGCGAAGAACGCGCGATGCCGCGCCGCCCACAGCTTGTTGCGCTCCTCCTGCGATGTGGCCCACTGGAAGTCTGCGCCGCCCAGCTCGTGCGCGACCGACTGCACGCTCGCCGCCTGCTCGGCGACGCCGGCCGGGCTGCCGTGGAACTCCATCAGCAGCATCGGCGCTTCGCGCAGCGCGAGCTTGTCGTGGCGGTTCACGGCGCGCACCGCGTTCGTGTCGAGCAGCTCGCAGCGCGCGATCGGCACGCCGAGCTGGATGATCTGGATCGTCGTCTGCACCGCGGCATCGACGCTCGGGAACGAACACGCCGCCGCGGAGATCGCCTCCGGCACCGGGTAGAGCCGCAACGTCACCTCGGTCATCACGCCGAGGGTGCCCTCGCTGCCGACGAAGAGCCGCGTCAGGTCGTAGCCGGCGCTGCTCTTGCGCGCGCGCGTTCCGGTGTGCACCACCTGCCCGTTCGCGGTGACGACGCTGAGCCCGAGCACGTTCTCGCGCATCGTTCCGTAGCGCACCGCGTTCGTGCCGCTGGCGCGGGTCGCGCTCATCCCGCCGAGGGTCGCGTCGGCGCCCGGGTCGATCGGGAAGAACAGCCCGGTGTGGCGGATCTCGTCGTTGAGCTGCATGCGCGTCACGCCGGCCTCGACGGTCGCGGTCAGGTCCTCGGGCTCGACCGATAGCACGCGGT
>Ga0187893_10007701_pt1 | contig 17461 bp, 15 predicted proteins | sample MA1701074metaG_FD_139574 | JGI IMG/M metagenome (GOLD analysis project Ga0187893, IMG submission 139574) | White microbial mat communities from a basaltic lava cave in the Kipuka Kanohina Cave System on the Island of Hawaii, USA - MA170107-4 metaG ... | reverse complement strand
TCGGTCGTCGCGACCATTTGCGGGTGCGGGAGTCAGGGACGGATTCAACTGATGGCGCTCAAGCATGTGTTGCCACTACAGCGAGCCTTTGCATTCGATTCACGCCAGGAGATCGCGTACGCGTTCGCAGCACGAATGACAGAAGAGCTCGGTATCGACGTGACCGTCCCCGCCACGCTCAGAGACGGGACGGCGGCCAGCGACGTGATCGCCACGTGTACACCATCAGAGCAGCCGATCCTCTCCAGGGCCGATGTCTCGCCCGGCGCCTTCGTCGCGGCGGTCGGCGCAGACAGCCCGGAGAAGCAAGAGCTGGACCCGCGGTTACTGGGTTCGAGCACTATCGTGGTTGACATCCTCGAGCAATGCGCCGCAATGGGCGAGCTACACCACGCGCTCGAGGCAGGTGTTGTCTCTCGTGCCAGCGTGCACGCAGAACTTGGAGAGATTCTCGCGGGGATCAAACCGGGCCGCCGGTCAGCCGACGAGATCGTGGTGTTCGACGCTACGGGGACGGCGATTCAGGACGTCGCCAGCGCGGTCGCCGTCTACGAGCGCGCCATCGACCAGGGCGTCGGGCTCAGGTGCTCGCTCGGGTAACAGGACCGTCATCTCTGGAGGCGCGGCGCACCAAATCGCGAGCCGACCGTCGCCGTGGTGGTTGTCGAGGTACATGCGAGCGTGCGTCTGTGGGTGTTCAATGCGGCAACGCGCGTGAGGTTGCCACGGATCGGCCTGTCCATCGCATCCTGAAATACGAAGAGGCCTTGGCTAAGCCTTTGGCCATCAGGTATCCGGCAGCGAGCGCGCCTAGAGTCTTTCCGGGCTCTCGTGCCATGTTGGAAGCAACGTCGCCAAATGTTGCCAGTCCATACCTCAAGAACTGATTGTCCAGGAATATCCCGCCCTTTGTAAAGATCTCATAAGGGATTTCCGCGATCTGCGAGCCGACTGTCGCGACAGCCACAACTGCCTCGTCCATGGCGTTGACATAACCTTCGTCAATCCCGGCCGCCGCACCGAGACCGACAAGAGGAGCAGAAGCGTCGAAAGCCGCATCAGCGACCCTCCACGCGGCATTGCCCATGAGCTTTCCAACCTTCCGCACTCGATCGCCACTCATGGGTGGTCCTGGGACACGCCTCACATTGGATGTTTGCTAGGCGGGAGGAACTGGAGTGCGCCCGAGTTCAAGCAGTACCGCAGATGGCTGGGCGGCGGCCCGTCAGGAAACACGTGGCCCAAATGCCCGTCACACCGGCGGCAGCGGATCTCGGTTCGTACCATCCCGTGGCTGTCATCGTGCAGCTGCCGGATGTGGTCTGCGTCGTACGGTTCGAAGAAGCTCGGCCAGCCGGTCCCGGACTCAAACTTGGTCGTCGAGCGAAACAGGGGCAGCCCGCATAGCCGGCACGCGTAGACGCCTTCTGCCTTGTTGTGCAGGAGTGTCCCGCAGAACGCCCGTTCGGTGGCACCCTCCAGCAGAATGCGGCGCTCGTCCGCGCTCAGGTTTCTGGCGAGGCGCTCTCGTTCCGCGTCGCTGAGTGGGCCAAGATCATGCCCGGAGGCCGACCGCCGCGGGCTGCTGTCTTGAGTCTGCGTGTCAGTGGTCACAGCCATCTCCCTCTCGCGTTTCTGAGGCTATGACCCAATGATATGGTTTTCGCGACCGCTTCGCTACTGACCAGGCGGTTTGCGAAAGCGGACTTTGAGTGCCTCAACACGTCGATTGAACCCGTCTTTGTCGAATGCCTCGTCGACCAGGACGGAGCGAAACAGCTGCATCAGTTCGACCGTGTGGGTGGCTCTCTTGCCGGTCAACAAGCTGATGTAACTGAACTCCGCCCAGGCGATCGCCTTTAGTCGCTGGGCCTCCTGATCGAGCATCACGCTTTCCACGACCAGCGTGCTGTCAGTCGCCTCAATGAGCTGCGTCCGAATCAACACCCTCTCCATGAGTACAGCCGGCGAGAGGAAGGCCAGCTGCATTTTGGTTGCCACCCAGCTCTCCTGCTTTCCGCGCTCGAAGAACTGAAGGCCATAGTGCTCGGCAACCTGATCTTGCCTTGCGTTCAGGAAGTAGTCGATGTACCGCGCGTTGTTGAGGTGTCCGAAGGGATCGCAATCCTGGAATCGGATCACCGCAGCGCTCTCAAGTTCCTTCGTCACTTCGATGACTCGCCGCTCCATCCCGCCTCCTGGCCCGCGACTTCGGACGGGACCCGCGCCGGTCGCGGTCGGAGGATCTCGGGGAGGCGCCGGGCGTACGTCCAGGCGGTACCGACCGCAACCCCCAACCGCGTCCACAGCGGCAGCCGGGCCAGATCGTCGAACAGCGAGTAGAACACCGGAATCGCTACCAGCGTGAGCACGAGCGACAACATCTGGCCGCCGATGATCACTGAGCCGATTGCACGGTTGGTCTCGGCACCGACACCGCTGGAGATCGCCAGCGGAATCATGCCGGCCACGAACGCGATCGTGGTCATCAGAATGGGCCGCAGTCGGTCACGGCTGGCCGTCAGGATCGCTTCGTCGCGAGCCATACCGTGCGCTCGCAGTTGATTCGCCCGATCGATCTGCAGAATGGCGTTCTTCTTCACCACCCCAAAGAGCACCAGGATGCCGAGCTGGGTGATGATGTTGAGTGATCCGCGCATCGCGATGATTGACAATAGCGCAAACGGTACCGTGAGCGGGAGCGACAGCAGGATCGTAATGGGGTGCAGCCACGACTCGAATTGAGCCGCCAGAATAAGGTACATGAACACAAACGACAGCAGAAAGGCCAGCATGAACGCCTGCGCCTGGCGGCCCTGCTCGGCGGCCTGTCCGGCCAGGGCCGTCACATAGTCCGGTCCAAGCCCCAGCGCCTTCACCTGACGGTCGAGCTCCTGGAGCGCGCCCGCTTGCGAGGTCCCTGGGAGCAGGTTGGCGGTGAGCGTGACTTGACGGCGCCGGCCATACCGCTCGATCGAGGACGGACCGGTCCCGGGCTGGGTGCGGACGACCTGACTGAGGGGAACACTGCCCAACTTCGTGGATCCGACCGTCAGTCGGTCGAGCGCAGCCGCGTCGTGACGGTAAAGGGCATCCGCGCGCACGTAGATGTCATACTGCTGGCCGGCCTCGGCGTACTGCGAGGTTTCGACGCCGGCGATGGAGACGCGCAAAGCGGTCGCCGCGTCCTCGACGCTGACGCCGAGGTCCGCCGCGCGCGCGCGATCCACGGTAATACCCAACTGGGGCTTGCCGCCTACGATGGACGAGTTCACGTCCACCACGCCGGGGATCGCCTTGAGGATGCGCTCCCCTTCTTTGGCCGCGCGGGTGAGCACGGCGAGATCGGGGCCGCTGATGACGTACTCGATCGGCTGAAACCCACCGCTGCCGCCGAAGTCCGAAGCTGGGGTCACTTTCGTCTGCAGGCCGAGATGCGCGTATCGCGGCAGCACGTCGTTGCGCACGCTGGCCATGGCCTCCTGCTGGCTGATCGACCGCGCATGCACATCGGTCATCCTCACGAAGATCGTGAAGCGGTTGGCGCTGCGCTGGGGATCATCGCCCACGGTGACGACGGTCGTGCGAACGCCCTCCATGCCACGGATCTGGACGGCCATGCCGTCGGCGAGCCGTGCGGCCGCCTCGAGCGTCCAGCCTTCGGGTGCGCGTACGACGATGTCGAACTGCGACTCGTCATCCTCGGGGAGGAAGTTCTGGTTAACCGCGGAGCCCAACGGCCCGATGCTCAGCAGCGTGACGAGGCTCAACACGGCGACCACCCACCGCCGCCGCAGCGACGCGGACAGCAACCGGTGGTACCCCGCGTCCAGGGCGGTCGTGAGTCGGCCGCGGCGATGCTGTGGGATTGTCGCCCCCTGCGTCGCCGGCCCGACAGAATTCCCCTCCCTCCGCTTCGGCGCCAGCCAGTGCGCGGACATCGCCGGGTCCAGTGTGTAGCTGACCAGAAGCGAGACCCCGATCGCGAATGCCATGGTCCAGCCAAAGCTCCGCATGAACTGCCCGACGATCCCACCCATGAAGGCGAGGGGCAGGAACACGGCGATCAGGCTGAACGTCGTCGCGGTCACGGCGGTGCCGACCTCGCGTGTCCCTTCAATCGCGGCCTGGATAGGCGAGAGGCCTTTCTCGTGCATGAACTTGTGGATGTTCTCGCGGACCACGATCGCGTCGTCGATGACGATCCCCACGACCAACGCCAGGGCAAGCAACGTCACGATGTTGAGCGTCAAGCCCATCGCGCTCATCAGGGCGAATGTGGCGATCAACGATGTGGGTATGGCCATTGCCGAGATGATCATCGACCGCCCGTCCCAAAGGAACAAGAGCACCACGAGCGCCGCGAGGATCGAGCCCACGATCAGGTGCTCCTGAACCGCGTGGGTCGATGCCTCAACGAACACGGCCTGATCGCGGACCAGCTCCAGGCGGTACCCGGGGACCAGCGTAGGCAGAACGGTCTGGAGCCGGGCCCGGATCTCTGTGACCACGTTGAGGGTGTTGGCGCCGGACTGCTTGCGGATCAGAAGGAGCACGGCCGAGCGACCATCGACGGCGGCCGTCGTCTCGGCGTCGGCCTCGCCATCCTCAACCCGCGCCACATCGGCGACCGTGACCGGCTGGCCACCGCGCGTCGTCACCACGACACCCTCGAGCTCCGGAAGCGAACCAACCCGTCCGAGCGTGCGGAGAGTCAGCCGCTGCGAGCCCTGGTCGACGTTGCCTGCGGGGATCTGGACGTTTTGCGTCCGCAGCGCGCGCACGACTTCGGCCGGGCTGAGCGCGTACGCGTTTAGGCGTTCGGCGTCGAGGAACACATTGATCTGCCGGGCGCGCCCGCCGATGATATCGACCTGCCCGACGCCCTGCGTCCCCTCGAGCTTGGGACGGACGCCTTTGTCCGCGTACTCGGTGATGTCGCGGATCGGACGGTCGGCCGACAGCGCCAGCATGGCCACCGGCGCGGCGCCGATATCTAGTTTCGAGATGACCGGCGGATCGATCCCCTGCGGCAGGTCGCGTTGAATCGTGCTGACCTTGTCCCGAACCTCCTGTGTCGCGACGTCGATGTTCTTCTCCAGCAAGAACTGGATGGTGACGATCGAGAACCCCTCGGCGGACGTCGACGACAGCCGGTCAATGCCGCTGACGGTGTTCACAGCCGCCTCAATCTTGTCGGTCACGTCCGTCTCGATCTCCTCGGGAGACGCGCCCGGGAACCGGATCGAGATCATGACGAACGGGATATCGACGTTCGGCCAACGCTCGACGTTGAGGCGGAAGTAGGACGCGGTCCCCAGGAACACCAGGGCCAGGATCATCACAGCGGCCAGAATCGGTCGCCGAACGGAGAGCTCAGCAAGACGCTGCATGGTCGGGTCTCCCTACCGCGCCGAAGCCCGCGGCGTGACGGGCTGGCTATCGGTCAACGCTTCATGGCCGTCCACGACGACCTGCTCACCGTCGGCAACACCGGCCGAGATCTCGACGATTCCGCCCTGCTGATCGCCCAGCGACACCTCGCGGCGGATCGCACGGCCGTCCTTCACCACGAAGATGATCGGCCTGCCGGATGTAAGCAGCACGGCGGCCTGGGGGATTCGCAGCACCGCGGCCCGCGTCTCGGTGACGATCGCGCCGCGCGCGAACATGCCGGGGCGGAGCACACCGTCCGGGTTGGACACACGTACCTTGACGACAAACGTGCGGCTGGCCAGGGCCGCCGCCGGGCGGATCTCATCGACCCGGCCGGTGAACACACGGCCTGGCAGCGCGTCGATCCCTATAGTCGCAGCCTGACCTGGCGTCAGCGCTGGCCGCGATCGCTCGGGCACCGCAAGCTCGATGAACACTTCGTCGAGTTGCGCGAGAGCGAACGATGGAGCGCCGGGAGACACCGACTCGCCCGGCTCGACCGCGCGCTGCACAATCGTGCCTGCAAACGGCGCCCTGATAGTAGCGTCGGCAAGCCGGATACGCGCCGCGGCCAGAAACCCTTCCGCCCGCGCGACCTGCGCTGCCGCAAAGTCGATTTCCTCACTCCGCGGGCCCTGCTCGACCAGCCGGGCGGCCTGCTGCGCAGCATCGGCCGCCGCGCGCGCCGCCTGCACATCTTCACTCCGCGGCCCCTCGTGCACCAGGCTTTGTTGCTGTAACGCGGAGTTGTATGTTATCTGCGCCTGCCGGAGCTGCATCTCCGCGGCATCAAACGCCTGCCGTGAGATTGCGCCCATCTCGTGAAGCGAGCGCATCCGCTGCGCGTCCGCCTGCGCGAGCTCGAGCGCAGCCTTCGCCCGCGCGACCGCGTCGGCCGCCTGCTGGCGCTCCTGCGGCCGCGCGCCGCGCTCGAGTGCCTGCAGGCGTGCCTGCGCCTGGACAAGGGCCGCAGCCGCCTGGCGGCGCTCCTCGGGACGAGCGCCGGCCTGCATCTGCGTCAGTCGGGCCCGAGCCGCCTGAAGATCGGCGCGTGCCTGGGCCTCCTGCGCGGCCAGTTCGGCCGCGTCGAGGCGCATAAGCGGTGCCCCCGCCCCTACCCGTTGACCTTCCTTCACCAGCACCATGGCAACGCGGCCGGGAGCTTTGGTCGCGATCTTCGCCTCGCGGAGAGCCGTGACGGTCCCTGTCGCTGTGACCTCCACGGCCATGTCGGACCGACGGGCTTCCACCACACCCACGGTGACCGGCTGACTCTGCTGCACCTTGGGGGTCGACCCGGGCTCAGACCCCCCTCTCGCGGTCAGCGCCACGGCACCGATGGCGAGCGCGGCGACGACCGCCGTGATAATCACTACACGCTTTCGCATCACATCCACACTCCCTCTCGCAGTCACAACGCGCTGGTCGCGAGGAGCAGCCGGTTCCGCGCCACGTGGTGGCCGAACCGTGCTGTGGCCAGGGCCACCTCGGCCTGGGCCAACGCCGCCTGGGCTGAGGTGACCTCGAGCGACGTGCCGACACCGGCCTCGTACCGCACGGCTGCCAGCCTGGCAGCCTCGCGGCCCTGTTCCACCGCTCGCGTGGCCGGTGTGAGCTCGCCGTTCGCTTGCTGCAGCGCCAGCCAGGCCTGGCGGACTTCCACATCGATGCGCTGCCTGGTTTCGGCCTCGAGGACGGCCAACTGCTGCACGCGTAGCGCGGCTTCACGGATGCGCTCGCGCGTGATGCCGCCGTCGAAAATGGACAAGGTCACGCCCAGCGTCACCGACCAGACGCCGCTCGAGCCGGTAACCCCGGTGCTGGCGAGGTCGTAACCCGCGCTCAGCGACACGTTTGGCCGGCCGCCGCTCGCCGCGAGGTCGATGGCCGCCTGCGCGGCGGCGAGCCGGCTGGCGACCTCAATAACCTCAGGGCGCTCGCGCAGCGCCCGCGCGAGCGCATCGCCCAGGGCGCCGGACACCTGCTGCGGCGTCAGATCCTCGGTCAACTCCACCACGACGTCCTGCGGAACGTTCAGCGCCGCCACGAGTTCGATTCGCGCCGTCTGTACAGTCGTCTGGGTGCGCACCACGGACTGCTCGGCGACGGCGACAGCAACTTCGGCCTGCAGGACGTCGAACTGGGGAGCGGCACCCGTCTGCAGCCTGGCCTGTGCGACCCGCAGGCTCTCACGTGCCTGGTCCTGGGCCCGCCACGCCGCGGCAACGGTCTCCTGGCCTAACAGCATTTGGAGGTAGGCCGACCGCGCAGCGAAGAGCGTTTGCTGCTTCGTCCGCTCAAAGACGGCCCGCGCGCCGCGCAGGTTGGCCTCGGCGATGGCGATCTGGGATTCGAGGCGGCCGCCGGTGTAGAGAGGGAACTGTAGGACGAGCCGCGCGGCGAACTGAACGGGATCGAGTGCCGGCAGGGTGAACGTGATGGTCGGCGGGGAGGCGCCGAACGGGTTTGTGATGGTGATGGGCTGTCCGGGCCGGTCGCCAAACCGGGAGTAGCCGCCGGACAATGCGGCCTGTGGCAGCCGGGCGCCCCTGGCCTGAGCGAGTTGCGCCTCGGCCACGGCGATGTCAAACGCGGCGGCGCGCAGTCTGAGATTGCCCTCCAGGACACCGGCCGCCGCGTCGGCGAACGACAGCCGCCGGGCGGCGGGTTGGGCAGCGGCCGGGTGCGCGAGCGCACCGATCAGGATCGCCACCATCATGGCTGAGAACAGCTTGCGGAATCGCGTCACGAGCCTACCGTCCCCCTGAGAGTATGCTGCCAGTATCGCGATTCGCCCCCATTGGGGGCATCCGCCAAAGGGCGGATTCTCCGTGGCCGATCGGCCAGGGGGACAGCAGGGCTTGCCCTCGGATTCCCGTGGTGTCAGGATCACTACAAGTGTCAAGGCCTGCGAGTCGACACGAAGTGAGGTATGCCTAATGGCATCAATGAGATACGTGGTTAGTGACGTTGATCGTGCGATAGCCTTCTACACGCAAGAACTGGGCTTCACGCTCAAACAGCGCATGGGTCCCGCGTTTGCCTACGTTTCCAGGGACGACTTGACGCTTTGGCTCAGCGGACCGCAGAGCTCAGCGGCTCGCCCTATGCCTGACGGACGACGCCCAGAGCCCGGCGGGTGGAATCGGCTCGTCCTCGAAGTGAAGGACTTGCCCTCCCGTGTTGTTGAGATGAAGCAGGCAGGCATCCGTTTTCGCAACGAGATCGTTGTCGGACCCGGGGGTCGGCAAATCCTGGCGGAGGACCCGGACGGCAATCCCGTGGAGCTCTTTGAGCCTGCAGTGTAGTCACTCGGGGACACAAGTCAGGGCGTCTACGCCGTGAGCAAAGGCACGTTGCGCCCCGGGAATGTCGAGCGCTTTCCAGGTTCGTCCACCGTCAGGCGAGCGGAACAGGCCGTGGTTGTTGGCCGCGTAGATGACGCCGCGCTCGTCGGGGGCAGTCGTGAAGCGACTCGCGGTGGTTCCTTGCGAGTCTGGTAACCCTTCCATGGCAAGCTCAAAAGCGCGCCCCGCTGTCTTGCGATACACGTACGCTTCGGCGTTGCGCGGGCGGTAGGCAACAAATGGGCCCGACGCGGCGGACACGACAACCGTGTCCGGATCGGCTGGATCGACGGCCACGCCCACCAGGTAGCGATGGTGCAGCCCCTGCACGTAACGTGTCCAGCTATCGCCGGCATCCGCGCTCTCGAAATACCCGTCTCCCGCCGCCGAATACAGACGACCGGGCGCCATCTTGTGGGTCGCCGCGGTGTGCGTGTCGATGGGTCCACCCCGTATGCGGTCCAGCCATGTCCGGCCACCGTCAAGTGTGCGCACGAGGGCGCCGGCCTCGATCGCCACAAACACTCGGCCGGCAACCACCGGGTCGGTTTCAATCCACCGCACATGGTGGGTCTCGGGACGAGGTGGAAAACTCCACGTGTGAGCCGACGGAAGCGCCTGCAGTCCCGCAAGCTCGGTCCACGTCTCCCCGCCGTTGTCGGAACGAAAGACGGCACTCGGTTCGGTCCCCGCGTATACGACAGCGGGCTCCGGCGAGCTAACCGCTACGGCTGTAATTTCGGCGGGAGACACCCCTGCTCCGACGGGAACCCAGGTTTGGCCGGCATCATCGCTGCGCCATAGGCCGCTGCCCCAGGTGCCGCTAAACACACGCGTCGGATTACGAGGATCCACGGCCAGGCTCTCTGGGGATTTGCCCTTGAGATGTTCCTCGACCGTCCACTCTGAAGCATGGCGGGCGACCAGCAATGCGCGCTCTGTAGCCGCGACAAGACTGATCACGGGTTTAGACACCGAGTCTGACTGGAATCCTGGCGCGGATCGTCGTTCCGTGGGCAGGCGCACTCTCCACGTCAAAGGTACCGTGTAGGTTCGTCGCGCGCTCGCGCATCGACCGCAGACCAAGATGCCCCGGGAATGAGCCCGCGGTCTCGAAACCGACACCGTCGTCGGCGACTTCCAGTACGAGCTCCTCGCCGCCGTCGGCCAGGCGCAGCCCCACGCGGCGGGCACGGGCGTGCTTGACCGTATTGATGAGCGCCTCCTGCGCGATGCGGTAGACGGCTTCCTTGAGTTCCAGCGGCACGTCGGGTTCATCGGGTAGGTCGGCATCGACTGCGAGGCCGTGTCGCGCCCGGACCGATTCGACCTGTTTGGTCAGGGCGGTGATGAGCCCCTCCTCTTTGAGGGAGTCCGGCCGGAGTTCGAAGATCAGGGCGCGCATCTCGGCCAGGCCAGCCTCGGCGAGCGACAGGACGTAATCAAGCGGCTTGGCCGCCTCGCGCGGATCGCGATCGAGAAGTTTGCGCGCGGTCTTTGCGCCGAGCGCGATCCCAAACAGCGCTTGCGACACCGAGTCGTGCAGCTCGTGGGCGAGCCGCTGCCGTTCCTCGAGCGCGGCCTTCGCACGCACCTCTACCAGAAGCCGGGCGTTCACTGCGGCCACCGCCGCCTGATTGGCGATCGTGCTCAGAAACGCGATCTCGGCGTCGTTCGGCTTCCGCCCGGATGGGTACCCCACGTTCATCCAACCCACGATCCTGTCGCCGTACCGCATCGGAAGGGCCGCCATCGTTCCGCAGGGCCACTCGCGGAGCTGATCGTGCACGGGCGCGAAGCGGGGGTCGGCCAGCAGTGTCTCGCCGAAGTTGTGGAAGATGACCGGTTCCCTTTTGAGGACTGCCTCGAAACCGGGTGCCGGCGCGCCGGCGCGTATAGCGGCTTCCCAGGCCTCGCGTTCCTCCCGCGGATCAGTGTCGTAGTGCTCGGACTCACCGTAGACCCGGATGGACTGGTCTTTCTCGTCGATGAGGAAGAGGCCGCAGTGGAGGGTCCCGGTGGCTTCCACCACGTGGTGGGCGAGCGCGTCGAGTGTCTGCTCCACCGACCCGGCGATGGCCACGGTCGAAGCGATCTGTGACAAGGCCGCGGCGTTGCGGCTCAAGCGACGAGTCTCCGTCAGGTCACGGAACATCACGACGATGTAGAGACGACCCTCGATGACAATCGGCGCCTCGACATACTCCATCTCGAACTCCTCGCCGTTCGCCCTGATCAGCTGCCCCACGCCCTGGTGGGGTGGGTGCATCTCCGCCTGCGCCTTGTCCTCCGCAATCTTCTTCTCCATCACCTGCCGCCATCGAGGGGCCGCATCCATGAACAGGTTGCGCTGGAGCGCCTCTTCCGGGCTGTACCCCACCATCCGGCAGGCGGCCGGGTTAACGTACAAGTAACGGCAGTCCGTGTCCATGACCACGATGCCGTCTAACGACGCCTCGAAGAGCGTGGACAATGGGAGGTTCAGCTGTTCCAGCATCAGGACTCCACCGGGGTGGCGACCGGGAACGCCAGGCCAATTTGCACCGCGTACAGGGCAGCCTGCGTGCGGCTCTGGACGCCCAGTTTGGCCAGGATGTTGCTTACGTGGGTCTTCACGGTCTTCTCGCCGACATGGAGCACCCGGGCGATCTGCTTGTTGCCCATGCCTTGCGCCACGAGCTGCAGAACCTCGATCTCACGCTCGGTAAGCGGCTCCGGGCTGTCGGGCGCGCGGATCTCGCGCATCAGCCGGGCCGCAGCCTCGGGAGAGAGCTGTACCTGCCCGGCGGCCGCGGCCCGGATGGCGCGGATGAGTTCCTCAGCCTCAGTATTCTTCAAGAGGTAGCCGATCGCGCCCGCGCGGACGGCCCCCACGACAGAGGCATCCTTCAGGACGCTCGTCAGCGCCAGGACCTCCGTGTCGGGTAGTTCGGCCCGGATCGCCCTCGTGGCGCTGAAGCCATCCATCACCGGCATCACCAGGTCCATGAGGACCACATCGGGCCGGAGTGCGCGGGCCAGCCGCAGCGCTTCGGCGCCGTTGGCGGCCTCCCCGACGATCTCGAGGTCGGCGTCAAGGCCCAGAAACATGCGCAGGCCCTCGCGCACCACGCTGTGATCATCAACGACCAGGACCCGAACGGCCACGGTACACAATTATCCACCTCCCGCCGGACCCCTGTCTTCGGCCTTTTGGCGGAGGCCCGGCCAGCCGCTCCTGCATGGAGCGATACCAGCCTTGACCCTCACCAGTGATTGGATACTTTCACCCTGGGGGAATCTGACCCCCGCGACGAAGGTGCCCGCCTTGATGCGCTTCCTCTACCACTTGTTCCACGACAACTACCACGTGGGGCAGATCATGCAGCTGCGCGCGTTGCAGGGCCTGACGCCAATCGAGTAAAAAAGTGGACGTATCCCGGCACGGGGCGGCCACGCGCGGCCCAGAGGGGGACGTTCGCTCATGACGGCGCACCAGACGGCGATTCGCGAATGGACGGCAGACGAGATCAGGGCGTTTGGCTATCGCGTCGTGGACATCATCGCCAGACACCTGACCGAGCTCCCGGACCGTCCGGTGTTCCAACCGGTTCCCGCGGATCTGCGGGAGCGGTTCCGCGACAGCCCGCTACCGGAGGAAGGTGTCCCAGCGTCCGACGTCCTGACGGAGTTTGAGCGCCACATCGAGCCCTACCCGTTCGGCAACGGACATCCGCGTTTCTTTGGCTGGGTCAACTCACCGCCAGCCGTGGTGGGTGTCTTCGCCGACGCGCTGGCCGCCGCGATGAATCCAAGCTGCGCCGGCGGCAATCACGCGGCGGTGTACGTCGAGCGGGAGATCATCGATTGGTTCGTCCGTCTCTTCGGGTTCCCACGCGGCAGCATGGGCCTGCTGGTCAGCGGTGGCTCGATGGCGTCATTGACGGCGCTGGCCGTCGCGCGACACAAGAAGGCCGGCTTCGATATTCGCACAAAGGGTCTGCAGCACCCACATCCCCGTCTCCTAGTGTACAAGACGCACGAGGGTCATGGCTGCATCCAAAAGGCGGTCGAGTTGCTCGGCCTCGGCAGCGAGGGCCTTCGCATTGTCGACCACGACGCCGAGATGCGAATGATCCCCGCTGCGCTGGAGGCAGCGATCAACGCCGATCGCGCCCAGGGCCACCTCCCAATGGCGGTCGTCGTGAGCGCCGGCGCGGTCAACACCGGCGCCATTGATCCCATCGGCGAACTCGCGACCATCTGCGCGCGACACAACGTCTGGCTGCACGTCGACGGCGCCTACGGCGCTCCCGCCATCTTGAGTTCGCGCTACCGCGATCGGCTGGCGGCGCTGGCGCGCTGCGACAGCCTCGCGCTTGATCCACACAAGTGGCTCTATGTGCCGGTGGAGGCCGGGCTCGTGCTGATAAAAGACGCCGACGCGATGCGCGCGACGTTCAGCCTGGTGCCGCCGTATCTGCGAACCGATGGCAGCTTGACCGGCGTTGGCGGCCCGCCGTGGTTCAGCGAGTACGGATTCCAGCAGACCCGGTCGTTTCGCGCGCTCAAGGTGTGGATGTCGCTCAAGCACCACGGCCTGTCCGGCTACCGCGCGGCCATTGAACACGACCTGGCGATAGCTGATCGTCTTGCTGACCATGTGCGCCGCACGCCGGACCTCGAGCTGTATACGCCGCGGAATCTGAGCATCGTGTGTTTTCGCTATGCGCCTCCAGTCCTGAGAGCCGAAACCGCCCGCCTCAACGAGATCAACGAGGCGCTGCTCGAACGACTCCAGCTCGAGGGCCGCGTGTTCGTGTCGAGCACCATCCTGGACGACACGTTGTGGCTGCGAGCATGCATGATCAACTACCGCACGGCCGATGACGACATCGATGCGCTGCCCCCGCTTGTCGCCACGCTCGGCGCCGAGGTGACCGCCGGGAAGGGCTGCTAACGGATCAACGACCTCCTCCCCGCTCAGGCGGTCTGCAACCCTCGCTCCCCCACAACGACGACCGCGTCGCGAGTCTGCCCGGCGCGCACGAGGCGCAGCGGTACAGAGACCCCGATGCGCTCACCCGTCAACGCGTTGAGAAGCTCCAGCGGTGAGCCGACGGGGCGGTCATCCACCCGTGTGAGCGTATCGCCCATGAGGATCCCGGCACGCTCGGCCGGGCTGCCCGGTTCGACAGAAGTGACGAGCAGGGCGCTGTCCTGATGGAGTTCCTGCTGCAGGCCAGCGGGGAGGTTGACTGGCTGGACCCCGACGCCCAGATACCCCCGCGGGATGCGGCCGTGGGCAAGGAGCGACGGCACGACCCGGCGCACGGTGCCGGTGGGAATCGTGATTGTGCGGCGCCCCGGCATCGCGGCCGTATTGATCCCAAGAACCCTACCGCTCACATCGACCAACGGCCCACCGGAGAAGCCGGGCACGACACCGACGTCGGACTCGAGGTAGCGGTCGATCTCTCCGCCTCCCGGGAAACGCCAGCCCTCACCAAGGGTCCCGATGATCCCCATGCGTGCGCGGAGCGTCTGACCGGGTCTCCCCAGCGCCAACACCACATGGCCGACTCTCGCGTCCTGCAAGTCGCTCCAGACCGCAGGCTTCGGGCTCGCCCCCTCGATCCTGAGCACGGCCAGGTCCGTGGACGGATCGCGTCCTGCGATGATCGCGGCCACGAGTCCGCCGTCTGCCAGGCCGACATGTACGCCGTCTTCGCGATCCAACACATGATCAGCCGTGACAATGACGCCCTCCTCCGGCCACGCCACACCGGTGCCGGCGCGGCGCCGGCGCCCCTCGACGCGGACGACCGACGGTGCATTCGTCGCCACCACATTCGCCAGTGCAGCTGACAGCTCTCTGAGTGCATCCATGGTCACACCTCCCACGGCCTCCAGCATAGGGGCGTGCTGAAAAACCCGCCCCGGTCGTTCGGGCAGGTTCCGGTGAATGGGGCTCAGCGTGAGTGTAGTTAGAGGATGATCAACCCAACCCGCGCCGCGCGCGCGACGGCCTCCGTGCGCGTGTGGGCATCGAGCTTGCTGAAGATCGTGTTCATGTGGAACTTCACCGTGTGATCACTGACGCCGAGGCGGCGGGCGATCTCCCGGTTGGGCAGGCCCTCGGCCAGTAACTGCAGCACCTCCCGTTCTCGAGGCGTCAGCTCCTCCGCTGGGGCCGCGGCCGAAGCGGTTGTACGATCCAGGACCAGAGCCGCCGGCATGGCAAGGCTCGGATCGGCCACGGCGAGGCCGTGGGCGGCGGCCCTCAAGGCGGCAATGAGCGTGGAGCTCTCGGCATCACGCGCCAGCGCCCCGCGCGCGCCCGCGGCGAGCGCCCGACGCCCGCTGAACGCGTCCGGGACCAGCGCGACCGCGGGCATCGCGAGACGATCCAGCACCTCCAGACGCTCAATGGTGTCTTGCGTGTCACGCCCTGCGTCGACGAGCGCCACATCAGCCTCGAGGCCGAGCGCAGATTCGCGCGTCGGATCGACCGCACCGGCGACAACGCATGCGGGATCTTCCCCGAGCACCGTCGACAGGTGGGCTCGCACCGAGGGATCTTCGGCAACGACGAGCACGCGGATAAGGGACACATCGCCTCCAAGGCCATCAGCGAACGGCGCGCGGCATCTATTCCCTGTGCGCTGCCCGCAGGGGACGCGAACGGGAAGATCTGCCGGCCGGCACGAATGTAGAGCCGGTGGGTACCTGGGCGACCTTTCCGAACAAGGAACCCTCTCGGGAAGCGCGCGCGCGGGCAGAGCGTATCGAGCGTGACGGGGGTCACGTGCTCGGCGTCTTTCAGGACCCCGTTGGCGACCACTGGCAGCTCTTTGCCCTGCTCCCGATCGACCGCGTCGAGCCCACGCCGTTCCAGCGCGACCTCTCACCAACCCACATGAAGCGCCTGCAGGAGGTCATCCGGAAGCTCGATCGCTTCGTCGACCCGATCGTCGCCACGTCCCCACGGCCGGGCGTCTACTGGACCCCGAACGGCGGGCACCGCCTGGCGGCGCTGGACAAACTCAAGGGCAAGTTCATTCCGGCCATCCTGATTCCCGACGAGGCCGTCGCCTTTCAGATCTTGGCTTTGAATACCGAGAAGGCGCACAACCTCAAGGACAAGGCGCTTGAAGTCATCCGCATGTATCGAGCCCTGGTCGCCGACACCCCGCGCGCGAGCGAGGACGACTACGCGTTCCAGTTCGAGTCTGCCCACCTCATCACCCTGGGGCTCCTCTATGAGGAGAACCGCCGCTTTGCGGGCGGCGCGTACAACCCGATCCTGCGCCGGGTCGACCGGTTCCTGAAGGCGACGCTGCCCAAAGCGCTGGAGCAGCGCATCGAGCGCGCGGGGCTGGTGCGGGGTGCCGACAAGGTGCTGGCCGACGTCGTCGCGAGGCTGCGGAAGCGTGGTCTTCGCCATCCCTATGTGAAGAACTTCGTCCTGGCCCGCGCCACGCCGCTCACACGCGCGCGCAAGACGCTGCCGTCGTTCGAGGTCACGTTTCGGAAGCTGACGGCCAACCTAGAAGAGTTCGACGTGAACAGGATCCGCTACGAGGACGTGGCCCGATCCTCCCTGATGGCGGCCCCTCCCGGATAGGGGCGTGGGAGCCGGCAGCGAATACCTCCCTGACCTCTTTGCCCAGGGCCGGACCATGGGACGACTTCGATTGACCATCGCGAGAGTCGCGGCAGTGACGATGGCACTCGTCTTTGCCGCGTGCAGCCGAGGCCCATTGCAGTCGCTGACGGATGCGCCGATCAAGATCGGCGTGATCGCCCCGGTGACCAGTGGTGTCGCGGCAAACGCTCGATCGGTCGTCGAGGGCGCGCAGCTCGCGGTCGACGAGGCCAACGCCGACAAAGGGATCCGTGGGCGCCGGCTGGCTGTGGTGATCATGGACGACCGCGGCGTCCCCGGCGAGGCGGCAAGGCATCTGGAACAGCTCGCGGCTGAGGGCGCGGTCGCCGTCGTGGGACCGGTCACAGACGAGGCGACCATCGCGGCCGCTGGGGTGGCCGCCCGCCTCAAGATCGTCCTCCTCTCCCCGGGCGCCACCGCCACGCTGCCGTACGGTGGGCACTTCGTGTTTCGGACGGCGCTCCCGGCTCGCACGCAGGCCGCGGCCATGGCCGGATTCCTGGCCGATTCCCTCAATCTGCGCCGGATCGCGGTGTCGCATGACAGCAACGAATACGGCACGATGGTCGCGCAGGCGTTTGAGGAAGGGCTTGTCGCCCGGGGCATTGCGCTGACGAGCCGGCGCCTGTACCGGGATGGCGAGACCGACTTCGCCCGCCACGTGCGCGGGGCACTCGCCGAGCAGGCCCAGGTTCTGTTTGTGGCCGGCTACCCCGATGAGGCCGTGCTGCTGCTGCGTCAGGTTCGATCCGTTTCCACCACGCTCGTCGTCGCTGGGAGCGACGCGCTCTACTCTCAGGACATTCTGGACGGTGCCGGGGCATCCGCGGAGGGGTTCTACGTACCCACCGGCTTTATCGCCGACGTGCGGCTGCCGGTGGTGAGGACCTTTGTATCCGGGTATGAGAAGAAGTATGGACGCGCCCCTGACCAGTTCGCGGCACAGGCCTACGACGCGGTCCGAGTCATCGTCCACGCCGTCAGACGATCGGGTCCTGACCGGCAGGCCGTTCGTGACACCATCGCCACG
>Ga0187893_10007699_pt1 | contig 17464 bp, 10 predicted proteins | sample MA1701074metaG_FD_139574 | JGI IMG/M metagenome (GOLD analysis project Ga0187893, IMG submission 139574) | White microbial mat communities from a basaltic lava cave in the Kipuka Kanohina Cave System on the Island of Hawaii, USA - MA170107-4 metaG ... | reverse complement strand
TTACGCAGCCGGCAGCGCTCGATGTTACATGCAGCAAAACGGATGCATCATGTTTCGGGGGAAACGATGGAACTGCAACGGCAGCGCCTGCGGACGGAACAGCGCCCTACACTTATTTATGGAGCAATAATGAAACCACATCAGCTATTAATTCGCTTTCAGCGGGAACCTATACTGTTACCGTTACAGATGCGAACGGATGTATTGATAGTTGTTCGGTAACCGTAGGTGAACCCTCTGTCATTACGGCTGTTGCAAGCAATCCGAACATCAGCTGTAACGGTGGCAATGGCGGCAGCGCTTCGGTAACGCCATCGGGCGGCACGCCACCCTATACGTACCTGTGGAGCAATGCAGCGACCACCTCTTCCGCCACCGGACTTGCTTCCGGAAATTATACCGTAACGGTTACGGATGCTAACGGTTGTTCCGCTTCGGATGTGGCAGTAGTGGACGACCGGTTTATTTCAGCCGATGCAGGCATTGACATTTCGGTTTGTGAAAGATGCGGTGTCATAACGCTTGCAAGCGCCATGATGGGAGGAGCGGCAGATACGGCTTACTACACAATTGTTCCAAGTCCCAATGACGGAAATTATCTCGGCACGGGAACTCTTGTGAACGGGAATCCTGTGAATACATCCTATTACATTCCTTCGCCCGGTGATGCAGGGCATATTGTTACGCTGCAACTGACTGCTCATGACAACAGCGGTGTATGCAGCGATGCAACCGACAATGTTGAACTGACCATTCATCAGAATCCCCAACTCGTTACCACCCCCTTGTTTATCTGTGCAGGGGGAACGGTGGATTTGATTAACGGAGTCAGTGATGCGAACGGCACAGCGGGAACATTTACTTTTTATAATTCGCTGGCGGATGCTCAAAACGGCATCAACGGCTTTGCTGCGCCAGGCACGGTAAGTTCAGCGGGAACTTATTTTGCCAGGAAAAATACTTCAACAGTTCCGGTATGTTATGACATTGATTCCATCATCGTCAATCAAAACAATCTTTCATTGACTGTAGGAAGCAACAGCCCCGTATGCAGCGGTGAAACAATCTATCTTGCTTCATCGCCATCGGGCGGCATGGCGCCTTACACGTATAGCTGGAGCGGTCCGGCAGGATTCAGCTCCACGGATCAAAATCCGTTTATTCCTTCCGCTGCCGTTTCCAATACCGGAACATACTATCTTACCGTTACCGATGCCAATGGCTGCATGCAGACGGATTCTGTGGAGGTAACCGTAAGCAACTGCACCGCAACACTGAATCTGAAATTCTTTGTCGAGGGCTATTATACAGGAGGGGGAATGATGAATCCGGCATTGTTCAACCAGGGGGTGGCAGGCAGCACAGCTACGGATGCAGATACCGTAATCATTGAATTGCGCAATCCGTCAAGTCCCTATTCATTGGCGGAAACCTTCACGGGGGTCCTGCAGACGGATGGCAATATCGCTTGCACCTTCCCGGGAACCGTAACCGGCAATTCATACTTCATTGCCATCCTGCACCGCAGCGCGGTTCAGACATGGAGCGCTTCGCCCGTAACCCTTTCAACCGTTACAAATTATGATTTCTCCACAGCGGCAGCCCAGGCATACGGCAGCAACATGACGGACACATACAGCGAGGGAATCTGGTCGCTTTACACCGGAGACATCAACCAGGATCAAAACGTGGACCTGCTGGATTTTTCCGATTTTGAAACAGACATTAACAACGGAATATTCGGATATTATGCAACCGACCTGAACGGGGACGGCAATGTGGATTTGCTCGATTTCGCGACTATGGAAACGAACATTAATAACGGAATATTCTCTGATCATCCGAATTAATTTTAATATTTCAAACGAATCCTTTAATAATTTAAAAACCTATGAAAAAATTCTCAAACCGGCTTAGAAAGTTAAGTTTAGCGGGCGTATTCGCCATCCTGTCCTTCGCGGGATATTCGCAGAACCATGTTACGATGAGCATGCAAAACTGCTCGCAGCCCACCCCCAACACGATGCAATTTGATTTGTACGTGGTCAACGATGGAACCACATCGCTGAAATTTAATGGCGCCCAGTATGGGATCAATTTCGACTCGGTGGCTGTTGCAAATGGCGGACATATAACTGCAAGCGTAGTTAATAATTCCTGGGATATCATCGTTTCAGGCGGCAGCAGCGCCAGCTTCTCCTTTCCGGAAACCGGACCTCCCGATCATGTCAAGATTATTCAGTCAGGATGTGTTAATTGCAGCGGCAGCGCCCCTTCAATGCCAGCGGGAGTGCCGCTCAGGTTTGGCACATTCATATTAACCAATACCCAGCCATGGACTGCCAACAGCCAGCCGAATTTTACATTGCAAAGCTCAGCGGCTGCAGGCAAAACAATTTGTGCTACGGTAGTGTATTCAGGCGCAAACACGAATTCAACCACATTAAGCACCACAGGAACAAACCGTGATGTAAGCGTCAACTGTAACATTACCCTCGGATGCGTTTTAACCAGCTTTACATGTCCTGCTGACATTAACGTTTCTGCTGATCCCGATTCGTGTTCAAAATCCGGAGTTGTGCTGGGAACTCCCACTGTCGTTGACAATTGCCCCGGCTACATTGTAACTAACGATCATCCCTCTTCCACATATCCGGTTGGTGTTACTATCGTAACATGGATGGTAACCGATCCAAGCGGCAATACAGCAACCTGCACACAAACAGTGACGGTAACCGATGATCAGCTTCCGACCATCAGCTGCGTCAGCAATCCGCAGAACAGGAACACGGATGCAGGCGTTTGCTCTTACACAGCACAGGGAACAGAATTTGACCCAACGGCATTTGATGACAACTGCACGGGAGCAACCATTGGTTATGTGCTGACCGGAGCGACCACAGGCAGCGGAACATCACTGGCAGGCGTGGTATTCAATGATGGAACCACAACGGTAACATGGACGGTCGCCGATGCAAGCGGCAACACGGCAGTGTGCGGCTTTGACGTGATTGTAACCGACACGGAAAATCCGACCATCAGCTGCGTCAGCAATCCGCAGAACAGGAATACGGATGCAGGCGTTTGCACTTACACAGCATCAGGAACAGAATTTGACCCAACGGCATTTGGTGACAACTGTGCGGGAGCGGCTATCAGCTATGCGCTCAGCGGAGCGACCACCGGCAGCGGAACATCACTGGCGGGCGTGGTATTCAATGATGGAACCACAACGGTAACCTGGACGGTCACCGATGCAAGCGGCAACACGGCAGCGTGCGGCTTTGACGTGATTGTAACCGACACGGAAAATCCGACCATCACATGTCCTTCTGATGTAACAGTAAGCCCCGATCCGGACCAATGTTATGCATCGGGTGTTGTGCTGGGAAGTCCGGCAGCAAATGATAATTGTCCGGGCGTAACGGTTTCCAACGATGCCCCTTCCACTTTCCCGGTCGGAACAACGGTTGTAACATGGACGGCTACCGATGCAAGCGGCAATACGGCAACCTGCACACAGAATGTAACAGTTACTCAATGCTCCTCCGTCCTGACACTGAAATTCTTTATCGAGGGCTATTATACAGGAAGCGGCACCATGACGCCTGTACTGTTAAACCAGGGAGTGGGAAGCAGCACAACGGAAGTGGATACCGTTACGATTGAATTGCACAATGCAACAAGCCCTTATGCAATGGCGGAATCATTCACGGGAGTTCTGCAAACGGATGGCACCATCACCTGCTCGTATCCGGGAAGTGTACTGGGAAATTCATACTACATCGTAATCAGGCATCGCAGCGCCATTCAAACTTGGAGTGCAGCGCCCGTAACGTTTGGGAATTCCACAAATTACGATTTCTCTACAGCGGCATCCCAGGCATACAGCAGCAACATGACGGACACATACAGCGAAGGAATCTGGTCGCTTTACACCGGAGATATGAACCAGGATGAAAATATGGACCTGCTGGATTTTCCGTTTCTTGAATCAGACGTTAACAACGGCTTATTCGGATATTATGCAACCGACCTGAACGGGGACGGCAATGTGGATTTACTCGATTTCCCGACTATGGAGGCAAACATTAATAACGGCATATACTCAATTCATCCATAAAATATTGTTAACTTAGCTTCAGCAACTAAAAAACGTCATTGTATAATCTGAAAATGATCAGCCATTATCATATTCGTAAAAAAACTGTCCTGATAAGACGAATAGTCTGCATGGCTTGTATCTTATTGACTGTAGTGATTGCCGAAGCACCGGCTCAGATATTCAACTCCACTTTTGGTTATAATACTGCAGCGGGCTTTAGTTTACTAACTGGCGGAACAATCATACAGTCCGGTTCTGCAATGAATACGGATCAGAATATTCTCGCTCTACCCATCGGATTCACTTTTACTTTTAATGCCATTAATTATACCACCTTCAACCTGAACAATAACGGGTATATTTATTTCGGCATTTTGGATCCTGCACCCGGTGAATATTTTCCCATCTCATCCTCATCGGGCATGGCCGGTGTAATTGCCGGATGGGCATGCAATATCAGCGCGAACAACCCGGTCGCATCCACACTGCGGTATCAGACAACAGGCGTTGCACCCAACCGCGTGCTTACGGTGGAATGGTTTAATATCAAGGGGGATGCAAGCGCAGACCAGATGGACTTCCAGATCATGCTGTTCGAAACATCCAATAAAGCAGAAATACATTACCACGATGATATTTATTTACTGAGCGGATACCAGCAGGTTCAGGTTGGAATCCGCGGATCGAATAACACCGATTTTCATAATCGCTCGATGACATGCAGTCCCGGCAGCAGCTGGTCTGCCACCGCAAATGGGGTTTCAAACACGGCAACGTGCTATGTGGACGGGCGCACCGCAGGCGGATGCAACTCCCCCGGTACGGCATTCCCCGCTGCCAATGCCACCTTTGTTTTTACACAGGGACCCGGCTGCGGAACGCATTACAGCGGGACCGCCACCCCTTCCCCTGCAACCATCTGCACCGGTCAGGCATCGGTCATTTCTCTTTCAGGATATACGGTCAATGCAGGGATAAATTTTCAATGGCAACTGGCTTCCGCTTCGGGAGGACCCTATTCAAATATATCAGGAGCCGCAAGCGCTTCTTATTCCACTCCGGCATTGAGCGCCACCACCTATTACCGGTGCGTGGTTTCATGCCCTTCGAACGGGCTTACCGGCAATTCCACTGTGGCTGCGGTAACGGTAAATCCATATCCCGTAGTCAGTGTTTCTCCATCTGCACCTTCAATATGCAACGGATCGAGTGTATCATTAACAGCAAGCGGAGCCACTACTTACAGCTGGACTCCATCCACCGGCTTGAATACTACTTCCGGTGCAACAGTCATTGCGAATCCAACGGTTACCACAACGTACACCGTAACGGGAACCAATCCTCCAAACTGCACAGCCACAGCGAATGCAACCGTAACGGTGAATCCGGGAGCGGTTTCCATTACACCTCCGTCTGCAACAATAGTGCAGGGCAACAGCGTTTCGCTCACTGCCAGCGGAGCGGGCATTGTTTCATGGTCATGGTCGCCTGCAACAGGGCTGAATACTACTTCGGGCGCTACCGTTAATGCAAGCCCTTCCTCAACTATCACCTATACAGTTACAGGTACGGATGGCGGTGGATGCACCCGCACGCAAACGGTATTGGTTACTGTTACTCCCGCAAGTGGAAGTGGCGGAGGAATCAGTTGTGCATATTCATTCTCAGGAATAACAGGAACTGCCGGTACAGCCAATTTTCCGACAATTGTGGGAACTGCCGGCACAACTCTTATAGCATCCGGATCGGGTATTGATGATAATAATTATCCCAACCAATCATTTCCCTCCGGGTTTGCATTTGATTTTAACGGGATATTGTATTCATCTTTTGGAATTAATTCAAATGGCTTTATCTGGCTCGGATCAGGAACTCCTGCTGCCGCATCCTACTCTCCATTGAGCAATGCATCTGCAAACCTTAATGGTTCGGGAATCATTAATGGAATTATATCAGCATGGGGCGCTGATCTTTATGCGCATCCTTATGCATCGGATAATCCATATCCTCAGCAAATAAATGTGAATGTTTCCGGATCGGCACCTAACAGGATTGTTACCGTTGAATGGACCGCATTCGTTATTAAGGGTATTCCTAATTCTTCAGCATGTTTTAATACATACGGTTTCTATGATGACCACCGCCAGGATTTCCAGATTAAACTGTATGAGAACGGTGGAACAAACGGCAACCGCATAGAGATAGCGTACAGGGATCAATATAATTATTGCATAGATTCACAACGAAGCGGACAAATCGGTTTACGAGGGGCTTCCAATGCTGATTTTTTTAACAGGAAGAAAGCCGGGAACTCGCACCTGACAGCCGCTAGTACTTCAGCCGGCACCCTAAATTCAGACCTTGTAGTTATGAATGGCACTCGTTGGATAAATGGAAATATTACTTTCAGATTTACTCCCACCATTTCGACTCCGATAATCACTGCATCAGGTACAACAACCTTCTGCAATGGCGGCAGCGTAACACTTAGTACTTCAGTAACCGGAGTTACTTACCAGTGGTTTCAGAACGGATCGTCCATTGCAGGAGCTACCTCAAGCAACTATGCTGCCACACAATCGGGGAATTACACTGTAATGGTAACCAATGCGGCAAGTTGCACGAGAACCTCCGCCCCGCTAACAGTGACTGTAAATGCACCACCAGTAATAACTTCCTGCCCGGCAAACGTAACTGTAAATAATACTTCCGGTCAATGCGGAGCCGTTGTTACTTATCCCGCTGCAACGGCATCAGGCAGCCCGGCACCATCCATTACCTATTCACAAAATTCAGGAACATTTTTTACTGCCGGAATAACTACCGTTACTGTTACAGCAACCAATATCTGCGGAAGCGCGAGCTGCAATTTTAATGTTAATGTAAATGACAATGAAAACCCGGTCATAACCTGTCCTTCTGATGTAACAGCAAGTCCTGACCCGGGCCAATGTTATGCATCCAATGTTGCGCTGGGAAGTGCGTCAGTAAATGATAATTGTCCGGGTGCATCAGCAGCAAATGATGCCCCTGCCAATTTTCCGGCCGGAACAACTTCCGTGACGTGGACGGCAACCGATGCCAGCGGCAATACGGCAACCTGCACACAAAATGTGACGGTAACAGCATGCGCTTCGACACTGGACCTCAAATTCTTCATTGAAGGTTATTATGCCGGAAACGGCTCCATGACATCTGCATTATACAATCAGGGAGTGGAGGGCGCCACAGCCACCGATGTGGATACTGTCACAATTGAATTGCACAACTCATCAAGTCCGTATGCTGTGGCGGCATCCTTCACGGGCATTCTGCAAACGGACGGCAGCATTTCATGCACCTATCCGGGAAGCGTAACCGGCAATTCGTACTTCATAGCCATCCGGCACCGCAGTGCGCTTCAAACCTGGAGCGCCTCGCCTGTAACATTTTCAACCGTTACAAATTATGATTTCTCAACGTCATCAGCCCAGGCGTATGGCAGCATGACCGATACATTCAGCGAAGGTATATGGGTTCTTTATAATGGGGATATCAACCAGGATGATGCTGTGGATATGCTTGACTTCCCTGATCTTGAAAATGATATTAACAGTGCAGTTTTCGGTCATTTTGTAACCGACCTGAATGGAGACGGCAATGTGGATTTATTAGACTTCCCTGTTTTGGAAGCTAACATGAACAACGGATTATTTTCTTCTTACCCTTAAAAATTAAATCAGAAAAAATTATAAATCATAAATTTTAAATAGAATGAAAACTCTTGGATCAATGCAGCAACGAAGAATTAAATTAATTGCAGGTATGGTCATTTTGTCCTTTACCGGATACAGCCAGACCCATGTGACGATGAGCATGCAAAACTGTTCGCAACCCTCCTCCAACACGATTCAATTTGATTTATACATAGTGAATGACGGAACTACCGCGTTGAAATTTAATGGAGCGCAATTTGGAATCAATTATGATCCCGCAATTTTAAATGGCGGGACCATTACTACGAGCGTGGTTAATAATTCATGGGATATCATAGTCGTTGGAGGCAGCAGCTCCAGCTTTTCGTTTCCTTCCGGAGCCGCCAATCATGTCAGGATAGTACAGACAGGATGCATTGGTTGCAGCGGCAGCGCCCCTTCAATGCCAACGAATGTGCCGCTCAGGTTTGGCACATTCATATTAACCAATTCACAGCCATGGGCTGCCAACAGCCAGCCGAATTTTACATTGCAAAGTTCAGTGACCGGAGGTAAAACAATTTGTGCTACGGTGGTTTACATAGGAGCAAACACTAGCACCACATCATTAAGCACCACCGGAACGGATCGTGATCTTAGCATCAACTGCTCTTTAACATTAAATGCATGTGTCACATCCAATGCGGGTCCCGACCAGGCGCTTTGCAATATGACCACTGCAACGCTTGCAGGCAACCTTCCGGCAGGCGGCAGCGGCACATGGTCTGTGCTGAGCGGCACCGGCATTGTGAACAATATTTCGAGCCCCAATTCGACAGTTAGCAATTTAAGTGACGGAGATAACATATTCCGCTGGACGCTTACCATTGCATCTTGTCCGCAGACTACTGATGATGTAAGCATTCATGTTGATGCAACTGCTGCCGCATCAAATGCAGGCGTGGACCAATGCGTGTGCAACCCGGCATCGTTTGCATTATCCGCCAATGCCCCTCCCTCACCTCAAACAGGAATCTGGTCGGTAATTACCGGCATCGGAAACTTTGTAAATCCGAACGATCCATCAACAAATGTTACTGGAATGGGTATTGGGGTTAATATATACCGATGGACGATTGCTAATGGAATTTGCGAAAGCACGGATGAAGTGGAAATCAAAAATCATACAGCCGTGCCGGCAGCCCCCCTGATGACCGTTTTTGATAGTGCTGCATGCCCGGGCGACACAAACACTTATGCCATAAGTGCGGTGCCTAATTCCTGCTCTTATTTATGGTATGATTTTTACAATAGCGGAAATTTTACATTTCTTACTCCCGTAAACGGAACTTCGGTGGATGTTTTGTTCCAGATGCCTTCAGATCCTAATACTTCCGGATACAGACTGCACGTTGTTGCGGTCAATGGATGCGGGCAAAGCAGCAGTGAGGGAATATTTATCAGACGGTTGTTGAGTGTTCCGAAATTGAATGGACCGAATTATGCCTGTCCGAATCAAACAAAGGCCTATTTTGTACCGGCATACATTCCGGGAACAATTTCTTATAAGTTTTATGCTCCGGCCGGATGTGTAATCAGCGATGGTGTTAATGCAGGGAATCCCCTAATTACCGGCAGTCTTTCAGTGGATGTAACGTTTGCCCCAGGATTTGTCTCTGGAAACGTAAGCGTAAGTGCTATTGGCCCATGCGAAGAAACTGCTAAGAGAAATATTACGGTCCGATCAGTACCATCTGTAACTACTATAGCAGGAAATTCTTCCGTTTGCCCTCCTCAAAACGGATTGATCTATTCAACACCGGTTATTACCGGAGTAATCAGTTATAATTGGACAGTTCCTTCTGGAATGACCATAACAGGCAATATGAACAACGCAATCACTGTATCAGCAGACAATACATTTACTGGTGGAAACATTTGTGTTTCGGAATCGTATGGCTGCGCTGCAAGTGGCTCCAAGTGTAAGGGGATTTCATTGCAGCTTCCCGCAATTCCCGGGTCAATGAGCGGTACCGCATACGGAGTGTGCGGCACGGAACAATTATACACTGTACCTTCCAAAGCAGGAATTACTTATAACTGGAGCGCTAATAACGGAGCGATGGTAACACCCTCCGGTAATTCCGCTACTGTAAATTTCACAAATGCAAATTCTTATCCTGTAACGGTCAGTGTAACGGCATCAAATGCATGCGGAACAAGCGATGCGCGCTCCAAAAGCATTACTGGCGCTCCCAATAAGCCCGGAACCATAACCGGACCCACATTGGTTTGCAGCGGGCAACAGAATGCCGCGTATTCCATCTTTCCTGTTTACGGTGCCGATAATTATGTTTGGTCCGTTCCGAATTTTGCAAGCGTGAATGATGGTATCAATACAGGCAACCCCTCACTTACCACTACCAGCACTACTGTTGAAGTGGATTGGGGAAATAAATCCGGAAATGTGACCGTAAAAGCTATTAATGCCTGCGGAATGAGCGGTCACAGGGGATTAGCAGTAACTTTTAATTGTCGCATACTACCTGTTGAAAATGATAATATCAAGCTCCATGTCTTTCCAAATCCGGCAAGTGAATACCTCAATATTTCTTTTGAAATACCTTCAGCCGGTAATGTACAGATTGATATAAAGGACATAACGGGCAGGATTGTAAAACAACAGACCGCAACGGTTGCTTCCGGACCCAATCAATTTAGGATTGATGTCAGCAAGCTTGTTGCCGGATTGTATTCATTAAATTTTTACTTAGGGGAAATAAACAAAGCAGTATATTTCGCAATTGAATATTAAAGATAAACTTTCTAATTAAGCTTAACATAGATATTAAATACCAAATTATTATTATGAAAATAATCTATTTAACCTGCCTGTTGAATTTATCAGCAGGCATTAATTTGATCGCACAGGACACCCTCTTTCACGAGAATTTTCAAACAGCACCTTCCCAGTTTACATTGAATACTTCGGATGTAAATTCGGTTAACGGGTACAATCACTGGGTCATTAATAATAGTTACCCGGGGGGCTCCGGATCCGGCACGGTTTGCGGATTCCCGGTTACTTTTACCATACCCAATACTCCTTCTCAACCATCCGCCATTACCGGAAGCCCAAACAGCACTTACCTGCATACAGTAAGTGATTTATCCATTAGCAACGGAATAAATAACTGCTGCTTCCTTGCGGCAGACGGATTTTGCTTTTTTGCAGAAAATTATTTCAGCAAAATGAGCGCTGATGTCAACACCACCGGTTATGACACAGTGAAAATTTCATTCTGGTGGCTATGCGTAGGGGGAGCCAACAGCTATGGGGAGTTGTATTATAGCATAAATGGAGGTGCTGCATGGACAAAGCATCCGGGCATTCCGAAATATAATGCAACTTCCAATTGGAGCAATATTGTTCTGACAGACCCTGCATTTGTAAACCAGCCCACCCTGCGTTTCGGCTTCAGATTTGTGAACAACACCGCATTGAATGCAAGTGATCCGGGTTTCGGAATTGATGACATTACCGTTACGGGGATCCAAAACGTTACGGTTCCCGGAGCTAATTTTATTGCATCAGCAACCACTTTTTGCGAAGAAACTTGTATAAGTTTTACAGATTTATCCACGAATAATCCTACAAGCTGGCAATGGTATTTTCCCGGAGCAATGCCCCTTACTTCAACCCTTCAGAATCCTACGCAAATCTGCTATTCCGATACCGGATTTTTTGATGTGACGCTGATTGCTTCCAATACGTTCGGAAGCGATACACTTACCCTTGCCGCTTATATTCATTCCATAGCCAATCCTCCAAAACCAATTATTACAGCTAACGGAGATACACTTTGCACTGCTTTTAATTCTTCTTATACCTACCAATGGTTTTTTAATGGTTCTACTGCCATTCCGGGAGCTACTAATTATTGTTATGTGGCTGCATTTCCCGGAACTTATTCTGTACAGATTGTTGATGTAACCGGATGCAAATCCACCTCAGAGCCATTTGTTGTAACAGGTGTCATTAATGCAGAAGCAACAGGTGGCTGGGTTTTAGTTTATCCGACTTTGGCCAATGAGCAATTCCAAATTATTAAAACGGGAATACTGAATGAATTCTATTTGGTTCAATTGTTTAATGCAGAGGGAAAAGAAATTCATAATGAAAAATTCAAAAGCGGACAGCAGTCTTTAATCATTAAAGTATCGGATATCGAAAAAGGGATTTATCTCCTGAAAATTACAGGCAACCAAGGGATACAGACAAAAAAGGTTGCCGTGTATTAACCTGCAACCTTTTATTTTTTTCAGTTAAGCCGAACTAAGCCGGCTTTACCTTTTCAGTCGGCACTTTTGGTCCTTCGCTCCACCCGGTTCGTCCGTGTTTGCGATTATGGCATGAAGCGAGCATAAAGCTGCCGAGAAGCAAAATCAGAAGTAGTTTTTTCATAGTAATGATTTTTTTGATCCATTTGTTACTTCAAAAATACGACCATTTAAAATAATCCGGCAATCCATTTCAGAAAAATAATGCATTTGTATTACAAATCCTGAAAAATAAGTTAGGTTTGTTGAGTCGTCTGAATTCATATATTTTCGATGAAAAAATTTATTAAATGGTTTTTTATCATTTTTATTTCCATTAATGTAGTTCTGCTTTTAACAGGAAAGTTTTATTATTGGAAAGCATTAATCTACAACTATGTAAATATAGATGATCTTGATATTTTTTATTCTGATACAGTTAAAACAGGCGATGGAGCGGAATGGAAATTAAGCTCGCTTTATAACAAGAAAGAGCTCTCTGCGGAGCTTTTGTCAGAGCTCGGACAATTTCAATCGGTTGCATTTTTAATGATCCACAACGACTCCATCGAGTATGAAAAATACTGGGATGGATACAGTGATTCATCTCTTTCAAACTCTTTTTCAATGGCAAAAAGCATCATCGGAGCATTGGTGGGTATAGCCATACAAGAAGGGAAAATCGGAAGTCTCGATGACCCGGTTGCTATGTATGTTCCCAAATTCGACAAAGCGGAAAACCGTCAGTTGACGCTTCGTCATCTGATCACTATGAGTTCAGGGTTAAACTGGGACGAACAGTATGCAAGTCTTACTTCACAAACAACGGAAGCTTATTATGGAAAGCGACTTTTCCATCACATGATGCGACTTAAGGTAGTAACTCCTCCCGGAAAATATTTTGATTACATGAGTTGTAACACCCAAATCCTTGCTTATGTAATCCGGAATGCCACCGGAAAATCCGTCAGCCAATATGCCTCTGAAAAAATCTGGAAACCGGTTCATGCCATGCACGATGCACGATGGAGCATGGTCAGGAAAGGGGGGGCAGAAAAAGCATATTGCTGTTTTTACAGCAATGCCCGTGATTTCGCGCGTATCGGCAAGCTTTACCTTGACAGTGGCCGATGGGAGGGCAAACAATTGGTTCCGGAAAAATATGTTCTTGAATCGCTGACCCCCGCACCCATTATGGATGGCAACCAGCCGAATAAAAATTATGGGTATCATTGGTGGCTTGACACCATCAGCGGGAAAAAAGTTTTTTATGCACGGGGCATTTTGGGACAATACATCATTGTCATTCCTTCACTGAATGCAATAATTGTACGACTTGGAAAAGAGCGCGATAAAAATCCTGATGGCTCGCTGCGCGATGTACCTTTGTATGTCCAGGAAGCAATAAGCCGCTGGCAAAGCGGATGAGCCATTTATCATCAGTACATGCTTAAAGATATTCGTCATCCTAAAGTTGAAAACATTGCCATGGCGATTGTCCCGGACTATAAGGATGACGGAAGCGTTGTATGGGCCGTTTACCTGATCAATCTCAAAAATGAAACCATTGAAAGCGTCCTTGTCACCTCCAGGGGGTATGGATTTCATAAAGGAGAAAAGGTGAAAACTTCCACCCTTAGGCACTTTCTCAACAGTATTCCGGCAAATAATTATGCCGAAGTTGAAAAAATTCTCGAAAATGTTTTTGGATTGAATAATGAGTACTGGGTGAGCTTTTATATTAATCGTGAAATTTATGACCGGAAATATTTATTTCTTCCCGAAAGCATCAGGGAAGAAAACTTTACGCGTATCCCCATTGTTGAAAAACGGGGGGTGATGATCCGGTAACTGAATTCCTGATCATCCTGCTTATTCCGTGCTTTAATTCAAATGCGGATTTTGATGCAAAATCACAAAAGCATCTTTTATGGAGCCAGCACTGCCGAAGCTTCAATTTCTACAAGCAGATCTGTATTTATCAGTGCACTTACTTCGACCAAAGTGGTTGCCGGCTTAATATTTTTAAAGAACTGATGATGTGCTTTTGCTACCAGCTCCCACTCTGAAATATCCGCAACATAAATGCGCGTGCGAATCACATCATTCAATGTTGCTCCGGCTTCGCCAAGGGCTTTTTCAATCCTTTGAAGCACAAAAACTGTTTGAGCATACACATCGTTTTTCCCTACAACAGTTGCCCCCTCCACGGCTGTAGTCCCTGAAACCTCAATTAAATGCCCAATGCGCACTGCCCGGGAATATGCTGCCTGTTCTTCCCATATCACACCGGTAAGAATATTTTTTCTCATATTTTTTGATCTTTAAATTTTGTTTCAAAACATAAAATTCAAAGCAAAAATAAGCTGTAATGCCGCAGCTGCCTTTTTTAAATGAATTATTCTGCCCGGGTAATTACAAAGCAAAAATCCTCCGGATTGCACATGCCGGGAATGCAAAAGTTAATAATACGTTAAAGTCCTGTACAGAGGTTAGCCGTAGTGTAAATTTGCTTCAATGCGTAAAAGCGGAATTGTCATTGTAATCGGAATCATGAGCATTGCTTTGGTAGGCATCATCATCATGCAGATCAATTGGATCCGGCATGATTTCATTTTGCGCGAGCAGCAATTCGATCAGCAGGTGAATGAGGTAATGAATAATGTGGTGGACAAAATTGAAACCCGGCAGGCATTCAACCTCATCAGTCACCGTTTTTTCAATTTGCAGAATGATTCAGGATTCTGGAAAACGATTGACAGCTCGCTGCTGAAAATACCGGATGGTCCGGACAAGCCCCTTCCCCCTGATTTGTCAGGTCATCTTTTTGCCGAAGACAAGTTATTGGATAACAGCTTTGAACTTTCCGGACAAAATATTAAACAACCTCCCGGTCCGGAGTTGTCCGTTTTGGATAAAAAAAACCACCTGGTTATTGCCGATTCAATCCGGACTAACGACCGGCTTCGGAAGGAAAAAATCAGCATCAGTTCCGATTCTTCCAATACTGCAACCGAAATAAACAGAATAAGGGTGGATGAGCAGCTTATTAAGAAAGACAGAATGGAAATTGAAAACGAAATGATGGAAGCAGAAGTGGAAAAGCAAAGAGTGCGCATCGAGCAGGAGCTGATTAAAATGAAAGTGAAAATCAACAGCAAAATGGGAAAGCTCAGCGAGGTCTGGAACCAGCTTGCTATGTCCTATGTAACCGGTGAAGAAAATCCATTCCGCTCCATTCCGCCTTCGCTGGTTGATTCGGTGCTGCAGAAAGAGCTTAAAAACCATGGCATCGGGACAGCATACAATTTTGCAATCATAGATTCTAAAAAAGATTCCGTTATTGCAATTAAAGATAGCTCGGAGACCCATCAATTAAAAAGTTCAGCTTATGCCGTTGAGCTTTTTCCGAATGAAATTATATCGAGGGGGCAAATGCTTCACCTGTATTTTCCGGGCCGCCTCACATTTGTTCTTTCATCTCTCTCCTGGATGCTTGCCGGCTCTGCGCTTTTTACGTTCACCATCATTTTTGTCTTCTTTTATACCATTTCCATGCTGATGAAACAAAAGGAGCTTTCCGATATCAAATCGGATTTTATAAATAATATGACCCATGAATTTAAAACGCCCATTGCAACCATTTCGCTCGCTATTGATGCAATCAACAATCCAAAAATTTCGGAAAACCGCGAAAAGGTTTTATATTATTCCAACATTGTCCGTCAGGAAAATAAAAGAATGAACCAGCAGGTGGAGACCATTTTACAAACTGCCTTATTCGAAAAGAAGGATTTTAAGCTGCATAAAAAAGATATTGATCTGCACGAACTTGTACATCGCATTGTGGCGAATCTGATGGTTCAGGTGGAGTCAAGAGGGGGAAGCATCCGCCTTGCATTGAATGCCAGGCACACTATGATCCATGCTGATGAAGTGCTGCTTACCACAGCAATCATAAATCTTCTGGATAATGCAAACAAGTATTCGCCCGATCAGCCGGATATTACGCTGTCCACATCCGACCGCGAAGAAGGGGTTCTCATCGCAGTAGAAGATAAAGGCATGGGGATGGATAAGGAAACCATGAGCCGCATATTTGAAAAATTTTATAGACAACCTACCGGTAATATTCATAACGTGAAAGGGTTTGGATTAGGATTGAGTAATGTAAAGTCCATTGTGAAAGCGCATGGTGGCGAAATCAAGGTGACCAGCAAGCCAGGCGAAGGGAGCCGGTTTGAAATTTATATTCCTTCCGGAAATCAGCCGGAGGGGGAAATCGGATCAGAGCATGCATAATTAAAAACTCCTGATTATTCAGTTCGTATAGTATAGCCTATGATTATTAATGATGATGAAAGATCGAAAATTTAAAATTCTGCTGGCGGAAGATGATCCTAATTTCGGGGCGGTGCTTCGCGACTATCTTTCGATAAATGATTACGAAGTAAAACTTTGTAAAGACGGGTATGATGCCTATGCCGCTTTCAGCACCAGCTATTTTGACCTTTGTATTCTTGATGTGATGATGCCGGTGAAAGATGGCTTCACCCTGGCGCGCGAAATCCGCGAAAAAGATAAATCCATTCCCATGATATTCCTGACGGCAAAGTCCATGAAAGCAGATGTGCTGCAGGGATTTAAAGTTGGCGCTGACGATTATATTACCAAGCCGTTTGATTCTGAAATATTGCTCTATAAAATCAAAGCGATTCTCAACAGAAATAAAGAGGATGAGAACAGCAAGCCCTCTGAATTTAGAATCGGGAAGCTGCATTTCGATTATAAAATGCGCACACTTACTGACGGCAAAACGGTAAACAAGCTTTCTCCCAAAGAGGGGGAGCTGCTTTATATGCTTTGCCATAAAATGAACGATCTGCTTAAGCGTGACGAAGCGCTGAAGAAAATATGGGGGAACGATAATTATTTTACCGCACGGAGCATGGATGTTTTCATTGCTAAAATCCGCAAGTACCTGAGTGCTGATCCCGATGTGGAACTGATGAATATCCACGGCAGCGGGTTCCGCCTGTCGGTGAAAAGCTGAAATGCTGTATCTGTATTCCTATGCTGCTTCAAAAAAATCATGGGCATTCCATTTGTTTCAAAAGCATTTCATAATTTTTACGTTGTGCATGCTTTGTAAAATGAGTCATCACCAATCTAATGATGGCATGCCTTTCAGCGTTTGAATATTTTCGAAAATTAATTTTTGTTTCTGTACCGGCAACTATGCCGCACTGGTTCTGTTTCGTAAATTCAGAATAATCTCCGATGTCCTGTGAAATTATAACCGGAAGTCCAGCTCCCAGATACTCTGCAAATTTGGTGGGTGATGCCACGCGATTGGTAACTGTTT
>Ga0187893_10007698_pt1 | contig 17468 bp, 15 predicted proteins | sample MA1701074metaG_FD_139574 | JGI IMG/M metagenome (GOLD analysis project Ga0187893, IMG submission 139574) | White microbial mat communities from a basaltic lava cave in the Kipuka Kanohina Cave System on the Island of Hawaii, USA - MA170107-4 metaG ... | reverse complement strand
TCTTACCCGGAAATATGGAAGATCGTAGGGGACTTCTACAGCTATGAACCGTACGCGATGGCGATACGCAAGAACGACTCCGACTTCCGCGCGGTCGTGAACGACACCCTGATGGAGGCGATCGAAGGGGGCGAGTACTTCAAGCTCTACGACAAGTGGTTCGGCCCCAAAGGTGAGGTCCCCTACTCCATGAGTGAAAAGATCCGATCCTTCCTGATGATGCAGGTGGTCCCGAAGTAGGTCGCGCGCCGGCATGGCCTACAACTTCGAGTGGGGTGTCCTCTGGACGGGAGAGAACGGGCGCTGGCTTCTCCAGGGGATCTGGACCACCCTCCGCCTGTCGGCGCTAAGCTGGGTGTTCGCCTGCGCTCTCGGCGTGCTGGCGGGTGCGCTCCGAACCCTCCCGTTTCGTTCACTCAGGGCCCTGGCCGCGTGCTACGTCGAGTTCTTCCGGAACGTCCCGCTGTTGGTCTGGCTCTTCTTCTGGTACTTCGGCGCACCGCAAGCGCTCCCCCGCACCGCTCAGGACTGGCTGAACCTCCACGGCCCGGAGTTCTGGTCGGCCGTCGTGGCCTTGAGCGTCTACCATGGGGCCCGGATGGCCGAAGTGATTCGGGCCGGCATCCGGTCCGTACCGGGGGCGTTGCTGGAGGCCGCGTTAGCCTCAGGTCTTTCGGTGGGACAGGCCTATCGTTTCGTGCTCATCCCGGTCACCTTGCGCCTGATCATCCCGCCCGCGACCAATGAGGCGTTGAGCCTCCTGAAGAACTCCTCACTGGCCCTCACGATCGGCGTGGCGGAACTGACCTTCATGACCCGGCAGATCGAGACCTATACGGGCAAAGCATTCGAGGCACTTACCGCGGGCACGCTCATCTACTTGATCCTGTGCCTCGGGGTCACGTCGGTCATGGCCCAGGTGGAACGGTACGTCCGCATCCCGGGTCTGATCGCCCGCGTCGGGACGGCTGAGCCGTGAGCTTCGATTGGACGGTCATCGTCGCCAACTGGAAGTTTCTGCTCCTCCAGGGACTCATCGGGATCGGACAGTTCGGCGGGGGGACGCTCCGCCTGGCGATCCCCGCCATGGTGCTCGGCTTTGCTCTCGGCGTTATCGTCGGATTGTGTCGGCTCGCGCAGAGCCGCTGGATCCACTACCCCGCATTGCTGTACGTCGAGTTGTTTCGAGGGGTTCCGCTGGTCATGGTGATCTTCTGGTTCTGGTTTCTGATCCCGCAGCTCACCGGCCAGCGGCTGCCGGACTACGCCGTCGCCCTCGCTGCCTTTACCGTGTTCGAGGCAGCCTATATCGCGGAGATCGTCCGCGCCGGGGTTCAAGCGATCCCGCGCGGACAGGTCGATGCGGCGATGGCCACCGGTCTGCCCTATGGGCAGATGATCGTTCACGTCATCCTGCCACAGGCGATCCGGAACGTGATCCCCTCGCTGGTCACACAGTTCATTGTCCTCTTCAAGGACACCTCGCTGGCGTCGATCATCGGCATGATGGATCTGACCAAGGCGGCCCAGATCGTCAGCCAGCGAGAGATCCGACCGCTCGAGATGTACCTCTTCATCGCGGTCGTCTACTGGCTCTTCGCGTACACGATGTCCCGCTTGAGCCGCCGGCTGGAAATCAAGACATCCTCGGCATAGATCGGGATCGCCTTTGTTGAACGATGAAACATTCCTTTTGTCATGACGAACCACAGCCTTGACACGTCACGGGGGGTGTGGTAGTGGTAGGGGTATAGGTAATAGGGATGAATCTCAAGTTGGTGTTCCATTCAGATATGCTGCCTCTTGAAGTCGAGGCAAACGAGGGGTTTGAGATCTCGCAGGTCAGGAATCTCCTCGAGCAGCTTGAGAAACTCGGGGTCTCTTGTGAAACCATCGAGACCAGCGGGATGTCACAGGATCGGCTTCTCAGGTTGTACCTCCAGGCCGCCATGCCCGCCGTGTACAAGAAGTACCCCATCAGGCAGATTTTTGGAAGCAAGCGAATTTCCGGGGTCAACTTCGGTAGGGGAGTTCCTGCATTAGTGGTCTATGAGCGCGACGACCAGTACCCGTCAGATGTCTACCCTCACCGGGCGCGACAGAAGATCGTAACGATCAGGGCCTTCTTAGAAGATCTGCTCAAGCGTTTGAAAAGAGCCGCACCGACTTGGGAGAGTCGAAAGGTGAACAGAGCATTGGCTGAGCGGATCGATCGACTCCGGGAGAAGATCGGATCGATCGACATCCCTGTGGTGACCCTCATCCGTGAAGGGAGACGACGATAGCGGCTTCTCGGATCATCATCGATGCGTCGGTCGTGCTGAAATGGCAACTGGATGATGAGGACGCGGTTCAGCAGGCTATCGCGTTGAGAGACGATTTTCTCATTCACAGGCGTCTCATGCTGGCGGCCCCTTCCCTGTTGAGGTACGAACTCACCAACGGATTGCTGACCGCATTTCGGCTGGGTCGGCTTCCACGGGAGCACGCAGAGGATGGGCTGTCGAATCTCCTCGCTGCCGGCATTGAACTCGTTGAAGTAGATCCGGCTCAGATCTTCTCACTTGCTGCGAAGTGGAATGTGTCAGCGTACGATGGGGCGTATCTCGCCGCCGCTGAGCAACTGGACACCGACGTCTGGACAGGAGATCGAGCGCTGTACACAACCTGCAGGAAGAAGGGATCACGGGTTCGCTGGATCGGAGATTACGGACAGCGCGCTTGAGGCGATCAGGCCACCAACGATCTGGACGTTCATCTGGACCCGCACGACAACTCGCCGGCATTGCAGCGCTTAACTGCCGCTCTCGGAAAACGGGTGAAGTAGCGGCATTCAGGGTCTCGACCCATGCCAAGGGCGTCCGCGAGTCGCAAAGCCGGGGTCCTGTTCCTCGCGGCAGGACTGGCAGTGGCCTGGTCTGTCCGGATGGAGCCGCTGCCGGTCACGGAAGCGATGGCTCCTTCGAGACTGCAAGCGCTTGTGGCGGAGGGCGAACGGCTGTGGATCATGTCGGCGGACCCAAGCAACCCTGTCGCGTGCGCGACCTGTCACCGCGACCCCGCGAAGACGCGCGGCTGGGCCGCCAGCTTCCCGAAGTTCAAGCCGCTCCCCCCTCCGCACGCCCGCGTGATGACGTTGCTGCAGGCGAACGCCGAGGCCGTGGAACGTCATTATCGGCTTTCGGACCCGCTGCCGGCGGCGACGGCGATCACGGCCTATCTCACGTCGCTCGGGGCGGACGTTGCGATCTCGCCGGGGATCAGCGAGGGCCAGCCGGTGTTTCCCGCCCGGATGCGGAAGCTTGCCGAGAGCGTCGCCCGCGGCGGCCGGCTCTACGCCAGGAAGTGCAACCGATGTCATGAGGCAGCAGTCGTCGCGCTGGCCGTGACGGCTTTCCCGCGCGTGGCAGATGGGCGGGCTGAGTCCCTCGAAACGCTTCTCGAGGGTCATCACATCGTTGCCCCGCCGCTCAAATGGGACGGCGCGCCCATGGCCGACATCATCGCGCACCTTTCCTCCCGCGCGGCTGGTCGGACCATCGGTGACTTGTCATACCGGACCTCACAGAAGAGAAAGGAGGGATCATGATTCGCGCCGCGCTCGTCGCTTGGTTTGCGTTGTGGACGGTCGCGCTTGGGCTTGGGCCCTCGTCCGAAGCCGGCGCCGCAACCGTCATCACCGGCACCGTGAAGAACCAGGCCGGTAAGCCGCTGGCCGGCCTCGCGCTTGTCGAAAAGGGGGAGATTCACAACAACAAGTGGGACCGGGGCGCGCCCGTCGATGCCAACGGCCGCTTCAGGATCGAGCTGTCGGAAGGCGGCCACTACGGCCTCCACGTCTACTCATCCGGCTACCTCTACTCACCCGAGGCCGTGAAGGTGGACACCGGGAGGACGCTCGAGGTGAAGATGGTGCTCGATCCTGAGCCGACGCGCGCCAACACCCCGATCATCAAGCGGGCGGGATTCTTCCCGTGGGAGGCGCGCCAGGGAAAGGTCACGTTTGTCAAACTGGATGTCGAGGATCCCAATGGCGACCTGGGACCGCAGGTGTTGGCCTTCAACGCGGTGACCGGACGGGCCCATGCCATGGATCCTCCGAAGCGGATCAAAGACCTCAAGGCAAACTTCCCCAACGGGGTGTACCAACTCGAGGTGGATACGTCGAAGGCGGCGATCAACCCCAAGGACTGGCATTTCGTCGTTGCCGACCACCAGTGCAACACGACCGACATCCTGAGCTTTCCGCATGAGCCGAAGCCGCTGAAGGTGATCAAGGTCGCCAAGTAGGACGCTTGAGGGGCTGTCACGCGCCCGATGTGGAACCTGCTTTGCGGAGCGAGTCGATAAAGCGGCCGACTGTAGGGGAGAGCTGTTTCTGCTTGCGGTGGATGATCCCGACGGGACGGACGAGGTCGGGGATTCCGAGAGGCACGGCGGCAAGGCTGCCGATCTCGACCTCTTTGAGGACGGTCGGCCTCGGGAGGATGCTCACGCCCGCATCGATGGCGATCGCCTGTTTGATCGTCTCGATGTTGTCGAACTCCATAACCACGTTGAGCTTGACATTCCGCTGCTTCAGGCTGCGATCGATCGCTTTGCGGATCCCAAGATCCTGATCGAAGGCAACGAACCGCTCCCCGTGGAGGTCTCCGGCCATCACGATGCGCCGCCTGGCGAAGCGATGGCCGGGGTGGCACACCAGCACCATCTGCTCCGACCGCCACGGGATGATCATGAGCGAGCGCAGGACCGGCGGGTACGACAGGATCCCGATGTCGGCTTCGTCGTTGATGACCGCCTCGACTACCTTGTGAGGATGGAGGCATTCCAACAGCACTTTCGCCTGAGGGTGGGCCGACATGAACGGCTGGAGATGCCGGCTCACGTCATGGAGCCCGACGGAGTAGATGGCAGCGACGCGGACCGTCCCGTCCAATCGGGTCCGCGCCGAGGCGATGCGGGCCTTCGCTCGCCCATATCGATCGAGAAGCTCGCGGCATGCTTCGTAGAAGATCCGCCCCTCCGGCGTGACCGTGAACGGGCGCTTGGTCCGGTCGATCAGCCGAGCGTCGAGATCGGCCTCCAACTGCTGAACGGCCTGACTGGCCGCCGACTGGGAGACCTCGTGGGCTGACGCGCCTCTGGAGAAGCTCCGCAACCGCACGATATCGCAATAGAGCTGGAGGGTTTCCAGGGTCATGCGCCTAGAATACACCATAAGTCTAACTTATGCAAAGTATTTGTTGTTTTTTGCGTGACTTATGCTTTGAGTTCGTGTATATTGGCGGGAACCCGCAGAAAGATTGTGCGGGGCTTCACAAAGGCAACCGGAGGATCACGTGAGTGAGCCGACCCCTCCCCAGTCGATGAGCACCTTCGGCCCGCCACCCGCGCAGGGTCTCTATGACCCGGCCCATGAGCATGACGCGTGCGGCGTCGGCTTTGTCGTGGACATCAAGGGCCGAAAATCCAACGCCATCGTCACGCAGGCGCTGAGCGTGCTCAAGAACCTGCAACATCGAGGCGCGTGCGGCTGCGAGCCGAACACCGGCGACGGGGCGGGGATCCTCATCCAGATGCCGCACGTCTTTCTGGCCCGCGTGTGTTCCGAGATTGACATCTCCCTGCCCGCCCCGAAGCACTATGGGGCGGGGCTGGTCTTTTTCCCCACCGACGCCGCCCAGGCAGACCGATGCAAGAAGACCTTCGAGGAGATCATCCGCGAGGAAGGACAGGTCCTCCTCGGATGGCGCGATGTGCCGACGGATGACTCGCCGATCGGCCCCAGCGCGAAGGCCGCCGAGCCGGTCATCAAGCAGCTCTTCATCGGGCGAAATCCGGACATTACGGACGACAAGGCGTTCGAGCGGAGGCTGTACGTCATCCGGAAGCGGGTCGAGCACCTGATCTACGGGTCCGACCTGCCCCAGAAGAAGCTCTTCTATCTGCCGAGCCTTTCGTCGAACACCCTCATCTACAAAGGGATGCTGTCGGCGGACCAGATCGAGACGATGTATCCGGACATCGTGGACCCGGCCATCGAATCGGCGATGGCGCTGGTTCACCAGCGTTTCTCGACCAACACCTTCCCCTCCTGGCCTCTCGCGCACCCGTACCGGTACCTGGCCCACAACGGCGAGATCAACACGCTGCGGGGCAACATCAACTGGATGCACGCCAGGGAGGCGCTCTGCGAGTCCGAGCTGATCCCGGACCTCAAGAAGATCTTCCCGGTCGTGCTGGAAGGCGGGAGCGACTCCGCCATCTTCGACAACGTGCTGGAGTTCCTGGTCATGACCGGGCGACCCCTCCCGCACGCCGTGCTGATGATGATCCCCGAAGCGTGGAGCGGCCACGAATCGATGAGCGAGGAGCGAAAGGCCTTCTACGAATACCACGGGTGCCTGATGGAGCCGTGGGACGGGCCGGCCTCGATCGCTTTCACCGACGGGACCGTTATCGGCGCGGTCCTCGACCGCAACGGACTCCGCCCGTCCCGCTACTACGTGACCAAGGATGGCCTGGTCATCATGGCCTCGGAGGTCGGCGTGCTCGATATCCCGCCGGAAAACATCCTGCTCAAGGAGCGCCTCCACCCCGGCCGGATCTTCCTCGTAGACACCGCCCAGGGCCGGATCGTCGATGACGCGGAGCTGAAGCGCGCCTTTGCGACGGAGCACCCGTACGGCGAGTGGCTGACGCAGAACCTGGTCCCGCTCGAGGAGCTGCCGCCGGCCCCTCACGTCCACGAACCGGACCACGAGACGGTGCTCCAGCGGCAGCAGATCTTCGGCTACACGCACGAGGACCTGCGAATCCTGATGGCCCCGATGGCCGTGAACGCCGAGGAGCCGGTCGGGTCGATGGGGACCGACGCGTCGCTTGCGGTCCTCTCCAATCGCCCCCGCCTCCTGTACGACTACTTCCAGCAGCTCTTCGCGCAGGTCACCAACCCGCCGCTCGACGCCATCCGGGAGGAACTGGTGACCCAGATGGCGACGACGATCGGACCGGAGCGCAACCTGCTCAAGCCCGAGCCGGAGAGCTGCCGCCAGATCAAACTCAAATCGCCGATCCTGGATAACGACGAGCTGGCGAAGATCCGCTACGCCGATCGGCCAGGGTTCAGGTCGATCACCCTCCCCATGCTGTTCCCTGTGGCCGAAGGCGGGGCGGGCCTGGAGCGGGCGATGGAGGAGCTCTGCCGGAACGCGAGCGACGCGATCGCTCAGGGACACACGCTCCTCATCCTGTCCGACCGGGGCGTGAATCGGAACCTCGCGCCGATCCCGGCCCTGCTCGCCACGGCCGGGGTCCATCACCACCTGGTCCGCGAGGGGACACGCACGCGGGTCGGGTTGGTGATCGAGAGCGGAGAGCCGCGAGAGAACCACCACATGGCGTTGCTCATCGGCTATGGCGCGGGCGCAATCAATCCCTATCTCGCGTTCGAAACCCTCGATGACATGATCCGCGAGGGGCTGCTTCCTGGGATCGACCAGAGAAAGGCGATCAAGAACTATATCAAGGCGCTCAACAAAGCGGTCCTGAAGGTCATCTCCAAGATGGGGATCTCCACGATCCAATCGTATCGGGGCGCCCAGATCTTCGAGGCGCTCGGGTTGAACAAGGAATTCGTGGACAAGTGCTTCACCTGGACCGCCTCGCGGATCGGCGGCGTCGGCATCGATGTCATCGCCAAGGAGTCGAGCCTCCGCCACCACCGGGCGTTTCCCGACCGACCTGTCGGCAAGCCCGACCTCGACTGGGGGGGCGAGTACCAGTGGCGACGGGACGGAGAATACCATCTCTTCAACCCGCAGACCGTCTTCAAGCTCCAGCACGCGACGCAAACCGGGCAATATAAGATCTTCAAGGAATACAGCGAGTTGGTAGACAACCAGAACCGAAACCTCTGTACCCTCCGAGGCCTGTTCGACTTCAAGTTCGCCGAGAAACCGATCCCGATCGAAGAGGTCGAGCCGGTCGAGTCGATCCTCACGTGCTTTGCCACCGGCGCCATGTCATACGGCTCGATCAGCCAGGAGGCGCATGAGACGCTGGCCATCGCGATGAACCGGTTGGGAGCCAGGTCGAACACCGGCGAGGGCGGAGAGGATGCGGCGCGCTACAAGCGGGACCCGAACGGCGACTGGCGGCGCAGCGCGGTCAAGCAGGTCGCATCGGGACGCTTCGGCGTGACCAGCGAGTACCTAGTCAACTGCACCGACCTGCAGATCAAGATGGCCCAGGGGTCCAAGCCGGGCGAAGGGGGACAACTTCCCGGGACCAAGGTCTATCCCTGGATCGCCAAGGTCCGGCTTTCGACGCCGGGCGTGGGGTTGATCTCGCCGCCCCCGCACCACGATATCTACTCGATTGAAGACCTGAAACAGCTCATCCATGACCTGAAGAACAGCAACCCAAATGCCCGAATCCACGTGAAGTTGGTCGCCGAGGTCGGGGTGGGGACCGTTGCCGCGGGGGTGGCCAAGGCGTTCTCTGACGTGGTCCTGATCTCGGGCCACGACGGCGGCACGGGGGCGTCGCCGCTCAGCAGCATCAAGCACGCCGGCCTGCCGTGGGAGCTGGGCGTGGCCGAGACCCAACAGGTGCTGGTCATGAACAAGCTTCGCGACCGGATCGTGGTACAGACGGACGGCCAGATGAAGACCGGCCGCGATGTCGTCATCGCGGCCCTACTGGGTGCAGAGGAGTACGGCTTTTCCACGGCCCCGCTGGTCGTCGTAGGCTGCATCATGATGCGGGTCTGCCACCTGAACACCTGCCCGGTCGGGATCGCCACCCAGGACCCCAGACTAAGGAAAGAGTTCACCGGCAAGCCGGAGTTCGTCCAGAACTTCTTCCGCTTCATCGCCCAGGAGGTCCGGGAGCTGATGGCCAAGCTGGGATTCCGGACGATGGCCGAGATGATCGGGCAAGTGGACAAGCTCGACATGAGGAAGGCGGTGGACCACTGGAAGGCCCGCGGCCTCGACTACTCGTCGATCCTCTACCGCCCCGAGGTCGGCCCGGATGTCGCGACTCGAAAGGTCCGAGAGCAGGATCATGGGCTCGAGCGGTCGCTCGATATGACGACGATCGTCCCGCTCTGCCGTCCGGCGCTCGAACGGCGCGAGCCGGTCGGGCTGCGCCTGCCGATCAGGAACGTTCACCGGACCGTCGGCACGATCCTCGGCTACGAGGTGACGAGCCGCTATGGGGCTGACGGATTGCCGGAAGACACGATTCACATCCACTTCACCGGCTCGGCCGGGCAGAGCTTCGGCGCCTTTGTCCCGAAGGGGATCACCTTCACTCTGGAGGGGGACTCCAACGACTATCTCGGCAAGGGATTGTCGGGAGGCAGGATCATCGTCTTCCCGCCCCGCCAGGCGACGTTCGTCCCCGAGGAGAACATCCTCGTCGGCAACGTGGTCCTGTACGGCGCGACCAGCGGAGAGGCGTACTTCCGGGGCGTCGCCGGCGAGCGCTTCGCCGTGAGGAACAGCGGTGCGCACGCGGTCGTGGAGGGCGTCGGGGACCACGGCTGCGAGTATATGACCGGCGGTCGCGTCGTCGTCATCGGGCGGACCGGGCGCAATTTCGCCGCCGGGATGTCGGGCGGCGTGGCCTACGTCCTGGATGAGGCCGGCAATTTCAAGAGGCGCTGCAACCTCGGCATGGTGGACCTTGAGCCGCTGGTGGCCGACGATGACGTTGAAGAGGTCAAAGGACTGTTGCGCCGCCACGTCCACTACACCCGGAGCACGGTGGCGGAGCGCGTCCTCAAGAATTGGGATGCGATGCAGCCGAAGTTCGCAAAGGTGATGCCTCGCGACTACAAGCGAGCCTTGAACGCACTGAAGCGCGCCAAAGAGGAAGGGATCCCCTGGGAAGAGGCGGTGATGGTGGGGGCGCATGGGTAAGCCGACAGGCTTTATCGAGATCAAGCGCGAGAAGCAGCCCTACCGGCCGGTCGGAGAACGGCTCCGCGATTGGAAGCTGCAGATGCTCCCCTGGCCCACGGCCAAGCTCCAGGCGCAGGCCGCGCGCTGCATGGACTGCGCCATCCCCTTCTGCCACCAGGGCTGTCCGCTCGGCAACATCATCCCCGACTGGAACGACCTCGTGTACCGCGATCGCTGGCGGGAGGCGATCGACCGCTTGCACGCGACCAATAATTTCCCGGAGTTCACCGGAACGCTCTGCCCTGCCCCGTGCGAAGGCTCGTGCGTCCTGGACCTCAATAACGACCCGGTGACGATCAGGGCCATCGAACTGGCGATCATCGACCGCGCCTTCGAGGAGGGGTGGGTGAAACCCGAGCCGCCAGCGGCGCGCTCCGGGAGGAAGGTCGCGATCGTCGGCTCCGGCCCCGCAGGCCTGGCGGCGGCGCAGCAACTGAACCGCGCCGGTCACTGGGTGACGGTCTTCGAGCGGGACGATCGGATCGGAGGCCTCCTCCGCTACGGGATCCCCGAATTCAAGATGGAGAAGTCGGTGCTGGACCGCCGCTTGGAGCAGATGGAGAAGGAAGGGACCGAGTTCCGCGTCAACGCGAATGTCGGCGTGAACGTGTCCGTGGAGGAGCTGCGCCGAGAGTACGATGCCATGCTCCTTGCCGGGGGGGCGACGCTCCCGCGAGACCTGAAGGTCCCGGGGCGCGAGCTCGGCGGGATCCACTTTGCGATGGAGTATCTGACCCTCCAGAATAAGCGGTGTGAGGGCGACCTGATCCCCGATGAGACGTTCGTCACCGCGAAGGGGAAGCGGGTTGTCATCATCGGGGGGGGCGACACCGGCGCAGACTGCCTCGGCACCGTCCACCGCCAGGAGGCGGTGTCCGTCCACCAGTTTGAGCTCCTCCCTCGGCCGCCCGACACGCGCGCGCCCGACAATCCCTGGCCTCAATGGCCGATCGTCTTCCGCACCTCCGCCGCGCACGAGGAGGGCGGCTTCCGCGAGTACGCGATCTCGACCGCCCGCTTCTCAGGCGAGAACGGCCAGGTCAAGAGGCTCCACGCCCACCGCGTCGAGATGGTCCGCGACGGAGGTCGTATCGACTTCAAGCCGATCGCGGGGACCGAGACCGAAATGGAGGTGGACCTCGTCCTCCTTGCGATGGGCTTCCTCGGGCCGGAGCGCGAGGGGTTGCTCACCCAACTCCGCGTCAAGCTGACCGACCGGGGCAATGTCTGGCGCGACGAGAACTGGATGACCAGCGTGCCAGGGGTCTTCACCGCCGGAGACATGCAACGCGGCCAGTCGCTGATCGTCTGGGCGATCGCAGAAGCGCGAAGCGCGGCCCGCGGCATCGACCTCTACCTCATGGGCCGCTCCGACCTCCCGGCGCCCCTCTAGTTGTCCAAAGCCGCTGCTCGCGCGCACAGGCCCTCAAGATAAATTCGTACAGGCTCCTCCCGGAGACCTTCCCTCACAGGTTCCCCGCATGGACCTGCACGCCGCGAAGCATCATTCACCCATGAACGAAAACCAGGCCGGCGATCTCACTCACTCCAGTAAGAAAACCGTACTCTACGACGGCAGTTGCCCGATGTGCGCTGCCATCCTCGAGAAGATCGACCGGTCGCCCCAAGGAGACCGCTTCGACCGCGTCGATATCACCACAGATCCGATTCCGTCCTTCCTCACGAAAGGGGAAGTTGAAAAAGAGATCCATCTCATCGACGAGGAGGGCAAACTTTACAGGAACGCGGCGGCGATCCTGAAGATCCTCGAAGAGTACCCGCGCCTCAGATTTCTGGCGAAGATCGGCCGCCTACCGATCATCAAGCAAACCCTGCCCATTGGCTATGACTTCGTCGCCGCAAACAGGCATTTCATCATCGGCAGCACCAGCCGAATCTACTGGTTGAAAGTCGTCCTATCACTGGCATGTATCAGTGGTTTCCTGCTTTCAAAAAAGCTCTGGCTCACCTCTCGCACCTACCCCTTGACCCCCGTATCCGAGATCCTCCCAAGCATTCCATTCCCACTAGACTACGTCTTGTTCGTCCTGATGCTGGTCTTGTTGGGCGCGATCATGATCTCCGCCCGGCCGAGAAAGTATATCGTGACCTTCGTCGTCATATCAGGGCTTCTCAGCTTGGGCGACCAGTCGCGCTGGCAACCATGGTTCTATCAGTACCTGTTCATGTTTGCGGCATTGGGGTTCTATTCGTGGAAGGCGGCTGACGCACACGCTCAAGGTCCGATACTCAACGTGTGTCGGTTGATCGTGGTGAGCATTTACTTCTGGAGCGGGCTTCAAAAGGTCAATGTGGATTTCGTTGGAGGCGTGTTTCCCTGGATGGTGGAACCACTGGCGGGCCTGCTGCCACCAGGCCTGAGGATCGTGCCCCTGTCATTGGGCGTGGCGGTGCCGTTTCTTGAAATGGGGATCGGCACCGGATTGCTAGTAGGAAGATTTCGACGCGTCGCCGTCGGCTTTGCGCTGGCGATGCACACGCTAATTCTGATCTGCATTGGCCCGCTGGGATACAATTGGAACAGCGTCGTGTGGCCCTGGAACGTCGCCATGGCCCTCTTCGTCTTCATCCTCTTCTGGAAGGAGAAGGGTCTGCATCTCGGAGAGATCGCCACAATCAGAAAGTCTCTCTTTCATACGCTTGTGTTTGTCCTGTTTGGCATCATGCCCGCCTTCAGCCTCTTCGATCTCTGGGACTCTTATCTCTCATCAGCCCTCTACTCGGGAAATACCGCTGAGTCCGTCGTCTACGTGAGTGACTCGGTAATCGCCCGCCTTCCGACGGAGATACAGGTACTCATCCGGGGACACAGTGAAGCCAGAAACGTCTTGTCCATCTCTCGCTGGTCGTTCAAGGAATTGAATGTTCCTCCCTACCCGGAGCACAGGATCTTTAAGAACGTGGCAAGAACGATCTGCACGCATGCGGGGAACACAGCGGAGGTCATACTGTCGATCCAGGAAAGGCCACACTGGCTGACGGGAGTCCGCGCGACCACACGCTATGAGTGTTCGAATCTTTGATCGCGTCCTATCCTGCCGACTCCGCACGCTCACGGACGGCCATCATGGTGGCGAGCATCGTCGCAATCAGCTTCTCCTTCCCATCGCTCAACGCGAACACATCGCCCGCGCAGACCGTCACCGTGCGGCCGGCCTTCGTCACGCGCCCGCGCGCGACCATCCGCTCTCCCGTGGCGGGGGACAGAAAATTGACCTTGTACTCCACGGTGAGGACCGTGGCGTCCGCCGGCATAAGGGTCATCGCGGCATAGCCGCAGGCGCTGTCCACGATGGTCGTCACGACGCCCGCGTGCAGGTAGCCGTGATGCTGCGTCAGGTCATCCCGAAACGGCAGCTCGATCTCGACGTCGCCGGGCGAGACCTTCGTGAGGCTCGCGCCGATGGTCCCCATGACCTTCTGCCGTTCGAAGCTGCCGCGCACGCGCGATTCGAAGCCGGGGTCCTGGGGCTCGTATTTCGCCATGAGACCTCCTCCGTCGTGCCCAAAAAGCCCGTCACTCCTTCTTTCTGCTGAAAAACTTCGCCAGCCGTTCCCGCACGTCACTGAAGTCTCCTACGCTCGAGTAGCCGTTGATCGTTTCCAGACGCAAGGCGTCATCGAGCGGGCGCCCGATCACGTCCAGAACCGTCTCTTTGGCGGATCGGACGGCCTGCTGGCTATTCCGGAGCATCATCTTCGCGTAGTCGTCAGCGGTCGGGAGCAGTGCATCATGTGCCACGACTTTGTTGACCAGCCCCAGCCGAAACGCTTCCTCGGCAGAGATTTCACGGCCCGTCAATGTCAATTCCAAGGCTGTCGCTATGCCGGCGATCGCGACCAGCCGGACGATCCCGCCGTCCCCATGGTGCAAACCGTGCCGCACCTCAAAGGCACCGAACCGGGCGATCTCAGAGGCAATGCGAATGTCGCAGGCGAGGGCCAACTCGAAGCCTCCCCCGATCGCAAAGCCATTGATGGCCGCGATAATCGGTTTCGTCATCCTGTGCTGACCTCGCGTGATACCGCCGCCGATCCCTGTCGGGACGTTCCTCCGCACGTCAAGCATGTTGGCATGCTCCCACTTCGGAATGAATGTCTTCAGGTCTGCGCCGGCACAGAACGCCCTGCCCGAACCGGTCAGGATCGCCACATCGACTGTCGCGTCCTGGTTGAAGTCGCGCCACACCTCCCAGAGCTCCCGGTTGAGCTCGTCGTCCAGCGCGTTCAGGGCCTCGGGTCGATTCAGCGTCACGTATGCAACCCTATTTTTCTTTTCAACCATTACGTTCGCCATCACAGCTCCTCCGTACGACCCATCCAGGATGGGGCGCATCCTCCCCCAAGGAGGCTCAGTGCGGCGCAGTCGCCCGAGCGCCTCCGGAGACGGCTCATAGGAGAGTACCACGTGCTTGCCGGAATGTGATCCAGATTCTCCTCACGATCCGCTTCCACCAGTTGATTACGGAGCGCCGTGGCGATGAGTGAATCTCTCCCCTCGCTTCGAGCAGCAGGGCACCGCACCTGAGAGGCGAGATGAACGTGGCGATCCGGCTGGGGTCGAACGAGGCCATCTGCCCAACCTCCAGCACGAAATCCTTCCCGCCGGCGGTCACCCAGGCCGTCCCCGACAACACATGCACGTGGGGCGTCGCCGGGGGCAACCGGAACAGGTCGGCCTGTCCGAGCCTTAGTCGATAGGTGACACTGCCAATCGCGACCGTATTGACATGGCACTCTTGACGCCCGTTTCCCATCGCGACCACCTCCCTTTCGCGACCCTTCGCAGCTTGGCCCCGCAGGGTCAGGCTGGTGCTGGAGGCCCTTGCAGAGGGCGCTCGATCACACTATGGCAGCCGGACACACATAAGGCAAATTCATAATTGTTATAAAGACTATGCCGTGATAGTATGAGCACGAAGGGAGGATCGCAGATGGAATTACAACAGTTGCGGGCACTCATCATGGTGACCGAGGCCGGGTCGGTGACGGAGGCCGCGAGGCGACTGCTGCTCACGCAACCGGCGGTCACCCGCCAGATCCGAGCGTTGGAGGAGGCGCTGGGCGGGGCGCTCTTCGACCGGACCACGAAGCCGATCACCCCAACTCCCCTCGGCAGGAGCGCGCTCGATCATGCCCGCCGCATCCTGCTCATGGCCGAGGAGCTCCGCACCGCGGTCAGTAGCGACGCCGGAACCCTTCGAGGCGAACTGCGCCTTGGGGTGGCGGCTCTGTGGATGCGACAGCTGATCCCCCCGATTGCCCTCGAGCTGAGGCGCCGGTACCCGGGGGTCCAGCTTAAACTGACGAGCGGCTGGAGCGGGTCACTCACGCGCCGGGTGGCGGAAGGACGGATCGATGCAGCCGTCGTGTTGATCCCCCCGAAGGAACATGTACCCGCAGGAGTCGCGGCCATCCGATTTGCGACCGAGCCGGTGGCTCTGATCTCTTCGGCAAAGACGGCGCTCAAGGGAACGGTCCCGCCAGAGGCTCTCAGAGGCACCGGGTGGGTGCTCAATAGCGAAGGATGTGGCTACCGGGCCGCGCTCAAGCGAACCCTAGAGGAGGCGGGTATCCCGTTTACGGTTGTGGCGGAGGTCAACGATCTCGACCTGCAGATGCAATTGGTCCGGGAGGGAGTTGGGGAAGGTCTCCTTCCGATGCGGGCGCTGCCTCGACGATTATCAGCCACTGGGCTTCAAGCCTTCAGTATCGCTGGCGTCACGTTCTCACTTGAAACCCGGCTGCTTTACCGGGGCACGGGTCCCATCATCCCGATGGTGGTGCCCCTGATCGAACGCACCGTTTCGACGCTCCTCAGGTCGGCCAAAACCAAGCAACGCGCGCCACAGACCTCAAGCAAAGCGCGCCGCCCTCGGCGTCCCCCGCGACGCGCCCACTCCCCATAGGATTGGCGATTCGACGGGGGCATCCTTGCAGCCTTTTGGTATAGAGGGGAGAAGGGGACATCGGCTCGAGACGGGTTCGAGCAGTGTGACCCTGGCCAGTGTGCCGGAGCAGGAATGACATTCGAACAGACACTTGACGTCGCTGTCCGTCTCGGCGTCGCCACACTCGGCGGTTTGGCCGTCGGCATCGAGCGGGAGTGGTCGATGAAGGAGAGGGCGCGACCGCCGCGATTCGCCGGGGTCAGAACCTTCGCCTTCCTCGGACTCATCGGCGGACTCAGCGCGGAGCTCTACAACCTGTCGCTGCCTGGTGCGGGAGTCGCCCTCCTTGGCGCGACCTGTTTTCTTGTCGTCGTCGCGTATGGCATCACGGGTCAAGGTGGGGACGTGGACGGCACGACGGAGGTCTCAGCTCTCGTCGTCCTCGCCGCCGGCACGCTTGCCGGGACGGGGCGACTGATGCTTGCAAGCGGGCTGTACGCCATCACGGCGCTGATGCTGGTCGAGAAGAGCCGCATCCACTCTCTGGTCCATCGCATCCGGTCCCAGACCCTCGAGGCGGCGGCGCGGTTCGCAGTCCTTGCACTGGTCATCTTGCCATTGCTACCGGAGGGGCCGTTCGGACCGCCGCCCGGTGTCCGTCCCCGGGAGCTGTGGGCGCTGGTGCTGATCTTCTCGGGGTTGAGCTTTGCGGGATTTGTCGCGCTCAGTCTCGCGGGGCCGGAACGCGGCTATCGGCTGGCAGGGCTCCTGGGCGGGCTGATCTCATCGACCGCGGTCACGTTCACGTTTTCTCGGGAGAGCCGCGAGCAGCCTGAGCACAGGCGGGCGCTCGCGGTGGGCGTCGTGGCCGCATGCACGGTGCTTCTGATGCGAGTCTGGCTTCTGGCGACAGTCCTGAACCCCGCCGTCGGCGCTCGAACCGTACCCTACCTTGCTCCGCCATTCCTGGTCGGGCTCGCCGCCGTAGGCCTGTCACTCCGCAAGGACCCCACGAGAACGAGCGAAACCACCGTGCCCGGCAATCCCCTACGTCTCGCCGCCGCCATGCAGATGGTGCTCGTCTTCCAGGCTGTGCTGTACGCGACGCAGTGGATCGGCGGCCGGTTTGGCTCTCCCGGCATCCTGGTCTCTGCCGCGCTGCTCGGACTCACCGACATGGATGCGCTGACCTACTCGATGGTCACGCTGGGGAGCGAGAGTGTGCGGGTGGCAACGGCGGCCCAGGCCCTCGCGCTCGGCGCGCTCGCCAATACGCTGCTCAAACTGGCGCTCGCGCTCACCCTGGGTCGGGGCGTGTTCCGGAGAGTCGCCGGCGTCGGACTGGCAGCTCTCGCCGTAGCGACCGCTGCCACTGTCCTGCTCTCCCTACGCTGGTCAGCGCCTGGGTTCGTCTAGGACATCGCTGAGCAGAACTTCCCGAAGTATCTCGGATGGTGGGAGGTGGTGGGCCGTGTAGGACTCGAACCTACGACCCGCTGATTAAGAGTCAGCTGCTCTACCAACTGAGCTAACGGCCCTCGCAGTCCACAGTGAAGGAGAGAACGAAAACAGTTCGGCGGGG
>Ga0187893_10007697_pt1 | contig 17469 bp, 15 predicted proteins | sample MA1701074metaG_FD_139574 | JGI IMG/M metagenome (GOLD analysis project Ga0187893, IMG submission 139574) | White microbial mat communities from a basaltic lava cave in the Kipuka Kanohina Cave System on the Island of Hawaii, USA - MA170107-4 metaG ... | reverse complement strand
TCTTCGAACTCCCCCCGGTACTTGCTTCCGGCCACGAGCGCGCCGATATCGAGGGCCAGGACCCGCTTGTTCTTGAGCGACTCCGGCACGTCTCCATCGATGATCCGCTGCGCCAGCCCCTCGACGATCGCGGTCTTCCCCACGCCGGGCTCCCCGATGAGAACCGGGTTGTTCTTGGTCCGCCGTGCCAGGACCTGGATCACGCGCCGGATCTCATCGTCACGACCGATGACGGGATCCAGCTTGCCTTTCCTGGCCAGGTCGGTCAGATCGCGGGCATACCGTTCGAGCGCCTGATACTTCTCCTCAGGGGTCTGGTCGGTCACGCGCTGCCCGCCGCGGATCTCTTGCAGGGCCGCGTAGATGCCGTCCCTGGTGAGGCCGGTCTCGCGCAGGAGCTTACCGACCGCTCCGCCTCGCTCATCGGCGATCGTCAGAAGGAGATGTTCGGTGCTGACATACTCGTCTTTGAGGCGTTCGGCCTCGGTCAGCGCGCCGCTCAAGACCTTTTCCAGCCGAGGGGTAATGTAGGTCTGGCCTTGGGTCGGGCTCGAAACCTGCGGGAGCCGCTTGAGCTCGTCCTTCAGTCTTCCGGCGAGCTGCGCAGGATTCACGCCCAGTTTGTTGAGCGTTGGCTGAACGACACCCTCTGATTGTTCGACCAAGGCTAGCAACAGGTGCTCGACATCGACCGCCTGATGCTGCCTCTCCTCGGCAAGCTTCTGGGCTTGCTGAATTGCCTCCTGCGCCTTGAACGTGAATTTGTCGAATCGCATGACAGCCATCGTCCCTCCTCACATCGACCGGCCCGGCCTGGCTGATGGAACACCGCCACTAAAATAATAGGGTCGGAGCGCGCACATGTCAACGCAGTCGAGTGCGAGGTGCCTTGACACTCCGCGGACCCTTAGCTATAGTTACGACGCCTCAGCGCCGGCGTAGCTCAGTTGGCAGAGCAGCTGATTCGTAATCAGCAGGTCGAGGGTTCAAGTCCCCCCGCCGGCTCCAGCCGTTTACCTTGCGCAGTGCGTGCCCGTCTCGCCGTCGTCGCGAGCCGATCTGTGACGACCGTCCGAATCTTCACTCGTTTTGACGCTACGCAGCATAATGTCTTGACTTGCTCCTAAGTCATTGCTAGACTAGCTGTAATTGAAGAGCTACCGGCTTGTCGAGTGGTGAATTTCTCCCATGGAAGAGCTTGTATGAGCGTCGGCCGGGAGGTGTAGCGCCTTCAGTCGATCATCGGTCGCGCCGCGCGCGGCGTGCAAGCAGTGTTTGCCGTCAAACGATCTTGAAGGCCGGAAAAGAACCCCGGCCTGCGGTTCGCAAGCACCGCGTTGCTCTCATTTCCAGGGCGCCGGTGCTTTTGCATAAAAGGAGGTGAGTGAGGAAAGGATGGATCAACCGATCAGTTGGTTCGGCGGTGAGCGTTTCGCCGGCTTCAGTGATGATGAGATTCGGATGATACAGGAGGGCGCGGCCTCGAGGACCCGCAAGGGAGCGGGGGCGGCTCGGCAAGGGGCGTGGCGGGCGACGACCCCAAGAACCAGGCGAAGCGTCAAGCGTAAAGCTGCATAGCCGACCCGTGTTGCGTGTCGCAAGGGGGCAGATCGGAAGCTGCGGAGAGGGAGAGCTGTCGTCTTCGATGAGAGTGGACATGCCGATGGGGAGGTCCGCGTGCCGACGTTGTCGGGGACCATTACTGGCGCTGATCCTCCTGGCCCTCGCGGGGTCGGCGATCGCGGTGGAACGGAAGCCGCCCGCGCCGGAGCGACAACCGCCGGCCGACCGAACCGCTGCGGCGGAGGCGCATTACGAGCTCGGAGTCTTCTACCATGAGCGCATGTTCGCTGATCTCGATCAGGCGATAGCCGAGTACGAACAGGCGGTCAAGCTCAAGGACGGCTTCGCCCAGGCGCACTATTACCTGGGGCTGTCGTACCACACGAAGGCCAAGCTGGGCGTGGACGATAAGGCGCTCTACCGAAAGGCCCTGAAACAGTACAAGCTCTACCTCAGATTACTGCCGAAGGGCCAGCTTGCGGAAAAGGCCCGTCAGAACATCAAGGCGGTGGAGTCTCGCCTTCGGTGAGGGCGCAGTCACAGGACTTGATCCATGGGGTTCAATGAGGCGATCGAGCGGCGTGGTTTTCTTCGGCTCGTCATGAGCACGCTGCTCGCCTTGCGCGTGCCTCCGGCCGCTTCGGCCTTCAGCATCATTTCCGAGGCTGAGGAGAACGAGATCGGAAGGAAAGCCGATGAGGAGATCCTCCGGCGGTTCGGCCGCTATCGCGATCAGGAACTGCAGGCGTATGTCGAGTCGATCGGCCAGCGGCTGCTCGAGTCGCTTGGACCGACCAGTTTCCGGTACAGCTTCAAAGTCGTCGATATGCCTGAGGTCAACGCAATGGCCCTGCCCGGCGGCTACATCTACGTCACCCGGGGGATGCTGGCGATGCTGAATACCGAGGCTCAGCTTGCCGGTGTCCTCGGCCACGAGATTGGTCACGCGTCGTCCCGCCATGCGGCCAAACAGATCACGAAGGCATTCGGCGCCCAGATCCTGTCGCTGGGTCTTCTGGCACTCAGCCCCGGTGGTCGGGAAAACGCGGGCGGCTGGGGACAGGTATCATCGGTCTTATCCAATCATATCCTGCTGGGCTATGGTCGAGAGGCGGAGTTGGAGGCGGACGAGCTGGGACTTCGCATGGCCTATCGCACCGGCTACGATCCCCGAGAGATGGTGGCGTTTCTGAGGGCGATGAAGGTGAAGGAGAGGCTGGAGGCCCTCGGCTACCATGGGTTCCAGGGGACCCACCCGGAGACGACCGAGCGGATCGTGAAAGCCGAGACGATGGCGTCGCTCTTGATCGCGCAGGGTGGGGGGGCGGTCGAGGTGAAGGCGAACGAGTACAAAACGCACCTCGATGGTCTGGTGTACGGCCCGAAACAGGATAATCGTCGCCTGAGGATCTACGCCGCCAGGGAGGGGGATACGCCGACGACGGTGGCGAAAGACGTTCTCGGCGACCAGAACAAGGCCTGGGAGGTCGCCGCCTTGAATGGGATCAAGGAGGCGACGGTCTTCCGCAAAGGTGACCGGGTGAAGCTTCTGCCGCCCCCTTCCGATGGGACGCGCGGCGGGCAGATCCTGGATCTGTCGCCGAATTGAATCGCGCGCGAGCGCAGGAGGAACACGCCGTTGAGATGATGGTCATGGTGTTCTGACGTCATATCAGCAGACTCGATTTCACCATCCAGAGGGTTGGGTCCGGTCCGAACCTAGAGGCGCTTGAGATGGTCCCTGTATAGTCGCGAATCACCGTCGAGCATTGCGGAGCAACGATGTCCGCGCCCGGCCCTCTGGAATGCGACGCCAGGGGGTTTTTCATTTTCACCTGATCCATGCCGATTCTTTCGACCTCCTGCGCGAGTCAGGGGAACGGGGCTCCCGATCGGTCGGGTCGCTCCGCTGCTCAGGGAGGGAGGGCACAGTAATGCGCGACACGGTTCGCCTGATCACAAGGCGCCAGCTTCGCATCGAGGAGGCGTTGCGGCGCCAGTATCGGGCCTGGATCGCGGTCCTCGGCGCCGCGGCCCTGCTGTTCGGGGCCTTCGCGCTGATTCTTCACGGGCGACTGGCTCTGGAGCGAATGGCCGAGGCCGACAGTTACGACCCTGTGTACGACAGCGTGATGAAGGAATACGATGCCGTCCGGGACGATCCGCACCTGCGCCGATACCTGATCGCCAAGATCAAGAGCCTCGCAGCGGAGCATGAGGTCGAGGCCGACCTCCTATTCTCGGTGGTCGCTGTCGAGTCCTCCTTTCGGGTCGTGGCGAAGTCCCCGAAGAACGCCAGGGGGCTCGGACAGCTCATGTTCGCGACCGCGAGGGCGTTTAATCCCGGGGTGGTCAACCGTCCGGACGACCTGTATGACGTCCACCTGAACCTGGACACCGCACTCAAGTATCTCAAGGCGAATCTGGTTCGGAGCCGGGACGACTTGCGCGCATCGTTGATGGTCTACTATTATGGCGATACGGCGCGGGCGGCCGGGTTCCGGGACAAGGACCAGTATGCTCAGAAGGTGATGGATATCTACAACCGCCTCAAGGAGCGGCGGCAGCCGCTGGGCTGGACGGCCCTCAACCCTGAGGCAGGCTACCATCCCCTCGGCTAACGCCCGCGCCGGCGGAGGGGACCGATCGCATGGCGGAGGGTGGAACAGGACCCGATGGTGACGCCATCCGCCGGATGTTCGCCGGTATCGCGCCCCGCTATGATCTGCTCAATCGCCTCCTGAGCGCCGGCCGGGACCGCTATTGGCGGCGTGAGGCCGCAGCCGAGGCTCGCCTGGCTGGAGGCGGGCTGGCGCTGGACGTCTGCACCGGGACCGCCGATCTCGCCATCGAGTTGGCCAGACAGTTCCCCTCAGCCAAGTCCGTCGTCGGCGTCGATTTCTGTCTGCCGATGCTTCGCCTGGGGGCGGACAAGGTGGCCCGAGTCGGTCTGGCGCACCGTATCCGGCTGCAGGCTGCGTCGGCCGAGGTGCTCCCGTTCTCCTCTGGCACCTTCGACGCCGCCACTGTCGCGTTCGGGATCCGCAATGTGACCGATCGAAGGCGGGGCCTGGCCGAACTCAACCGCGTGCTGCGGGCCGGAGGCGTCGCGATCGTCCTTGAGTTCGCCACCCCCGAGGGGCCGGTCTTCGGGCCGCTCTATCGCGCCTACTTCCATCGCGTGTTGCCGTGGCTGGGTGGCCTGGTATCGGGGAACCGTCACGCCTATAGCTATCTCCCCGCCTCCGTCTCGGCGTTTCCCTCCCCGCGGGAATTCGCCAGTCTCATGGAGGAGGTCGGCTTCCGCGATATCCGTGTACGTGGCCTGACCGGCGGCATCGTCACGCTCCATGTCGGGAGGAAGTCCGAGTGAGCCCGCTCAGGCCGGCCCTCCGTAAGATCGCCCTGTTCCTGGAGCTGATCAAGTTCTCTCACACCGTCTTCGCGCTGCCGTTCGCGCTGATGGCGGCGATTCTGGCTGCCGACGGGATTCCGCCATCGAGAACGCTCGTCTGGATCCTGGTCGCGATGGTGGGCGCGCGGAGCGGCGCGATGGCGATGAATCGCCTGGCCGACCATGCCCTCGACAGCCTGAACCCTCGGACTCGCGACCGGGCCCTGCCAACGGGATTGCTGCGGCGGGGGGAGGTGATCGTCTTCACGATTGCGTCGTTTACACTGTTCCTGTTCGCGGCGTCCCGGCTCAACCCTCTATGTCTCAAGCTCGCGCCCTTTGCTGTGGCCGTCATGGTCCTCTATCCCTATACAAAACGATTTACCGCTCTCTCACACCTGCTCCTGGGCGTAGCGCTCGCGTTGGCCCCGCTCGGCGCGTGGATCGCGGTGACGGGCGGCGTCGCGGCGGCACCCGCCGTGCTCAGCCTGGCTGTGGTCTTCTGGGTGGCCGGCTTCGACATCCTCTATGCCATGGCCGACATCGGTTTCGACCGGAGCGCCGGGCTTCATTCCATTCCGGCCCGGCTCGGGCCCGCCGGGGCGATGGCCATCTCGCGAGTCCTCCACGGGCTGACGGTTTTTCTGCTCGTTCTCCTGGCGTACCTCTCGCATCTTCGCCTCCTCTATCTGACAGGCGTCATCGTGGCGGCCGGTCTCCTACTGTACGAGCATCTGCTCGTGATCCGGCACGGGCTCAATCGGCTTGACGCTGCCTTTTTCGCGGCGAACGGTCTCTTGAGCATTGCCCTCTTCTGTTTCACCCTCCTCGATATCTTGCTGTCATAAAACCTCGTGCGGATCGCCATTCTCGCAATCGGTCTCGGGCGCGGCGCGGGAGGCGCTCTCAGGCATTCCCGGTCTTGCGAAGGATCGCAAAAGCGGGTAAGGTGGGGCTTGGGTTGGAAGAGTTCACGGCGCCCGGGAGCGAGTCGTGCGGTGGTCGGGAGTGGCAGCGTGTGGGTTGGGACTGGTGTCAATCGTGGCCGTTGTCGCCGGTCCACGTTGGTCGCATTCGCCGTTTCGGCTAGCTCTGCCCGCTCATATTGCGGCCGCGCATTCCATTGAGGCTCCGTACCACGACCTGTTCCCCCCGGGACCCGCGGTTGGGCTCGAACTGGTCGTCGAAGACCTGTCGGATCCCCTCTATGCAACTCACGCCGGCGACGGGAGCAAGCGCCTCTTCATTGTCGAGCAGGCGGGTATCATCCGCGTGCTCCAACCTGGCGGGACGGTGCCGACTGTCTTTCTCGACATCACGACGAAGGTCCTGGGGCGAGATGAGCGAGGGTTGCTCGGACTTGCGTTCCATCCGCAGTTCCCGAACAATCGGCGATTCTTCGTCAACTACACTAGGCGGCCCGATGGCGCAACCGTGATCGCCGAATACCGCGCGTCCGGATCGAGTCCGATTCTTGCGGAGCCGAACGAGTCGGTGCTGCTGACGATCCCGCAGCCGTTCGCCAATCACAACGGCGGGATGATCGAGTTCGGGCCCGATGGTTTCCTCTACATCGGGGTGGGCGACGGCGGCTCAGGGAACGACCCCGGGAATCGGGCGCAAATCATCCAGGAGCTCCTCGGGAAGATCCTTCGCATCGACCCCGATCAGCCACAGGGCCCGTCGTTGCCCTACTCGTCGCCGCCGAGCAATCCGTTTTTCGGCGCTGTTCCAGGGCGCGACGAGATCTTCGCGCTGGGCTTCCGGAACCCGTGGCGGTTCTCGTTCGATCGTGGCACCGGTCAATTGTTCGTGGCCGATGTCGGCCAGAACGATCGCGAGGAGATCGACGTCGTGACACTTGGGGGCAACTACGGCTGGCGCGTCTTCGAGGGGACTCGCTGTACCGACCTCGGCCCTGCGTCGTGCGCCGCCGCCGGCTTTGTCCCGCCGATCGCCGAATACGCTCAGACCGGGGGACGTTGCGCGATCACGGGCGGCTACGTCTACCGCGGAAGCAGATCAAGTCTTCCCCTGGGGACGTACGTGTACGGGGACTTCTGCACTGGAGAGATCTTCTCACTGGAGGGTGGCGCGCAAAACCTGCTTCTCGATACCGGCCTGAACATCTCATCATTCGGCGAGGACGAGGCCGGGGAGATCTACGTCGTTGGGCTTGGGGGCACGGTACATCGCATCATCAATCCGATGGCCCCGCCCGCGACGGCGGTTACGCTGAATGGAGGCTCGTTCCGAACGGGCCAGACGATCGCCTACGAGGCGACCATCACCCCCGGGTCGATGAGCGTACTGGCAGATGTCTACCTGGGGGCGCTTCTGCCGGACGGCATCACAGTCCTCTCCCTCATCGAGGTGTCTTCTGGCGGCATGGCGGTCGTCGTCGGCTCGTCCCCCGTTCCCTTCTTGAGAAATACCTCACTCTCGCAACCGGCGGTGGTCCCATTCTCGTATGCCTTCTTAGGCTCCGAACCGGTCGGCGCGTATTTCGCCTTTGCAGGTTCGGCGGTGCCGGGCACGGATCCCGTGAACCCCGCCAACCAGATCAGCCTGGCGGTCCGGGAGTTTCAATTCTCGCCCTGAACGTGGTGTAGAGGCTTCTTGAATGACGGTCGCGGTAGGCATCATCGGTGCGTTGGTGCTGGTCGTGGCATATCTCGTCACGATCAAAGAGGCAATCCGAGAGCGCCTCGGCAGTTGGCTTGCGCAAAAGCCGGTTCGGATCTGGTTGCTGCCGTGCTCCGTTCTGGCCTACTACACCGTGGTGGCCTCAGCGAGCGGTCAATGGAGCGCCGTTGCGCTGGGGGCGTTAGCGATCTATCTTGGGGTTCCGACGATGCTGGCATACCTCACCGGACCGAAATCCGATGAAGCGATGTCGGGGAGAGACCTCGCTATCAACTTCTGTGTCTTGCTGTGGATCTGGTTGCCGATCGAGGTCGACGTCGTGCCGGTGAAATGGCTCCATGTCTCGATCGGCAGCGGCACCCCGAGGCTGTACCCTTTGGGAATCTATGCCGTCGTCATCTACAGTCTCATCGTCCTTACGAGCTGGAGGCGATTCGATATGCATTGTGATCTGTCTCTTAAGAAGGAATATCTGGTTCCGATCGTCACAACCTTCGAAGTCCTCAGCGTGCTTCTTCTGTTGTTGACATTGCCGAGCGGCTTGGTCCAGGCAGGGATGGCCAACTTCACGAAGCTCAATGTCATCGGATTGCCCTCGGAGGTCGCTGTGCCATTAACGGTGATCTTCGGTGTTCCCGCCGTGCTGTTTGGGCTCACGTTCGCAGAGGAGCTGATCTTTCGCGGCGGGATTCAGAATCTGCTCGAACAACGCCTTCATCCGCTTCTCGCTCTGCTCATCGCCTCTGTCGTGTTCGGCCTGGCGCACATCAACAACACGGCCTTTGGTCTTGCGTTCCCGAACTGGCCCTACGTCGGGCTGGCCACGCTTGCTGGCTTGGGATATGGGTATGTCTTCTTGAAGACCCAGTCGGTCATGGCCTCTGCGACGGTCCACGCGATGATCGGGGTGGTGTCGAAGCTCTTCTTTAGAAGCGGCGGCTGTAGCTGAGCCGGGAGCGTACTCGACGAAACTCTTGATCCCTAGCGCTTGCGTCTCGCGCCCTGCTTGCCGTCGGCGAGGCCGATCTTCTCCTCGGCAACCTGAAGCCGTTTGGTGCCTGCACCGATCTGTACGTAAATGGAGCGAGCAGCGTTCATCAGTTCCAACGCCTCGCGCGACTTCCCCTGCTTCGCAGAGAGGATCGCGATATTGCCGAGGGTATCGGCCTGTTCGCGAAGGCGACCGGCCCGCTTGCAGATCTCCAGCGCGGCGGCGTGCGCCGTGAGGGCGTCCTCAAGTCGCCCCTCGTTGCCGCGGAGGAGACCGATATTGTTAAGCGCAGCGGCTTGGCTGGACAAGTCACCCGCCGTTCTGGCGATCTGTAGCGCCCCCTCATAAGCTCTCAGCGCCTCCTCGGACCTCCCCTGGTCAGCGTGCACCATGCCGATGGCGTTAAGCATCATCGCCTGCCCCTGACGAACCCCGCTCTCCCTGAAGACCCTCCGGGCCTTTTCGAAAGCCTTCAGGGCATCGGGCAGGTCCCGTCGCTCGTAGAAGACCCAGCCGATGCTGCAGAGGGCGGTGGCCTGACCCAACGGATCGCAGATGTGCGTGGAGATACTGAGCGCGCCTTCATGGAAGGTCAGTGCCTTCTCCAGCCTTCCCCGATTAGCGAAGAAGGTGCCGAGAGCTCCGAAAAATGCCGATTCAAAGTTTCTCTCTCGGGTTTTTCGAGCCATCTGAATTCCGGCATGGAGTGGCCGCTCGGCCAGGCCGGGATCAAATGAAAACGAGAGGGCAATGCCGCGATTCAGGTAGCCTGCCATCGTCGGCAGCGAATCGATCGATTTCTGATAGCTGGCCGCCGCGTCCCAGTAGCGAGTCTCCTCGAATGCTCGATCGCCGGCGCCGAAATGATTCGCCGCTTCATTCAGGCGCCCGGCATCCGCCCCGGCCGTCTCCGTCGCGAACGCGACCGAGGTTGCCTTTTGGATGAGTTGCCCGCCCGGGCCCTGACTCAACTCCAGCACCGGCTTCGTGTCCGGGATGTGCTGTGAGATGACGGTTCCAATGGCGAGCCCGCAGACGGCGACGCTGGCGACGAACAGTTGCATTTTACTTTTCCGAAGCCAGTGAAAGATCGGAGACTCCTCCCGTTCGCGGGAGGTATAGCTCACCTGAGCCAGGACCGCCAATGTGATCCCTAGGAGTGCTAGGAGATAGGTCGCGATGAGCATAGTCATACGTGGCCGATGCTACAAGCCCGCATCCTCGTCAGAGTTTATCCATTCGTGGTTGGGCTGTCGTCGGACAGCGCGCCACCTCTCGGCGTGACGACACCGAGACCAGGACGCGAGATTCGGAGTAACAGAGACGCAACACCGATGCTCTAAATGAGGCACTCCGGTGTGTTGTGTGGCGGGTCTTCTGACGGCTGGCACGTAGCGGCTGATGGTGGAGCTGACGGGATTCGAACCCGTGGCCTCGTGACTGCCAGTCACGCGCGCTCCCAACTGCGCCACAGCCCCACGGAACGAGGGAAATCCAAGGTTCTCATTACACCGGGCGATCGCCAGGTTGTCAAGCGAATTCTGGGCGCGCCACGCACCCGACTCTCGTTGAGTTTCTGACTCTCGTTCCTATTCTGACGGGACCAGGCCGCTGATGCAAAAGCACTCTCCCGCACGTTCGCCGGTTGACGGGATCGGGCGGCTGCGGTAGGCTGTGGCGTGGAAGGACCTGAGGTGAGACGCAAACACGCGGATCCATCCGTCTGAGGACGCGGCCGAACCGGGTGGCACGGAAGATGAAGAAAGCGGTCCGTCGTTGTGCTATCTGTCAGAAAGCGACTACGCTATCCGAGACGTATTTGCTTGCCGAGGGGCCGACATCCGAGATCGTCCGGGACACCTGCCGGGCGTGTTACATTCGCAGGAGTCGCGAGATCCGGCAGGCAGTCAAGCAAGAGAGCGCAGAGGGTTTTGTCACGTAGGGCCTCTCCAACTGTCTCGCACTGGGTTGGTAGGCACTGCGCCGGTTGCTTGACTTCCCCTCCAGCCGTCGCTAGACTCGCTGTTGTTCAGGGAGGACGACCGAGATGACCAAAGAAGTGATCGTCTATAGCGCCACGGGGTGAGGGTCCTGCTATCAGGTGAAAGCGTGGCTTTCACAAAAACAGGTCCCGTTTACCGAGAAGAACGTCCGGGAGGACCAGTCCGCTCTCGATGAGTTGAGGCGAATGGGATACAACAGCGTGCCCGTCACGGTGATCGACGGGGAGCGTATCGTTGGGTTCGACCAAGAGCGGCTGACAAAGGCGCTGGCATCCTGAGACCTTCGACCCCGTCGCGACCGGGCCGAAGCGGCTGCGTGCGCGGCCGTCCAGGTGCGGCTGATGCAGTTGTCCCGCCAAACCGGCCTCCTCGTGAGACTCGTCCCCGGGTTATTCCCAGGATAAGCACGCCATAACGTCTCGTCCGCCCATTTCATCCAGCCTTGCCATGCCGACGGCGCCGCCAAAGTCCGCCCAGCGGAAGCTGCTCCACATCGACGACGTGCAGGTTGCCTGCATCCATGAAGGCAAACGGTGGCCGCTCCGGCGCGAGCAGCTTGTCCTGATCCACGGCAGCGGCTGCAGCGCCGACTCGTGGCGCTACCAGGTGATGGGTCTCGCTCGCGAGTACGAGGTGATTGCCCCGGACCTTCCCGGACACGGGAACTCGGCTCCGGCAGGCGATCCGTCGATCGAACTGTACGCCACAGCGGTCACGAAGTTGCTTCAGCGATCAGCGACACGCAGGGTGTTTCTGGTCGGGCATTCTATGGGAGGGGCTGTCGCGCTTCACGTCGCTCTGGAGCGCCCGGACCTGCTCGAAGGCCTGGTCCTTATCGGGACCTCGGCCTACCTCGACGCCATGGCGCTGACCCCCGAGATCCTCCTATGGGCCGTCGCTGCGTTGCCCCACAAGTTCAAGGGGATGTTCTTCTCGGATCAGGTGACCCCGGAGGCCTTGGCCGTCGCGCGGGAGGATGTCCGACGATGCAGCCTGGAGGCGGTGCTGGGCGATTTCTCGGCCTGCCGGAAATTTGACTTCAGGGGCCGGCTGAAACGGTTGAACCTTCCCACCCTCATCCTGTGCGGAGGCGATGATCTGATCACCCCCGCCCGTCACTCCAGGCGGCTCCATGAGGACATCGCGGGCTCCGTGCTCGTGACGATCGAGAAGGCCGGCCACATGCTTCCGCTTGAATCGCCGCAGCAGGTCAACGCAGCCATTCGGGACTTCATCCGCAGGGTGTCGAAGCGTGGCAGGGCTGGTTGATGGCGTGTGCGGCGATCAGACGGTCCTGACCCGGGCCATGAAGGCGACCCCAAGGGCTGCGACCATCAGCAGGGTGGCCAGCATGAACTGGTTTCCGAGCGCGCCGAGAACCCCGGCGGCTGCGCCCCCTGCGAAGGTGCCGAGGAACTGGAGCGACGTATAGCCCCCGAGTGCTGTACCGTACTGGTTCTTCGGCGAGGCCTTGGCGACGAGGCTGGGAAGGATCGGTTCCAGGCTGGAGAAGCCGGCGAAGAAGAGCATCCCCGCGACAGCGAGGACGACGAGCGGATGCGCCTGAAGCCCCCACTCGGGGCTCGGGAACAGGAGGAGGCCGCTGAGCGAGAGGACGACGAATGCGGCGACTCCGGTTACTTTGGCCCATCCGCGATCCGCCGCCCAGGAGGCGCAGAACATCATCACGCCGCCGGCGAGCAGCATCGGGCCCAGCAAGAGATAGTAACTTCCTAGCGGCAGGTAGCGCCGAGCCAGAAACGGAAAATGGAAGAAGAAGCTGCTCATGAAGAACGACATCAGGAACCCGCAGAGATTCAGCCTGAGGATGTCGCCGACCATGAGCAGGGACGCGGCCGATCGGCGCTCGGGCGCGTCGGAGATGGCGCGTGCCCTTGTCGGTTCGCGTATGGCGATCGCGATGTAGAGGGCGGCGAGCAGGCTCAGAGCGCCCGAGAGCCAGAACAGGGAGGCATACCCGGCGACGCTGGCGATGGCCGGCCCCGCCAGAATGCCGCCCATGAAGGACAGGCCGATCGGGATCCCCAGGAATGCCATGGCGGTGGTCCGATGGCCCTCCTCTACGGAGTCGGCCACCAGGGCGAAGGCGACGGAGCTCATCGCGCCCGCCCCCTGGATCAGCCGAGCGGCGATGAGGCCCCAGATGCCGGGGGGGACGGCGGCCAGGATCGCGCCGGCGCTATGAAGCGCGAGGCCGATCAGGAGGAGTGGTTTTCGCCCGTATCGGTCGGACAGCCAGCCGAAGGGGATCTGAAAGACGGCATTGGTCAGACCGAAGGCCCCAAAGGCGAGGCCGATCAACGGCTTGGAGCTCGTGAACTGCTCCCCGTACAGCGTGAACACGGGAAGAACGAGGAAGACCCCGAGCATCCGAATCGCGACCGCGCTGCTCAGCGTGGCGATCGTACGCCTTTGATCCGACGAGAATCTTGCAGCCATCCGCCGACGTTGCTCCGCGCAAGCTTGCACAACCGCCACTTCATAACAGGTCACCGGGGCGATGTCAACACAATCGGGCCGCGGTGCGCGCCGGGGCCGGCAAATCTTGTTGTCAGCCACGCGGTCATGGAGTATACGTAAAAGGCCGAGGGGTCTCGTTCCAGGCGCCACGGCCTCGGTCGCGGCGGCATCGGGGGGGGTGTGCTCAAATTACGGCCGACGACGCGTGGGGCCCGCAACCGTTGGGATCTCGGGGGCCGTCACACGGAAGGAGCCGAGCGGCGGCTTTGACCATGAGAGGTGTGCTGTTCGACCTGGATGGGGTCGTGGTCGCGCAGTGTCTTGATTTCGTGGCCATCAAGCAGGAAATCTTCGGCTCGACGGAAGGATTCATTCTCGAAAGGATGCGCGAGCTCTCTGGCGACGAACGCGCACGGGCGGAGGCGATCCTGGAACGACACGAAACGGATGCCGCCGGTCGCTGCCAGCCGGTGGAAGGGATCGCCCCGCTTCTCCAGCGACTTGATCGCGATGGGCTGCGCCTCGGCCTCGTCACCCGAAACAGTCGGAGGAGCGTCGATCTCATCCAGGCGCGGTTTCAATTCCCGTTCTCAACGGTTGTGACGCGGGAAGACGCCCCCCCGAAGCCGGCGCCTGACCCGATCATTCTCGCCTGCCGCCGGCTCGACCTCGCGCCTCGGGAAACGCTGTTCGTCGGCGATTTCGAGTTCGACATGCTGGCGGGGCGCCGCGCTGGTGTCCGGACTGCGCTGTTGTGTTCCCCGCTTCAATCCCACTCGTCTCATGCCGATCATGTGATCGCCACGCTGGACGAAGTCCCGCGGCTGCTGGGGCTCGGCGACGGGGCGAGCCCCGCATGATGCTCGACCTTGCATTCAGTCGTCACGACGTTGTGCGCCGGTCGGCATCGTCCCGGGCGGCGATCGTGATCGATATCATGCGCGCCTCCACCACGATCGCGATGGCGCTGCACAATGGTTGCGGCGGGGTCATCCCTGTCCGGGAGCGGGACGAGGCCAAGGCGCTGGCCGAGACCCTGGGCGGCGGCGTCCTGCTGGCGGGCGAGCGTCGGGCGGAGAAGATCGCGGGCTTCGACCTCGGAAACTCCCCGGCCGACTTCAGCCGGGAGCGCGTGGCCGGCAAGACCGTCGTCCTGACGACGACGAACGGGACGCGGGCGTTCCGGGCGCTCGACGGCGCGCGGGAAGTGATCGTCTGCGCGTTCGTGAACGTCTCTGCGGTCGCGCGGTGGCTTTCGCGCTCCGGCCTCGATGTCATGATCGTCTGTGCGGGCCGGCGCGGTCAGTTCTGCCTGGAGGATGCGGTCGGCGGCGGGATGCTGATCGATCGGTTACTTCGCGTCTTCGACGGCGCGATCGTGCTCAGCGACGCGGCCAGGGCCTCGCAGATACTCTATGCGGCTCACCAAGGCGATCTTCTCGGGATGCTCCGTGACTGCGAGTGGGGACGGGGCCTCACGGCGGGAGGGTTTGGGGCGGATCTCGAGCTCTGCGCGCAGGTCGATGTGACCGGCACGGTGCCGGTGATGCGTGATGGGCGGCTTGTGGCGCAGGAGGCGTGACGATCGCCCCCCAGGCGTTTCCAATTGTTCCGACCGGTCATTTCTGCTACGGTGTGTGCCGAGCAGATCGACGACCCTGACCGTGCAGCGGGTCGAAGGAGGTGCGACAATAGCGCGGCTCACAAGCAAGAGCCTCTCGGCCGTCATGGCGGTTTCGGCGGCGGCCCAGTCGTCCGCCCTCGAGCGACTCCTGGATAGCGCCCTTCGCGAGATCCTTCAAGCGGTTGACGGGAGCGTCGTCGGATGGATCTACTTGACCCAGGATCCGCCGGAGCACCTGGTCTGGCCGGCCGTCCCTGTGTCCGCGCCGCACCCGATCTACCTGGCTGCGGTCCGCGCGGCCTCCGGGGCGCAGCCTGCCGCAACCGATCTGTGCGACCCCGGCTGCCCATGCGTGCGCGCGCTCACCGGCATCGATCCGCCGCTCCAGCCGAGCGTCATCGATCGCTCCGCGCAGCCGGAACTTGCCCGGCTCTCCGTTCCGGTCCACGCATCGATCCCCCTCGTCTCCCAGGATCGGCCCATCGGTGTACTGAACCTGGCCAAGGGACCGTCGGACTCCTTCACAGCCGTTGAACTCCTGTTGCTCCAGACGATCGGGCACCAACTTACCATTGCGCTGGAGAACGCCCGCTTGATCGCCGAGACGCGGGCGAGACTGAAGGAGACGCAGACGCTGCTGGAGGTGAGCCACTCCGTCAATTCCACCCTGAACCTGCAGGAGGCGGTCCGGCGCGTCGCCCGAGCGGTCGCGCACGTCCTCGAAGCGGATACCGCCGGGGCCTATCTGCTGGACGCCAACGGTGAACGCCTCCTCCCGTTTGCCGGGTACCACCTGCCGAAGGACCTCTTGAACGCCTTCATGCGGACGCCCATCCCCGTCAAAGGCTTCCGATTCGTGGAAGAAGCGTTTGTGGCGAGGTCCGCCGTCCATACCAGCGATACCGACAGGGATACCCGTGTCGATCACCCGGTATTTCGCTCGTTTGCGCACAAATCGGCGCTCTTCGTGCCGATGCTGGCCAAGGACAGGATCATCGGGGCGCTCTTCATCATCTGGTGGACGAAGGAGCAACAGGTTAGCAGGGAGGCGGTCAAGCTGGTCGATGGCATCGCCAAACAGGCCGCCATCGCCATCGAGAATGCCGAATTGTTCCAGGAGGTCCAGACCCATGCCGAGGCCGTCAAGGCCTCGGAGGAGAAGTACCGCCTCCTGGCCGAGCATGTGCGCGATGTCATCTACGCACTCGGCCCCGATGGCCGATTCACGTATGTGAACCCGAACGTGCACCAGATGCTCGGCTATACCCCGGAGGAGCTCCTCGGTTGCCCCTCCACCGACATCCTGACTCCCGCGAGCCAGCGCCGGGCTCAGGAGATCTTTGCCAGAGCCGCAAAGGGGAAGGAGCCATACAACCTCTACGAGCTGGAGATGGTCAAGAAGGACGGGGTGGGCACCGTGCCGGTCGAGATCGGGCACGTGACCATGCGCGATGCCGACGGCCGGGTCACCGGTTGGCAGGGTATCGCGCGGGATATCACGGAGCGGAAGCAACTGGAGCAACAGCTCTTCCAGACCGAACGGTTGCGAGCCCTGGGCGAGATGGCGTCAGGGGTGGCCCACGACTTCAACAACATCTTGGGCGCGATCCTCGGGCGCGCCCAGCTTCTGCATCGGGTCATACAAGACGAGGAGACCGCGCGAGGCCTCGAGGCGATTGAGAAGGCGGCCCTGGATGGAGCCAATACGGTCAGACGCCTGCAGCACTTCACGCGGCGACGTCGGGAGGAGGAATTCTTCCCCGTGGATCTCAACCAGGCGATCAAGGATGCGTTATCTATCACCGAGGCCAAGTGGAAGGACGAAACCAACCTGGCCGGGGCGACCATCGAGGTCGCCACGGACCTCACGGTGATCCCGCCCGTCCTGGGGAATATCTCCGAGCTCCGGGAGGTGTTGACGAATATCATCTTCAACGCGGTTGAGGCGATGCCGAAGGGCGGGTCGCTCACCTTCAGGACAGTGGAGAAGGGGGGGTGGGTCTCTGCGAGCATCACCGATACCGGGATCGGAATGACCGAGGAGGTGAAGGCGAGGATCTTCGATCCGTTCTTCACGACCAAGGGGGTGAAGGGGACCGGACTGGGGATGAGCGTCTCGTACGGCATCATCAAGGCCCACAGGGGCGACATCCAGGTGGCGAGCAATCCCGGACAGGGCACGACGATGGTCATTAGGCTGCCGGTTCCCTCCAGAATCCGGCCCGCCCCTCAAGCGAAGACGATGGCTTCCTCCAGGCCCGGGCGCATCCTGGTGATCGACGACGACCGCATGGTCCGCGATCTCCTGTCCGATGTCCTTCAGACGGCCGGTCACACCGTGGTCCCAGCCGCGGGCGGACGCGAAGGGGTCCGCCTCTTCCACCAGGGGGCCTTCGATCTGGTCCTGACCGACCTCGGCATGCCGGAATTCTCAGGGTGGGAGGTTGCGGTGGCCGTCAAGACCATCGCGCCCAAGACTCCCGTTGTCCTCGTCACCGGATGGAGCCTCGCACTTGACCGCGCGAAGCTGAAGGCCGCCGGCGTCGATCTCGTGTTGAACAAGCCCTTCCAGTACGCCGATGTGATCTCCCTCGTGGCGGAGGCGATGGAGCTCAGAGACAAGGTCTGACTACGCGCGTTTGACCAGCCACTCCGCGATGATGGGCCAGATCTCCTGCTGCGCCCGCCGGCTCGCGATGATCCGCGCGTGGCTGTAGTCCTCGGCGTACCCCTCGGATTTCGCGCAGAACGCGAATCGCTTGTCGAG
>Ga0187893_10007696_pt1 | contig 17472 bp, 17 predicted proteins | sample MA1701074metaG_FD_139574 | JGI IMG/M metagenome (GOLD analysis project Ga0187893, IMG submission 139574) | White microbial mat communities from a basaltic lava cave in the Kipuka Kanohina Cave System on the Island of Hawaii, USA - MA170107-4 metaG ... | reverse complement strand
TTGCGCGCCTTTCGGGCCGGATTGACCTTGCCCGAACCGCCGGAAACCTAGGTACCGGCCGGATCGCTGGCAAGTCCTTTTGGGCCCACCCTCGCCAATCGCGCAACCGCCGCTGCGACCGTCGTCGGTACCGCGCAGATCGCCCGCCATTGCCGCTCGTCGATCGCACCGCACGCGACAATGATCGCCGCTTACGGCTCCTTGTCGCCCTCGCCGCGTTTCACGCCTCCGATATCGTCGTCCTCGCCGAGTTCGGAGGCGTCCTCGAGCACGCCCTCGTCCTCCTCCTCGTCTTCGGATTCGACTTCCTCGAGCGGCTCTTCCTCGGCCGCCGGCTTCGGCTTCTCGACGCGCTTCGGCTCGGGCTTCTCGGCCGCGACCGGCCGGCCGCGCCGCGACTTCAGCACCGCTTCGGCGTCGTAGACCGCTTCGCATTTCGGGCAGACGATCTGCTCGTGATTGAGATCGTAAAAACGCGCGCCGCAACTCTGGCAGGTGCGCTTGAGGCCCCATTCGGGTTTCACCACCTTGTTCGCCCTCCAGCACGGGTTGGGATGAAGCCGGCAGGGCCGGTCCCGCATCCGAGGGCGTGGCGTGTGCCATGCGCGCCGGGGCCTGTCAAAGGGTAATTCGGCGGCGGCCGGTACCGCCGTTGCGACCGCGCGATCCGGCGGGTTTCAGCGCCCCGCGAGGGCCGCGCCCTCGATGCGGCGGAACGGCACGGGCCGGTCGAACCCCTTGAGCCGCGCGGTCTCGTCGCTGCCCGGCAGCCCGTCGAGCAACGCGGCCGCCTTCCGGTCCTCGAGCAGCGCGCGCGACAGCACGATGTCGCCGCCGCGGCTTTCGTTCTGCAGGCGGGCCGCCATGTTGACGGTGCCGCCGAAATAATCGAGCCGCTCGTTGAGCGTCACCGCGATCGTCGGCCCGCAATGGAGCCCGAGCTTGATGACGATGCCGGCGCCGCCTTGCGCGCGGTTGAAGTCGGCGACCTTGCGCTGGATCGCGAGCGCCGCCGCCACCGCATCGGCCGGATCGGCAAAGGCCGCCATCACCGCATCGCCGATCGTCTTGACGAGCGCACCGTCATGCTCGCGCACCGTCGTCGCAAGGAACGCGAAATGCTCGCGCACGAGATGATAGGCGGCCGCATCGCCGACCCGCTCGTAGAGCGCGGTCGAGCCTTTGAGGTCGGTGAACATCAGCACGATGCGCTGGATGCCGACATCGTCGCCGGGCCTGAGCGTCTCGGCCGAGAACAGGTCGCGGAAGGTCTGCCGCGTCGTAATGCGGTCGGCGGTCAGCGCATCGGCGACCCAGTGCCGGCTCTCGACGATGAAGGTGCGCGGCCGCGTACTCGCATTGATCAGTCGCATCGCTGACGTCGTTTCCGGCGGATCGACCTGGACCGCACCCGTCGCGTCGATCCGGAAGCCCGGCAGCACGCCGCCGCCGATCTCGATGTCGCGCTCGTCGCCCGGCTCGAGCGTGCGCAGCCGGTAGGGACCGGGCTCGAACGCGACCGGCACGTCGCGGCTTTCGCCGGCCGGCACCGTCACATGCAGCCGCACATGCGGCGCGCTCATCGGACCGAAGAGGCAGTATTCGCCGCCGCCGATCGGCCGGATCGACGCCGACGGCCGGAACACCGCCTCGACGTTTTTCGCGAAGTCGCGGTCGTAATCGACATTGCAGGTGCCGCAATGCGCGCCGGTCGGCAGCGCATCGAGGCCGGGTGCCATCGCCTTCGGCGCCCGGCAGCGCGGGCAGAGAAGGTTCCACTGCATGTCCAGCAGCCCGGATTTCACCGCCTGCAGGCAGAGATCGATCGCCCGCGAGGCCGGCACGTTCCAGCGCCGCGCCAGCGCGAGCGGCCGGATCGACAGCATGTCGACCTCCTGCGCGCTGCGGACGAAGTCGCCGAGTTGCTTCGCCAGCCCGTGGCCGAACGGCGTCGCCTCGATGCGCGCGACCGCCTCGTCGATGCGCGCCGCGGCGCCCGGCGACAGGGCCGGCGCCGGATGCTCGAACGGCTCGTCGCGCCTGCCGAGCGCGTAGGCGTGCGCATCCTTCGCCAGCTTCGAGAAATTGCGGAACGCGCCGCGGAAGAATTTGCCCGAATGCAGCATCGCCCAGCCGAGCGCGTTCGCCGGCGCGGCGGTGATCGTGTAGCGCCCGAAGAGACCGGCCTCGTCGCGGTCGAGCTCGAAATGCGCGATCAGCGAGGCGAGCGGCCCGGTCTCGAAATGGCGCGGATGCTCGAACCAGCGGTCGGTCACCCAGTTGACCGGCAGATCCTCCCAATAGAGCCGGAACGGCCCGACCTTCGCCGCGCCGAAATAGCGCACCGACCCGTCCGGCTGCGGCTTCTCGATGATCGCATGTCGCGGCAGGGCGGCGGCCTCGTTGAAGCGCGCGGTGTCGGCAAGGTTTTCCCAGATCGCATGCGCATCGGCCCCGTCGAAACGCCAGACGACGCTGCGGCGAAGCGGATTGCCGCCGCGTCTCCGGACGTTTCCTGGCGCCGTCGCGGTCACTGTTTCTCGACCTTGTCGAGGCGATCGAGATCCATCGCCCAGCGATGCGCCGAGCGCGTCCAGTACTGCTTCTGCGGCGGCAATTGATTGCGCTGGCGGATCGTGCCGACGCGTAAACCGATGACGCCGGGTCCACCTTCCGCGTCGGTCGAGTAAACCGACGTGCCGCATTCGCCGCAGAAGGCCTGTATGCGCCGGTTGCCGCTCTCCGCGGTCTTGATGAATGTCCGCAGTGTGCCCGACAGCAGTTCGAAGCTGCCCGCCTTCGCCGGTACGACGATGCGGAAGGCCGAGCCCGACAGGGTCTGGCAATCGGTGCAGTGGCAGATTTCGACCTCGGCCGGATCGACTTCCGCACGGTACTGGATTTGACCGCAATAGCAGGCGCCGTCGATCTTCATGCAGCGATCTCCTTCGATGCGGCCGTGGTGCCGTTGTACGAAGCCACGTTCATTGCGTCTCGTGGGCCGGAATCGCGCCGATCGACGTGACCCAGGGCAGGCGCGAGCGCACCCAGATCTGCCGTACCGGCTTGAGTTCGTTGCGCGCATCGAGCGTGCCGACCCGCAGATTCAAAATGCGCCGACCGTCCTGCGCGTCCGACGCCGCATAGAGCTGCGTGCCGCAACGCGGGCAGAAGCCCTGCACGCGTCTGTTGCCACTCTCCGCGAGCTTCGCATACTCCGCCGGGCTGGCGCCGAGCATCGTCACGTCGCGCTCGCGCGCATAAGCCGAGACACGGAAGGCCGAGCTCGACATCGCCTGGCAGTCGGCGCAATGGCAGATCGTCACGTTGCCTTCCTCGATCGACGCACGAAAGCGCAGATGCCCGCAATGACAGCCGCCTTCGACCGGGCGTCGCGCCGCATCGTCATTCGTCGGCGGCTTCGGCGTCTGGCGGTCGAAGCCCGGCAGCGCGCCGACATGACCGACCCAGTCCTGCGCCGACCGCGTCCAGAATTGGCGCTTCGGCGCGATCGCATTGCGCTGCCGCAGCAGGCTGATCCGCACGCCGTAGAGCTTCGGTTCGCCATCGTCGTCGGCCGAGGTCGCATGGACATGCGTGCCGCAATCGCCGCAGAAAACCTGCGCACGCTTGCGGCCGCTCTCGGCGACGCGCGCATAGGTTTTCGGCATGCCCGACAGCAGCGCGAATTTTTCCGCCGGCGTGCGCACCGCCATGCGGAAGGCGGCACCCGACATTTTCTGGCAATCGGTGCAATGGCAGATGAAGGCCTTGTCCGGGTCGATCTCGGCCCGGAAGGACAGCTTTCCGCAATGGCACGAACCGTCGACGCGCATCCCAGCCCCGCTCTTCCGGTCCCGCAATCCTTCCAATATGGCCCCATGCGGGCCCGGCGGCGATATGCTAGAGAGCCGCTGCCCCGCGCATTCCCTACGCGCGGGCGCCCCCGGGGGATGCAGGATGACCGACGAAACCGGCCCGAAAAGGCTGCGCGCCCGCGCCGGCAAGGCGCTCGCGGGGCGCATCGGCGTGCCCGGCGACAAGTCGATCTCGCATCGCGCCCTGATGCTGGGCGCGCTCGCGATCGGCCGCACCACGATCGTGGAGATGCTCGAGGGCGAGGACGTGCTGAACACCGCACACGCCATGCAGGCGCTCGGCGCGCGTGTCGAACGGACCGGCGACGGCACCTGGTCGGTCGACGGGCTCGGCGTCGGCGGCCTGGCGCAGCCCGACGAGATTCTCGATTTCGGCAATGCCGGCACCGGCGCGCGGCTGGCGCTCGGCCTGCTCGCCGGCAATTCCATCAGTGCGACCCTGACCGGCGATGCCTCGCTGCGCAAGCGCCCGATGGGCCGCGTGATCGCGCCGCTCGAACAGATGGGTGCGCGCTTCCTCGCGCGCGGAGGCGGGCTGCTGCCGCTCACGATCACCGGCAGCGACGCGCCGCTGCCGATCGAATATCGCCTGCCGGTGCCCTCGGCGCAGGTAAAGTCGGCGATCCTGCTCGCGGGCCTTTCGTCGCCCGGCACCACCACCGTCATCGAGCCCGAGCCGACGCGCGACCATACCGAGCGCATGCTGCGCCATTTCCGCGCCACGGTGACGGTCGAGGACACGAGGAACGGCCGCGTCGTCTCGCTCAAGGGTCAGCCCGAGCTGAAGGCGGCCAAGATCCGCGTGCCGGGCGACCCGTCATCCGCGGCGTTTCCGATCGTCGCGGCGCTGATCGTGCCCGATTCCGACATTACGATCCTCAATGTGGGGCTCAATAGCTTGCGCACCGGCCTGATTGCCACGCTGCGCGAGATGGGCGGCGACATCGAAATGCTGAATGCGCGCGACGAAGGCGGCGAGCCGGTCGCCGATCTGCGCGTGCGCGCCAGCGAGCTCAAAGGCGTGCGCGTGCCGGCCGAACGTGCGCCCACGATGATCGACGAATATCCCGTGCTGGCGATGGCGGCTTCTTGCGCGGCCGGGCGCACTGAGATGCACGGTCTCGCCGAACTTCGCGTCAAGGAAAGCGACCGGCTCGCCGCGATCGCGACCGGGCTTGCCGCCTGCGGCGCGCGGGTCGAGGCCGGCACGGACAGTCTCGCCGTCACCGGCACCGGCAGGGCGCCGGCGGGCGGCGGCACGATCGCAACCGCCCTCGATCATCGCATCGCGATGTCGTTCCTCGTGCTCGGCCTCGCGACCAAGAAACCGGTCGCGGTCGACGATGCGCGGCCGATCGACACCAGCTTCCCCGATTTCGCCGGCTCGATGGGCCGGCTCGGCGCCGACATCGCACCCGCCTGAGCGCAGCGATGCCGGAGCCCGCGCCTTCATCGTTCGTCGTTGCGATCGACGGACCGTCGGCCGCCGGCAAGGGCACGCTCGCCCGCCGGCTCGCCAGCCGATACCGCCTTGCCTATCTCGATACCGGGCTGATCTATCGCGCGGTCGCCGCCCGCACGCTCGCCGCCGGCAAGAAGGCCGAGGATGCCGGCGCGGCCCAGGCCGCCGCCCGGGCGATCGTCCCGGCCGACCTCGCCCGCGGCGATCTTCGTGCCGAAAAGGTCGCCCAGGCCGCCTCGGTGGTGGCCGCCCATCCGGGGGTTCGCAAGGCCCTGGTGGAGTTCCAGCGCCGGTTCGCCGCCGACCCCCCGCCGCTGGCCGACGGCAGCCCGGCCCGGGGCGCCGTGCTGGACGGGCGGGACATCGGGACCGCGATCTGCCCCGACGCCCCGGTCAAAATCTTCCTGGTCGCGGGCTCGGAAACCCGCGCAAAGCGCCGATTCGAGGAGTTGTCCCACCGGGGCGAGGCCGCTATATATGCGCGCGTTCTGCAGGACATGCAGGCACGGGATACGCGCGATGCCGGCCGCCAGGCCGACCCGCTCCGCCCCGCGCCCGATGCGCTCGAGATCGATACTACCGAGCTCGATGCGGACGCCGTTTTCGAGCGGGCGGTCGCCCATATCGACGGCATCCTGGAAAGTCTCCGGGACCGGACCTGATCGACCGATTTCCTGCCGGAACGTTAAGGGCGGACGACCCGCCGCGCGGGACGACGCCCGTTTTGGCAATCCCCGAGAGAGACCGCCGGATACAACCGGCCGGCCGGACAAACGAACGAAAGGACTGATGGTTCATGGCTGATACCAATGCCGCCGCCGGCGGCGATACCAAGGAAAGTTTTGCGGCCCTGCTGGACGAATCGCTCGGCCGTGCTGCCTCCCTCGAAGGCAGCGTTCTCAAGGGCCGGGTCGTTGCGATCGAAAACGACTTCGCCATCATCGACGTGGGCCTGAAATCCGAAGGCCGCGTCGCTCTCAAGGAATTCGCATCCGGCGGCCAGCGCACCGAAATTCGCCCCGGCGACACGGTCGAGGTGTTTCTCGAGCGCATGGAAGACAAGCATGGCGAAGCCATGCTCAGTCGCGAAAAGGCGCGCCGCGAGGAAGCCTGGGCCAAGCTCGAACAGAGCTTCAAGAAGAACGAGCGCGTCACCGGCACGATCTTCGGCCGCGTGAAGGGCGGCTTCACGGTCGACCTGTCCGGCGCCGTCGCGTTCCTGCCCGGCAGCCAGGTGGACATCCGCCCGGTGCGCGACGTCGGCCCGCTGATGGGCACGCCGCAGCCGTTCCAGATCCTCAAGATGGATCGTTCGCGCGGCAACATCGTGGTGTCGCGCCGCGCCGTGCTCGAAGAGAGCCGGGCCGAGCAGCGTTCGGAACTCGTCGCCAACCTGCGCGAGGGCCAGGTGCTGCAGGGCGTGGTCAAGAACATCACCGACTACGGCGCCTTCGTCGATCTCGGCGGCGTCGACGGGCTGCTGCACGTGACCGACATCGCCTGGCGGCGCATCAACCATCCGACCGAGGCGCTCTCGGTCGGCCAGACCGTCAAGGTGCAGGTCATCCGCTTCAACCCGGAAACCCAGCGCATTTCGCTCGGCATGAAGCAGCTCGAGGCCGATCCGTGGGAAGGCGTCGAGGCGAAATATCCGAAAGACACGCGGTTCAAGGGCCGCGTCACCAACATCACCGACTACGGTGCCTTCGTGGAGCTCGAGCCGGGCATCGAAGGTCTGGTGCACGTCTCCGAGATGAGCTGGACCAAGAAAAACGTGCATCCGGGCAAGATCCTCTCGACCAGCCAGGAGGTCGAGGTGATGGTGCTGGATGTCGATCCGGTGAAGCGCCGCATTTCGCTCGGCCTCAAGCAGTGCCAGGCGAACCCGTGGACCGATTTCGCCGAAAAGCATCCGGTCGGCAGCGTGCTCGAGGGCGAGATCAAGAACATCACCGAGTTCGGCCTGTTCGTCGGTCTCACGGAGGAGCTCGACGGCATGGTGCATCTCTCCGACATCGACTGGCAGCGTCCCGGCGAAGAGGCCGTGGCGGATTTCCGCAAGGGCCAGCGCGTCCGCGTGAAGGTCATGGACATCGACGTCGAGAAGGAGCGCATCAGCCTCTCGATCAAGGCGCTGACCGACGATCCGTTCGCGTCGGCTTCGAAGCAGATCAAGAAGGGCACCGTCGTCACCTGCACGGTGACGGCCGTGCAGGACAACGGCATCGAGGTGGCGCTGCAGGACGGCTTGACCGGCTTCATCCGGAAGGCGGACCTGTCGCGCGATCGCAGCGAGCAGCGTCCGGACCGATTCGCCGCCGGCGAGAAGGTCGACGCCAAGGTCACGGCTTTCGATCCGAAGACCCGCAAGCTCTCGCTCTCGATCAAGGCGCGCGAGATGGACGAGGACAAGCAGGCCATGAAGGAGTACGGCTCGTCCGATTCCGGTGCCAGCCTCGGCGACATTCTCGGCGCGGCGATCAGCAGGGCCCGGGCCCAGCAGCGGGCGGCCGATGCGAATCCCGAGGAAGGCGCCGACGAGCCGGCGCCGGAGGCCGACGAGGACGAAGAAGAGAAGAAGTAAGGCGGCTCGGATCGGGGCACCGTACCGCGGCACCCCGCCCGACCGGCAACGATCGACCGGCCCGGCCGCCCAGCGGCCGGGCCGGTCCGTTTCGGGATCGTGCCAAAAAATGGTGGTTTCCTAGAGGCTTAGGCTTGACGCGCGGGCCCCCCTTTGGCACCCTTCTGAGGTTGTTGGCGCCGGGGAGGCTCTCGATCTCGAGGTCACCCGCTCGGGGGAGTGGCGCATGACCAAATCGGAACTGATCGCCAAGATCGGTCAATTGAACCCGCATCTCTATCATCGCGATGTGGAACGGATCGTCAGTGCGATCTTCGAGGAGATCACGACCGCGCTGGCCCGAGGCGACCGGGTCGAGTTGCGCGGTTTCGGGGCCTTCTCGGTCAAGACCCGCGACGCCCGCATCGGCCGCAACCCGCGCACCGGCGAGGCCGTTGCGGTCGCCCGCAAGGCCGTGCCGTTCTTCAAGACCGGCAAGCAGCTGCGCGAGCGGCTCAACGGCGAGGAATCGGACGGCGGCAACGGCCAGGACGATGATTTCGACGAGAACCCGACCATGGAAGCGCGCCGCCCGGACGGGTTCGGCGCCTGACCGGGCCGACCCCTTCCTGGCCCGGCACCGCCGGCGATCGCTCCCGTGAAACGCCTGACCTGGATCCTGGTGCTGCCGCTGGCGGCGGTGGCGGTGATTTTCGCCGTCATGAACCGTACGCCGGTTGCGCTCGACCTCTGGCCGCTGCCCTGGCGAATCGAGGCCGCCGCCTTCCTGATCCTGCTCGGATCGCTCGCCGTCGGCATCCTCGTCGGCCTGCTGCTGGCGCTGCTGACCGGCGGCGCGCGACGGCGTCGCAGCCGCCGGTATGTCCAGGCCAACGAGCGGCAGGCGATCGAGATCCGCGAGCTGCGCCGCCAGCTTGCCGAAGCGAAACGCGCGGCGACCCGGAACGCCGCCGCCTCGTCGCTGCCGGCGCCGCGCCTGGCGACGGTGCCGGCCCCGCTCGGCGCCGGCGAGCCGCCCGCGCGTCCCGTCATCGTCAACGATCGGCCCTGACGCATGGCGCCAACCCCTGTCGGCGCGCGACACACGCGAGCCGTGCCATGGTAGCGGCGGCGCCGAAGCTCGATCCGGTCGGTCTCGCGGTCGAGGCCTGGCGCCGGCTCTGGCACGCGCGCGACCATGCGCTGCTGCTCGGCCTGCCGCTGCTGGCGCTCGGCGTCGGCTGGAACATCGTATTTCGCGACGATATCCGCGCGCTTCTCATGGCCGGTTCCGACGTTGCATCGGCGACGCCCGATGAAATGTCGAAACTGCAGGCCGAACTGTACGGCTTGCTGGCCATCTATGTTCTTCCGGCGCTCCTGCTGCAGGCGATCCTGGCCGGGAACCTGACACGTCTGTTGCTGATCGGGCCTGCGGCAACTCAACCGTTGCTCGGGCTCGCGCTCGATGCGCGGCTCCTTGCCGTCGTCTGGCGCTTCATTCAGATCGTGCTGATCGGCTTCGTCGCCAGTATTGTGATCTCCCTGCCGCTCAGCCTGGTGGTCGGGCTGGCGACGACGGCCGGCAGTATCGGGTTCGGCATCGGACTGCTGGCGGGGATGGCGGCCGGTCTCTGCATCCTGGTCATTTGCCTGCGCCTGACGGTCGCCGCCGTTGCGACGGCGGTCGACCGGCCGATGCGGCTCGCCGAAGCCTGGCGCGCAACCCAAGGCAATGTGACCGGCCTGCTGGGCGCGATCCTCGCCGCCAACCTGCCGGCGGTGGCGGCCGGCTTCATCCTCAGTTCGGTGCTGGCGGCCGTTGCGCAGTCGGTGCCGATGACGAGCACCCTGCTGCTCAGCCTGGTCGGGCTGGTTTCGAGCCTGGTCTCGATCGCCGTCGTCGCGCTGGCGACGGAGCGGCTGCTCAAGACGCCGGCCAGGAGCACCTGACGGGACGGCTAAATTCCCCGCACTGGAACACGCGATAGTAGAGGGGCTAGTATTCTGCTCGGCTAGCAAGGAGCGTGCCCGTCGTGATCAACGTCGCAGCCGCACGCGAATCGATCGGTCAGCACTGACATAGCGTGGCGAAGGACAACCGTGATCAACGGAAACCAAACGAAGCTGCCGGTTTTCGCGACGGTCGGGGCTGCATTTCAGCGATTCGCCGCGGACTTTCTCGACTATGTATTGCTTGCGGTGCCAATGTTCCTTTTTTCGCTAATTTCAAGCTACCGAGAGATATCGCGCGTAGCTGATCGAATGCACGGCGATCTCACCGCGATGCATTTCGATTGGCTTATGATACCGATTCAGATCTTTAGCTTTGCTCTCTATATCATGCTCTTCGCAAACGTTGTTCGCCGGACGCTGCTCGGTACGAACGGACCGCGAAATGCACTCGGTCTCGGCTGGGGGTGGCGAGAGTTCCGCATCCTCGGTCGATGGCTGCTGGTCTGGTTGATCACTATTGTGTTGTTTGTGCCATACTTTGTTTTCTCTCGAAGCTTTCTCAATGATTCGCCTCTGGTCGGTTGGCTCATTATTCTACTGGGAGTGATTTCTCTGAGTACGCTTGTTGTGTTTGTCTTCGTTTTTTGCCGAATCACAACGTATGTCACCGCGCCCAGTGTCGACGCCAATCTAAGTCTCCAAGCGGCATTTGTTTCAACGCGGGGAAACGTTCTACGAATTTTTTCATGCTTCCTGCTGATCATTCTGCCATTCAGTGTAGTTTTATTGGTGATTCGTGTGATATGGGGTTCAAAACTCTTGTCGGTAGGTGAGGGCGTATCTTTGATACTGCCCGTGTTGAATGCCACGGGCTTACTTTGTGTAGTTCTCGGCATGATACTGTCCGCGTTGATCTACAAACATCTGGTCATGGTCCCTGTGATCGCGGGTGACATTGGTGGCGGCGCTATACGCGTGCCGGAAACCAGCCGGCACTAGTCTTCATGCAAATTGAAGTCGACCTTCGCGCCTTTTTTTGCGATTTGATGCGCCGCCCAATGAAAGACGCTCTCGTGTCTGATCCCGTCTTCCCATGACCGTCCGTGCAAAAATCTGCGGGCTTTCGACGCAAGAGACCGTCGATGCCGCCGTCGCCGGCGGTGCCGCCTATGTCGGCTTCGTCTTCTATCCGCCGAGCCCGCGCAGCCTGTCGCCCGCCGAGGCCGCCGCGCTCGCCCGGCGCGTACCGGTGCCGGTGATCCGCGTCGGCCTTGTCGTCGACGAGAGCGACGAACGCATCGATGCGATCCTCAAAACCTGTCCGCTCGACATGCTGCAACTGCATGGCCACGAGGGGCCCGAACGCGTCGCCGCGATCCGCAAGCGCGCCGGCCTGCCGGTGATGAAGGCGATCCCGGTCGCGGGGCCCGGCGATGCGAGCGCCGCGCGCAATTACGAAACCGTCGCCGACTGGCTGCTGTTCGATGCCAGGCCGCCGCTGCCGGTCGCCGGCGCGCCGGCGCCGTTGCCGGGGGGCAATGCGCGCAGCTTCGACTGGACCCTGCTCGGCGGGTTGACCTGGAAACTGCCCTGGATGCTCTCGGGCGGGCTCACGCCGGAGAATGTCGCCCAGGCGGTGCGCGTTTCGGGCGCCGGAACGGTCGACGTCTCCTCCGGCGTCGAGGACCGGCCCGGTCTCAAGAATCCGGACCGGATCCGCCGCTTTCTGGCCGCGGTTGCGGCGCTCTGACGCGCGGCCGGTCCCGACACGAGCGCTGGCCGACCGGCCACGATGCGGCCATATTCCGGCGCATGATGCTCCGACCGATACCGCGCGAGTCCGATCGATGACGTCCCGCCCCTTCGCCCGACCGCTCGTCCGCATCGCCGCCATCGGCGCGCTGCTGCTGCTCGCCGCCTGCGCCACCACGCCGCCGCCCGCCCCCGTCACCGAGGCGCGGGTCGTCTCCGTGCTCTACGGCACCAACCGCATCGATACCGGCATGAGCGCGCCCGATGCGCGGTACGGTGCCGAATCGGGCCCGCTTTCTCTCGGCCTCGCCCAGGTCAGCATTCCCGAAGACCATGCGATCGGCGAGCTCGAGGAGCCGGACCTGTTCACCTGGAGCGAGCCCGATCCGCGCGAATATGTCGTGCTGCTGTCGCTCGAGCCGCTCGACCAGGCCGGCTTTCTGCGCGCGCTGACCGATCAGCTGCGACAGGCGAACCGGCGCGAGGCGCTGATCTTCGTGCACGGCGTCAACAACGATTTCGGCGATGCGATCCGGCGCAGCGCGCAGTTCGCGAACGATCTCGACTGGCCGGGCGCCACCATCGCCTTCGCCTGGCCGGCCTATGACGGGCTGCTCGACTTCGACAGCGACAAGGATGTTGCCGAGGAAGCGGCCCCCGCGCTTGCCGAACTGCTCGACCTGGTCGAGCGGGCCGGCGGCACGCACCGCGATCACATGGTCGCGCATTCGATGGGCGGCCGAATCGCGGTCATGGCGCTGTCGCTGGTCGCCTCCGACCGCGACGTCGACGGGCGCGGCCCGATGATCGACGAGCTGATCCTCGCCGCACCCGAGATCCCCGCTTCGATGCTGCAGACCGAGGCGCCCGGCCTCGACCGAGTCACCGGCCGCACCACGCTCTACGTCTCGCGCGCCGACCGCGCGCTGCTGCTCGCCGGCCGGTATACCGGCGACGACAGCGCCGGCGACGCCGCCAACACGGTGCTGGTGCTGCCCGGCATCGAGACGATCGACGCCACCGAGATCCGCGACGATTTCCTCGGCCACAGCTATTACCGCACCAATCGCGCGCTGCTTGCCGACATGCACCAGCTGCTGACGACGGGCCTCGGGCCCGACCGGCGATTCGGCCTCGTGCCGGTCAGGACCGATGCCGGCACCTACTGGGTGTTCCGGCCTTAACCGTCTGATCGAACGGGCGTTTCCGGTCTTTTGACCTGCGCCCGCCGCTGTGGTTCATTCTGGCCCCGCCTGACATTTCCGGCGCGTGCCGTCGTTTTGCGGGACGACGGCGACGACGCGTCCGGCCGCAGGAACCGCCAAGGCCGATGAACCAGCTCAACACCTTCCGCGCCGGTCCCGACGAGCAGGGGCATTTCGGCCTGTTCGGCGGCCGCTACGTCGCCGAGACGCTGATGCCGCTGATCCTCGAGGTCGAGCGCGCCTACGAGGCGGCGAAGCGCGATCCCGGCTTCCGCACCGAGATGGACGGTTATCTCAAGCACTATGTCGGCCGCCCGAGCCCGCTCTATCTCGCCGAGCGGCTGACGCAGGAACTCGGCGGCGCCAGGATCTATTTCAAGCGCGACGAGCTCAATCACACCGGCGCGCACAAGATCAACAACTGCCTCGGCCAGATCCTGGTCGCGCGCCGCATGGGCAAGACGCGCATCATCGCCGAGACCGGCGCCGGCCAGCACGGCGTCGCGACCGCCACGGTCTGCGCGCGCTTCGGCCTGCCCTGCGTCGTCTACATGGGCGAGACCGACATCGAGCGCCAGAAGCCGAACGTCTTCCGCATGCGCCTGCTCGGCGCCGAGGTCCGTCCGGTCGTCAGCGGCAGCCGCACGCTCAAGGACGCGATGAACGAGGCGCTGCGCGACTGGGTCGCGAATGTCGAGAACACGTTCTACATCATCGGCACCGCCGCCGGCCCGCATCCCTACCCGTCGATGGTGCGCGACTTCCAGTGCGTGATCGGCAACGAGGTGCGTGCGCAGATGCAGGAGGCCGAAGGCCGCCTGCCGGATACGCTGGTCGCCTGCATCGGCGGCGGCTCGAACGCGATCGGCCTGTTCCATCCGTTCCTCGACGATCCGTCGGTCGAAATGTACGGCGTCGAAGCGGCCGGCCACGGGCTCGACACCGACAAGCATGCGGCGTCGCTCAATGGCGGACGGCCGGGCGTGCTGCACGGCAATCGCACCTATCTCCTGCAGGACGATGACGGCCAGATTCTCGAGGCGCATTCGATCTCGGCCGGGCTCGACTATCCCGGCATCGGGCCGGAGCATAGCTGGCTGCACGACAGCGGCCGCGTGACTTACGTCTCGGCGACCGACAAGGAGGCCCTGGCGGCGTTCCAGCTTCTGGCGCGCAGCGAGGGCATCCTGCCGGCGCTCGAGCCGGCGCACGCGCTCGCGCATGTGCAGAAGATCGCGCCGAAGCTGCCGAAGGATCATCTGCTGGTGATGAATCTCTGCGGCCGCGGCGACAAGGACATTTTCACCGTCGCCGACGCGCTCGGGAGCGCGATGTGAGCAACGAACCCGTGCGCGCGCCCGACAGCGGCCGCATCGCGCGCCGCTTCGCTGCGCTTGCCGCCGAAGGCCGTGGCGGTCTCATCACCTTCGCCACCGCCGGCGACCCCGATCATGAAACCTCGCTCGCGATCCTGAAAGGCCTGCCGAAGGCCGGCGCCGACCTGATCGAGATCGGCATGCCGTTCACCGATCCGATGGCCGACGGCCCGTCGATCCAGGCGGCCGGCCTGCGCGCGCTCAAGGCGGGCGCGCGCATGACGAAGACGCTCGCGATGGTCGAGGCGTTTCGCAGGGACGACAACGACACGCCGATCGTGCTGATGGGCTACTACAACCCGATCTATTCCTACGGCGTCGAACGATTCCTCGACGATGCCAGGGCGGCCGGCGTCGACGGGCTGATCATCGTCGATCTGCCGCCGGAAGAAGACGGCGAGCTCTGCCTGCCGTCGCTCGCGGCCGGCGTCAACTTTATCCGCCTCGCGACGCCGACGACCGACGACAGGCGCCTGCCCGTCGTGCTGAACAACACCTCGGGCTTCGTCTACTACGTCTCGATCATGGGCATCACCGGCACGCGCTCCGCCAGTGCGGACGATGTCCGCCGCGCCGTGCTGCGCCTGAGGAAGCACACCGATCTGCCGATCGCGGTCGGCTTCGGCATCAAGTCGCCCGAGCAGGCCGGCACCGTCGCACGCGTCGCGGATGCCGCCGTGGTCGGCTCGGCGCTGGTCGATCGCATCGCCGCCAATCTCGACGCCTCGGGCCGCGCCAGGCCCGGTCTCGTCAAGGACGTGCTGGGATTCGTCGCCGGCATAGCCGACGGCGTGCGCGCCGCCGGAGGCGAGGCGGCATGAGCTGGCTCACCAATTTCGTCCGGCCGAAGCTGCAGGCCCTCGTCCGCAAGACCGACGTGCCGGACAATCTCTGGGACAAGTGCCCTGCCTGCGGCCAGATGATCTTCCATCGCGATCTCGAGGCCAACAACCGCGTCTGCACCGAATGCGGGCATCATCTCCGCATCCCGGCGACGCGGCGCCTCGAGCTGCTGTTTGACGAGGGAAAATACGAGCGCATCGAGCTCGGCAAGGTCGAACCCGATCCGCTGCGCTTTCGCGACCGCAAGCGTTACACCGATCGGCTCAAGGAGGCGCAGTCCAAGACCGGAGAACAGGATGCGATCGTCGTCGCGCACGGCACGATGGGCGGCATGCGGATCGTGATCGCGCATTTCAATTTCGACTTCATGGGCGGCTCGATGGGCCAGGCGGTCGGCGACGGGCTGATCGCGGCGGCACGCCGCGCGGTCTCGCTGCGCGCGCCTTTGATCGCGGTGCCGGCCTCCGGCGGCGCGCGCATGCAGGAAGGCATCCTTTCGCTGATGCAGATGCCGCGCACCATCATCGCGATCGACGAGGTCAAGGAAGCCGGCCTGCCCTATATCGTGTTGCTGACCGATCCCACGACCGGCGGCGTCAGCGCCTCCTTCGCCATGCTCGGCGACATCCAGATTTCCGAGCCGGGCGCCGTCATCGGCTTCGCCGGCGCGCGCGTCATCGAGGAGACGATCCGCGAGACGCTGCCCGACGGATTCCAGCGCGCCGAGTATCTGCGCGAGCACGGCATGGTCGATCTCGTGGTGCCGCGCGGCGAGATGCGCGACACGCTGATCCGGCTGCTGCGCCTTTTGATGCAGGGTGCGCCCTCGCCGGCGACCGACCTGGCGGCGCGCGCCGATGCGGCGCGCCGGGTCCATCGGCCGAAGCCCGACGAGCGCGACGAACCGGCGACCTGAAGCCTTCGGCGCGCGTCGCCTACGCCCAAGAGCCGTCCCCGATGGCCAGCCAACCGACATCGCCCGGCCCGACACGCAGCGCCGGCAGCGACATCGTCCTCGAGCGGCTGAACCGGCTGCACCCGAAGATCATCGATCTCGGGCTCGACCGCGTCGCCGACCTGCTTGAGCGCGTCGGCAATCCGCAGGACCGGCTGCCGCCGGTCGTGCATGTCGCCGGCACCAACGGCAAGGGCTCGGTGATCGCCTACCTGCGCGCCATGCTCGAAGCCTCGTCCTATCGCGTGCATGTCTACACCTCGCCGCATCTCGTGCGCTTTCACGAGCGCATCCGGCTGGCGGGCGAACTGATCGACGAGGAGCGGCTGGTCGCGCTGCTCGAATTGTGCGAGCGCGCCAACGATCGGAGGAACATCACCTTCTTCGAGATCACGACGGTGGCGGCCTTTCTCGCCTTCGCCGAGACGCCGGGCGACATCCTCCTGCTCGAGACGGGATTGGGTGGCAGGCTCGATGCCACCAACATGATCGCGCGACCGCTGGCGACGATCCTGACGCCGATCTCGATGGATCACATGCAGTATCTCGGCGACACGCTGGCGAAGATCGCCTTCGAGAAGGCCGGCATCATGAAAGCCGGCACGCCGGCGATCGTCGGACCGCAGCCGCGCGAGGCGCTCGCCGTTTTCGAAGAACGTGCCGCAAAACTCGACGTGCCCCTGCTCGTCGCCGGACGCGACTATCGCTGCACGCCGGAGAACGGCGGCATGCGTTTCCGCGACGCCAATCGCGAGCTGCATCTGCCGCGCCCGGCTTTGCTCGGCGACTTCCAGATCGACAATGCCGGCATGGCGATCGCCGCGTTGCCGGCACTCGGCGATTTCGACGTGCGCGATGCCGCGATCGAACGCGGCCTGCGCGAGGTTTCGTGGCCGGGCCGCATGCAGCGCATCGAATCGGGCCGCTTCGCGGCCGGCCTGCCGGCGGGCTGGGAAGTCTGGCTCGATGGCGGCCACAACGAATCGGCCGGCGCGGCGATCGCGTCGATCGTGCGCGACTGGCAGCGCGAAGACCGCGAAGCGGGCCGCGAGCCGAAACCGTTGCATCTGATCTTCGGCATGCTGAACACCAAGCAGCCGGTCGCCTTCCTGCGCCATCTCGCGCCGCTCGCCGCCTCCCTCCACGCGGTTGCGATCGGCGGCGGCCACCAGAACCTGACCGTCGCCGAAATGCTCGCGGCCGCGCGCGCCGCCGGCGTCCCGAACCCGCAGGCGGCCGACAATATCGGTGCCGCGCTGACGCAGATCCGCGCGCAGGAGAAGCATCCCGCGCGCATCCTCTTCTGCGGCTCGCTCTACTTCGCCGGCGAAGTGCTGGCGGGGAATGGATAAGCCCCATTCTGTACAGAACTCATCAACCCTTGCATGTTTGGCGGGACAGCGAATCGGTGGAAATTAGTGTTGGCCCTCCGCGAGCGGCCGCTCGCGGAGGGCCGGATCGGCGGGACCGTTTCACCCTTGG
>Ga0187893_10007695_pt1 | contig 17473 bp, 12 predicted proteins | sample MA1701074metaG_FD_139574 | JGI IMG/M metagenome (GOLD analysis project Ga0187893, IMG submission 139574) | White microbial mat communities from a basaltic lava cave in the Kipuka Kanohina Cave System on the Island of Hawaii, USA - MA170107-4 metaG ... | reverse complement strand
GGGACGATCGCGCCTTTTGTGCGAACATTCATCGGCGGTTGGCCTGGCGTCGGTGTCGCCGGCTGCACGGCCTGCGCGCCCGTCACAAAGATCGTTCCGCCATCGCCCTTGAACGCAATATCGATAAGCACCGCCGCGCCTTCTTCGTGCAAAAAGCGAAGCCGACGACCCGCAAATTGAAACTGCTGTAGCTGATTGCCGGCCGCCGGTGGCGGCGGTGTTGCACCTGCCGGACGCGGCGCGTTCGGGTCGGGTGCGTTGGCGAGATCAAGTAGATTGCTCTCGGTCCGCCGCGAACCTTGCGGCTCAAACTCGGCCTTCAATTCACGCATCGCGCCGACGAGGACGATCTTGCCCTTGAGCTTGCCTTTATATTGTTCGAGCTCGGCTTCGTTTTGCGCGTTGAAAGTTACGACTTCGCCGGTGTATGCCGTGCTCGTGTTCATCATGGACGGCGTCTTTGTTTTCTTCTTCGGATCGACGGGCGGCGGAGGCGGCAATAAAGTATCGGTGCCGGGCGACCACGCTTTTGGATACGCGATCAGCGGAAACGCCGTTGGCCCATCGACCATCGCGTGAAATCTCTTCAACGTCCAGCCGCGACCAAACGGTCCCCACGATTCGAGATGCGAGTTTTGCAATCCCCACGCAGCCAACGTGTCGCGTGTCCAATCATTCGCCCGCTTCATCCCGGGCGAGCCGGTCAATCGCGGGCCGATGACGTCGGACATATAGCCCAAGGTTTTCATCACCTGCGAGTTCTTTGTTCCTTCTTCCTTGATCTTGTCAAAAACGTCTTTTGGAACTTCGTAGATCGGCTGAGTCTGCGCGAATATCGCAACCGGAAACAAAATAGCGTGAATAACTAACGCACAAAGCGCCTTGCGTTGAAACATAAAAATATTTCTCCTATTGCAGTATCAAATTGAAAACTTAATACCGCAATTTTATGTGAATTGTTTCAATTTTCAAAAAGAGAAGTTTCTTCTTTGCGTTCTTGGCGACTTTGCGTGAAAACGTTTTTTTCTTTCACGCAAAGACGCGAAGAACGCAAAGAGTTGGCAAAGATTAATTCATCTGCGAATTCAGACGGTCGAGCAGGTGAGCGTGAATGCGGGCGGGAAGTTTTTTAGCACGAGCGGGCTGCGATGCGTTTTGCCGTAGCGATCGCGTAAATACTCACGAAGTTTGACGGCCGGCGGCAGAAAGTAGCCGTGAGCGTATTGAAAGATGCGCAGCTCGCAGCCTTCGTCCATAAACTTTGTGATCTCATTGAGCACGCTGTCGCTCACTTCTTTCGGTAGCGAAACGAACGGCAAACAGCAGACGAGATAACGAACCTTGCCGAGACCGGACTTTGCATGCAGCTCGTAAGCGTTCGCCGCGTTTCCCTGAATGATATTCATCGTCGGAAATTTACGATTGAGCGCTCTGACCAAACCTTTATCAAGCTCGATGCCGAGATAAGCATCGCGATCGGGAATCACATCCAACAGATATTTTGGAATCGCGCCTGTGCCGACGCCGAGTTCGAGAATGATGTTGTCCTCGTCAGGCTCGATGCCCTGAACCATCTCGGCCGTCAGCTCGGGCGAACTGGGCGCGACGGCACCGACCTTGAGCGGGCTTTTTAGAAAAGCTTGCAGGAATTGAAGGTTTTCGTTCATCGCGGTCGTTCGTTGCCTAAAACCGTTCTATTAGTTAATTTAACGGATTGTTACGTTTGTGTATCGACTGTCATTTTATAATCACAATCGTCCGTTTGGCAATTCCTGACGTTGCCGTATGTCATTAGCCATGAATGCACGAATTTTTAAGCCAGTATTTTTCTGCTCTTATTAGTGCATTCGTGGCAATCCTCTTGGCGTCAATACAACTTTAGTCCAAGACGTAATTAGCCATTCTTCTTCGCAGGTCGCTTTTTAGCTGGAGCCTTCGACTTCTTTGCAAACGCCCCGGGCACTTCGGCTTCGATAAGTTTCTTTACCTGTTCCAGCGTTAGAGCTGCGGCCTCTTCCGCTGTCGCGCGAGTGCCATCGGCTTTTTTCGGAATATAAATGATCTTTTTTCCAAATTTAATGACCGGCCCCCAACGCGCATTCTCGACCGAGATCTTTTCATCTTCCCAGCGTTGTATGTAGCGATTTGCTTCCTTTTCGCGCTTTGCTTCGATAAGTTCGTTCATCTCGGCTTGGGTCAGGTTCTCGAAATCATACCGTCGCGGCACGTTGATGAACATGCTGTCCCATTTAATAAACGGCCCGAAACGTCCAGTTCCTTTTGTGATCGGTTTATTGTCAAACTCACCGACCGGGGCGTCCGCGATCTGTTTAGCTTTTATAAACTCGATCGCTTTTTCCGTGTCCACGCTTCCAAGGTCGGTGCCGCGAGGTATCGAGATAAATTCGTCGCCCCATTTTACATACGGCCCATAGCGACCGACGCTTACAGATATTTCTTTGCCCTCATAACTGCCCATCGCGTTCTGCAATTTGAACAGGACAAGCGCTTCTTCAAAAGTTATCGTCTCGATGCTCTGTCCGGTCGGGACTTTTGCAAATCTCGGCTTCTCTTCTTCCGTTGCGCTGCCTATCTGTATGATCGGCCCGTAGCGCGCAATGCGCGCAACTACGGGTTTGCCGCTTTCGGGGTCGGTGCCGAGCAGCCTTTCTCCTTTTACACGCTCTGCATTTTCGATCGTGTTATCAACGTCCTTTTTGAAGGGGCCGTAAAACTCATCGATCATTTCGTTCCACTGCAGTTTGCCGTCCGCGACCTCATCGAACTCTTCCTCGATCTTGGCGGTGAAGCCGTAATCCATGATGTCGTCAAAGTATTGCTTCAGAAAATCCGTAACGACCAGCCCCAAGTCCGTCGGGAACAGTTTTGCTTTTTCCGCACCGGTATTTTCCGACTCTTCTCTTTTACTGATGAGATCATCTTTTAAAACCAATATGCGAAAAGCCCTCGATGTCCCGGCTTTGTCTCTCTTTTCTACGTATTCTCGTTTCTGGATCGTCGAGATCGTCGGTGCGTATGTGGACGGGCGGCCGATGCCGAGTTCCTCTAATTTTTTTACCAAAGATGCTTCGGTGTATCTCGGCTGAGCACGGCTGAAACGTTCCGTAGCTCTGAGTTCGACAAGCGGCAATAATTGCCCGACGGTCATCGGCGGCAGCAGACCCTCGGATGATTCTTCCGGTTCGTCCTCGTCCGTATCTTCTCGATACACTTTCAGAAACCCGTCGAATTTCAACACTTCGCCAGAAGCTGTTAATTCCTCTTTGTTTTTAGAGATCTCTATTTTTACGGTGGTTTTTTCTAACTCGGCATCGGCCATTTGCGAGGCCATCGTTCGCTTCCAGATCAGCTCATATAATTTTTGCCATTCTTCTTCCTTGATCGTTGCGGCGTTCGAGTAAGTTGGGCGAATGGCTTCGTGAGCCTCTTGTGCGGATTCGTTTTTATTTTTGAATTTGCGCGCCTGATGATATTTCGCGCCATAAAGGTCGCTCACCGTTTTCGTAATGTCATCCAGAGCCGTGACGCTTAAGCTTACGCTGTCGGTTCGCATGTATGTTATGTGACCGTTTTCATAAAGCTTCTGGGCGATTTGCATCGTTCTCGCAACACCGTAACCCAGTTTTCTCGACGCTTCCTGTTGCAGCGTTGAAGTGGTAAATGGCGCGGCCGGGACGCGTTTGCCGGGTTTAACGCGAATATCAGTGACCGTGTAATCAGCCGCGATGCATCCATTCAAAAACGTTTCCGCATCCTCGGCGCTGTCCTGTTTTCGTCCTTCGGCTTTGAATGTGACAGCTTTTCCGGTTACGTCATCGGCAACAAATGATCCTTCAATTTTGAAATGACTGACCGGCACGAAGGCGTTGATCTCGCGTTCGCGGTCGGCGATCAGACGAACGGCGACACTCTGCACACGACCGGCGCTCAGGTTCTTATTACTCGCGCTGATCTTGCGCCAAAGCACGGGGCTTAACTCAAACCCGACGATGCGATCAAGCACTCGACGCGCCTGCTGCGCCATAACAAGGTTCATGTTCACAGTGCGCGGATTCCGGACGGCAGCCTCGATCGCTGGTTTAGTAATTTCGTGAAACACGATCCGTTTGGTCGATTTCGGATCGAGGCCCAGCACCTCGCACAGATGCCAGCTTATCGCCTCGCCCTCACGGTCTTCGTCAGTTGCGAGCCAAACTTCGTCCGATCTTTTTGCCAACGACTTCAGTTCATTGACGACCTTTTTCTTTTCGTCAGGAACGATATAGCGGGGTTCAAAATCATTTTCGATGTCGATGCCCATCGCAGCTTTTTCCAGATCGCGAATATGGCCAAAGCAACTATTCACCTGAAAATTTCCCCCTAGAATCTTTTCAATGGTTTTTGCTTTTGCAGGACTTTCAACTATTAGCAGATTCTTCGACATAGAAAAAAATACGTCAGACCGCATTAGCGCTGACGTGTTGACTTTCTAACACCTCGATAAGAGGTCTGTCAAATTTGGTTACATTCGCCGCGCGTAATTCTTACCCGGCAGGACACGAATCAGATCGCGAATGTCGAGGCTCACAAGTGCGTTGTTGAGATCGCCGAATGACAGCTTGCTTGTCTCGAGCAGCACGTCGATGTGCGTCGCGTCGTCGGCAGCGAGCAGCTCCCAAATTTTGCGCTCGTTGTCGTTGAGATCGGCGGGTGCGAGTGACTTTTGTTTATTGTCATCTCTTTTTTCCTCATCAACTTTTGGCGGCAAGATCGACGCCGCGATCTCGCTCGGTAACTCGGCGACAACATCTTGCCACTGCTGCACAAGTTTTGCGCCGCTCTTAATAATGTAGTTCGTCCCGAACGAATTGCCGGATGTGATGTTGCCCGGCACAGCCATCACTTCGCGGTTCTGCTCGGCGGCGAGTCGCGCCGTTATCAGCGAACCGCTGCGTTCATTTGCCTCAACGATCAGCACACCGTAACTCAAGCCGCTTATAATTCTGTTGCGATATGGGAAATTTTCTGCGATCGGCGGCGTGCCAAGCGGAAACTGCGTGATGAGACAGCCGCCGTTTGCGAGGATCTCACGCACGAGGCCATTATTCTCACGCGGATAAACATTGTCGATGCCGGTTCCCATCACGGCGATCGTGCGGCCATGGCCGCGAACCGCGCCTATGTGAGCCGCAGCATCGATGCCGCGTGCGAGGCCCGAAACAATTGTTATCCCGCGCGACGCCAGATCACGCGCGAGCATCTCACTCGCGTTCTCGCCATACGTCGAACATTGCCGCGAACCGACCACGCCGACGCACGGCTGCTCAAAACACGCTTGCCAATCGCCCTTTACATACAGCACCGGCGGCGGATCGTCAGTCTCGCGCAGCATCGCCGGATAGCTGCCGTCGTCGAGTATCAATACATCACCGCCGAGCTCCTTTACACGCTCAAGCTCGGTCACCGCCTTTTCGTGAAACTCGCGCTTAACAATGCTCTCGGTCGTCTCGGGTTTCAGCCGCAATGATTCGAGTTCTCCACGCCGCGCGTGAAACACGCCACTCGCCGACCCAAACCGCTCAAGCAGCTTCGTCGCCGCCCGCGGCCCAACCCCGGGCGTCATATTTAATGCGATCCAATCGATCATAAGGCAAAAGGTAAAAGTCAAAAGTAAAAAGTTCAAGACGAACACATCGTTTTTTGCCTTTTTACTTTTTACTTTTGCCTTCAAACTGGCGGAGGCGTGTGGGAGTCGAACCCACCCAAGACTGCTCTCGCAGCCTCGCAAACGGTTTTGAAGACCGCGACCATCACCGGACAGTATGCGCCTCCGAATCTCGTGTCAGTCGCCCGCACGTAAGTAATGGCTCAATGTTTCTCTATTCTACGTTGAGACCTTACTCACGTGCGCTCCTACTGACACATCATCATCGTAACCAACGTCGCCCTTTTCGCAATATCGCTCACCAAAATATGTTCGTCGAGCGTGTGAGCGCCGGCGCCGGTTATGCCGAGGCCGTCGAGAACCGGAACGCCGAAGGCCGCGACGAAGTTACCGTCAGATGCGCCGCCGACCTGCGTTTCACCGAGCTCGTAATCAAAACCCGCCGCAAGATCACGCGCCTTTTCATAATGCGCGACAATCGCATCTGTTCGCTCCATCGGCGGCCGGTTTATCTCACCGCCGAGTTCGAGCGAAACGCGCGAATCGATCGCCGTCAGTGATCGCAGCTCACTTTCTACGCGCGCCGCTTCGTCAGCGGAACTGAATCTTACGTCGATCTCGCACGATGCGTGTTCGGGAATGACATTCGTCGTCGTGCCGCCGTGGAAAGTTGTGACGTTAACCGTAGTGCCAAGTTCAGGTTGCGCGATCGAGTGAATGTGCTCGATATGACGAGCTAATTCCGCAACTGCATTCGCTCCTTTTTCAGGTTCGAGGCCGGCGTGCGCCGGCGCGCCGTGAGCGTGCAAAGAAAAAGTGCCGGTACCTTTGCGGCCGGTTTTCACTTTGCCGTCAGCCGACGGCTCGAAGACAAAACATCGCGCAGCCTTTACAGCTTCGCGCTCGACAATCGGTCTTCCTGAATGGCTGCCGATCTCTTCGTCGCAGCTTAGCAAGATCGTGATCGGCGAAATTGGCGCAGTATTTGTCTCGGTGAAAAACCTAAGCGCCTCAATCATCAGAACGATGCCCGATTTCATATCGAAAATACCGCAGCCGTAAAATTTATCGCCGTCGTTCCGCGTCGGATTTTTTACGTTTGTCCCAATTGGGTGAACTGTGTCGGTGTGGCCGAGCAAAAGTGTGTGCTTCGCTTCGGAAGGAAAGGCTCTGATCAAAATGTGCTCACCGAGTCCTTCGGCAGCAATGCGCTTGATTTCAAAGTCGGCAGAAACTTCGCGAAATTTGTTCTCGATCCAATCTACGACAAGTTTGCTCTGTGCGGCATCGCGCGAAGGCGATTCGATATCGACAAGCTCGCGGACCGCCGCGATTATCTCGTCACTGCGGCCTTCGTAGTATTTGAGAATTTCCGTGGGCGTCATTGATCGCTAAAATTTACGTCCTTTATTGAGTTCGCCGCGGCATATGCGCGAGCTTCGTCTTCGCTCGTGAATGCCTTTATCACATCAAACGCGCGAGCTTCCGTTTTGCCATTCACGGCAACCATTATCGTCGGTCGCGCCGCCGGACCGGTCGGGCAAACGTCGAGCAGAACGGCTGTCGGTTTTGCTTTCGCGCGGGTTTCCGGCGTCTGTTTTTTGTAGATCGGATACATTACTTTGCGAATGATCTGACACGGCACGGCGGCGGTTTGCGGCGCTCCGAACGCGGTGTTGAACAACTCGCCCATTCGATAACCGGCCAAGGCCAGCTGCTTTTCGGCGACGGCAAACGCTCGCTTTTTGTATTTTACAGACGGTTCGGAAAAGCGAATGAGATCGGACGAGAACACGTCGATCGGGTTTAGCGCGAACGATTCTCTTTGCAGCTCGTCGAAGTCGCCGATGTTCAGTTTCGATTGCAGCGATGAGTAAGGATGTTTTTTGACAAACCGCATCGCCAGCCGCTCGATGTATTCGCGCTCGCTCATTTTGCCGTTGTATGCGACATTTCGCCCGACGATCGAGTCCCAAAACCAATGAAGATTTACCTGTTTGTCACGCGCCGTTCCTTTAGGCGTCAGTAAAAATAAATTCCCGCCCTGATCACCCTTTGGTTCCTCGTCGGTGACGCGAGCCGATGTGTGCAACGGCTGATGCAGATCGCCGACGAGGTGCATTATCCACGCAATGGCGATCGCTTTGTCTTCGTCGCGTGCAGCAGGATTGCGAATGAGTTTGTCGAACTCGTTCAGCTTCGCAACCGCGACGCCGCCCTCAGCGAAGCCGCTCAGCGGTTCGGCCTTGCCACCGACTTGCTTCCAAAACGTGTCGTCGTAGTGCCAGTTGCCTTTATGATACTTGCGATTGCGAACTTCGTTTCTAAATCGCGGATCGGAGCCAAAATCACGCACAATGTCGGGCCAGGTCGAGGCGATCATAAAGAAATCTACGCGGCGCATTTCTTCCGACTCGACGCCGTATGGCCGATAAAAAACCGCGAGTGTCGAGTCCTCAGGCGCCTGGCGCATGATCTCGATCACGCGTTCGCGCACCTGCGGCGTCATTCGCTGCCACGCGATGTAGGCCGTAATTTTGTGACCGACATCGTCCCAGCAAAATGCCGGTAAAGCCATTACCGACAACATCGCCGTCAGAATCGTGAATTTTAATACACCTCGTTTCATCTCAATCTCCTGAATCCTTTTTCACGATTCTATCGAAATAGGTTGACGAGTGCGAACCTATGATTTTGCTGGAGAAAACTAAACAAACCATTTTTAACAGCAAAACATCATAAGGTTTGCAAATCTTTCCCCGGCAAGCGTTCTCGCAAAAGGAGCCGGTCGCTAAATGCGGCGTGAAAGTGCAGTATGCAAAGTATTTTGGAACAAAATTTGACAGTCGGGCGTTTAACTGATAGAAATGACGATTCCCACGATTTGAAAATCGGCCTCCTGAGCAGCATATTCGGATGCTGGCACAAAGATTTAAGCAGGCCGTTCAGTGATAAAAAGGGTTCATATATCGTGTGCATCGAGTGTGGTGCACGCCGGAGATTTGATACCAGGAGTTTTAAGACATTGGGGAACTTTTACTACGCCCCAACAGGTGACGCCCGACCTTAACCGGACGAATTCATAATAATCCTCAATTATACCTACCTAAATTAGACCTACCGAGTGCGGCGTTTTCGACAAGAGAAAGCCGCACTTATTCATTTTAAACTGTAAACGATTGTTGCCGTCCGAACGTAAAATCGGTTAGAGTTGCAAAAAAATGGAGGTTTTATGATCAAGAAGATAATACTTGGTGTTTTGGCGCTTATTGTTTTGCTGGTTGCCGGTTTTTGTGTTGCGGTTGCGATGCAGCCAAACGAACTAAAGGTAACGCGTTCGGCGGTTATAGACGCACCGCCTGAGAAAGTTTTTGAACAGGTAAATGATTTTAATAAGTGGGCCGCGTGGTCACCGTGGGAAAAGCTCGATCCGGCGATGAAAAAGGATTTTAGCGGGTCGCCCTCAGGCAAGGGCGCTCTTTATCACTGGGCAGGTAACGATCAGGTCGGCGAAGGCCGCATGACGATCGCAGAGAGTCATCCGAGTGCACACATAAAGATAGATCTAGAATTTATAAAGCCTTTTGCACAAAAGAGCGTGACCGACTTTACATTCAAACCCGACGGCGACAAGACAAACGTCACGTGGACGATGACCGCGCAGAACAATTTTCTCAGCAAAGCTTTTGGATTGATGATGGACATGGACAAAATGATCGGCGCCGACTTCGAAAAAGGCCTGGCTCAGATGAAAACTGTTGCGGAGGCCAAATAGAATGGACACATCAACCACAGCTTCAAAATCTGTAAAATGGATCAGCTATATTCTCAGCGGTTTGTCTGTGCTCTTTTTGCTATTTAGCGCTTCGGGCAAATTTTTCAAACCCGACGAAATGGAAGCAAATATACTGCCACTCGGCTGGCGAATGGATCAAATGACAGTGCTCGGCGTGGTCGAACTGGCGTGCGTAGTTCTTTACCTCATTCCGCGCACAGCCGTGCTCGGCGCCGTTTTGCTCACGGCATATCTCGGCGGCGCGGTCGCGACGCATGCACGCATCGGCGATCATTTTTTTATACCGATAATTGTTTCCGGCGTCGCTTGGCTTGGGCTTTACTTACGCGAACCGCGTTTGAAAGCGCTGTTGCCTTTTTCGAAATTAAAGGAGAATTATGTCATTCAATAGATCATCAAAAGCAAAATGGAGTGGAAGCATCACCGAGGGCAAGGGGAATATACGCTTAGGCAGCGGTGCGTTCGAAGGGCCGTATTCATTTAACTCGCGTTTTGGCGACGACACGGTCTCGACCAATCCCGAAGAGCTGATCGCCGCCGCACATGCGGGCTGTTACACGATGGCGTTTTCTGGTTTTCTCGGTCGCGCGGGTTATGAGCCGACGAGCATCGAGACAAAGGCTGTTGTTCATCTCGAGAAAGAAGGCGAGGGTTTTGTCATTCCAAAGATCGACCTGATCATGGAGGCCGGCGTCCCCAATATCGCTGACGAAGAATTTCAGCAGATCGCAAAGACCGCGAAAGAGAAATGCCCGGTTTCGCGTGTGCTCGCCGGTGCGGAAATCACGCTCGACGCCAAGCTCAAATAACTTGTCTGAGAAATCGTTAATGTTCATCGCGACACCCGACAAAGGCGAAGTGTCGGCGATTCTGCTAAAGCCGAAAGGTGCGACGCATCTGATTGTGCTCGGTCACGGTGCGGGTGCGGATATGCGTTCGGCGTCGATGCAAAAGATTGCGGAGAGTCTCGCCGAGAACGAGATCGCGACTTTTCGTTATAACTTTCCGTTTAAGGAACACGGTCGCAGTGGAGTCGATTCGCCAAAGGTTGCGACGGCGACTGTTCGATCGGCGGTTGCGGCTGCACACAAACTTGAGCCAAAACTTACGATGCTCGCGGGCGGGCATTCGTTCGGCGGTAGAATGACGACGACCGCGCAGGGCGAAGCACCGCTCGATGGTGTGAAAGGACTCGTGCTCTTTTCGTTTCCGCTTCACGCGCCAAATCGTCCGGATGACAAGCGAGCGGAGCATCTCAGCGAAATAAAAATTCCGATGCTCTTTCTCTCAGGAACACGCGACGCCTTGAACGATCACACGCTGTTTCGCCCGGTGATCAAAAAACTCGGCAAGCTTGCTACGCTTCACGAACTCGATACCGCCGATCACGGCTACAAAATTCTCAAAACATCGCGAAAGTCTGGCGAAGATGTCTTCGCTGAAATGGCGCGCGTTTCCCGTGAATGGATCGATGCCGGTCTTAAGTAGCCGGTCACTTTGCGTTCTTTGCGTCTTTGCGTTAAAAATCCGGTATGTGCAGAAACATAAAAACACTCTTTAATTTCGAGCCGCCGGCGACAACCGATGAGGTAAATGCGTCGGCTCTACAATTTGTGCGAAAGCTGTCCGGCTTTAACAAACCGTCGAAGGCTAACGAAGAAACCTTCAATCTCGCTGTCGAGCGCGTTGCGGCCGCGGCGCAGGAGATGTTGAATTCGCTACAAACAAACGCGCCGCCGCGTGATCGCGAAGTCGAGACGGCACGGGCAAAGGCCCGAGCGGCTGTCAGGTTCGGCGTAAATTAGTTATGGACAAGGAAACGATTCTCGACCGCATCTCGCGCGGCCGCACCGATCTCGTGTTCGAGCTTTTGAAGCTGCCCAATTGGCAGACGGTTTTGCACGAAGGCCAGATCAAACCGCTGCAATGGTTCGTTTATTACAACGACACGACGGCGCTCAAGGCCGTGCTCGATGCTTGCGGCGATCTGACGAGTATCGACCTCAACGAAGAGCTCGGTCACGCCTCGTTCTTTGGTCATTGGAAGGTCGTTGACTTTCTCATCTCGCAGGGCGCCGATGTAAATCACGCAAAACCTGACACTGGCGAAACTCCATTACACAGCGCTTTATGCAAAGCCGGGCGGCCGTATTTTCTTTACGTGATCAAGCTGCTTGTAGAGAACGGCGCGGATGTAAATGCAAAGACGATTCCCGGCGGCGAGTCGGGTGCATTTATGCGCGACGTGCGCACAAAAGGCGAGACACCGCTGCATCGAGCTGCCGCTTACGGTGACGAAGCGATGATTCAATATCTGCTCGATCACGGCGCCGACAAGCAAGCTCGTGACGCACACGACAATTCACCGATCTCGTGGGCGAGCGAACATCTGCGTCCCGGGTCGATCCTTCATCTGCTTTCGTTCGAAGGACAATTCGTCGGCGAAAATTCACGCACGATGATCACATCGGACCACGGCTGCGGCTGGGGAAATGGAATGGAGCGAAAATTTGTCGGCGACTTCTTACCGGAGAGTGTGAAAGATGTCGATTAAGAAATTAGCCACGAATGCACGAATATCTCGGCCTGTTCTCCTGCTTCTTATTCGTGCATTCGTGGCAATCCTCTCGGCGTCACCACAACTTTACCCCACTACCAGAATCATCACTTTAAGATTGGAACTTGACTAGCTTTCGTTAACTTTCAAAACCGCCAAAAATGCTTCCTGCGGGATCTCGACGCGGCCGACTTTTTTCATTCGCTTTTTGCCTTCTTTTTGTTTTTCGAGCAGCTTGCGCTTTCTAGAGATGTCGCCGCCGTAGCATTTGGCGATGACGTTTTTGCCCATGGCTTTGACGGTTTCGCGGGCGATTACCTTGTTGCCGATGGCGGCCTGGATGGCGACCTCGAACATTTGACGCGGAATAAGTTCCTTCATTTTCGCGGTTAAAAGACGGCCTTTTGCGGTGGCCGTATCGGTGTGCAAAATGAGTGACAGAGCATCAACCGGTTCGCCCGAAACCAGCACGTCAAGTTTTACGAGTTTCGATTCACGATAGCCTGACAGATGATAATCGAGCGATGCGTAACCGCGAGAAACCGATTTCAAGCGGTCGTAAAAATCGAGCACGATCTCATTCAGCGGCAGTTCGTAAACGAGCATCACGCGATTGGTCGTTACGTATTCAAACTTTGTTTGGACACCACGCTTTTCGTCGAGCAGCGGCAAGATGCCGCCGAGAAATTCGTCGTTTGTGAGAATCGTCGCTTCAATATATGGCTCTTCAATTTTAGTGATCCTTCCGACGTCGGGCATTTTTGATGGCGAATCGATCTCTTCGGTCACGCCGTCGGTCGTCGTCACTCGGTAACGCACGCCGGGCGCGGTCGTGATCAGATCAAGATTAAATTCGCGCTCCAATCGCTCTTGAATGATCTCCATGTGGAGAAGGCCAAGAAAGCCACAACGGAACCCGAAACCGAGCGCCGTCGACGATTCCGGTTCGAAGAAAAAAGACGCGTCATTCAAACGCAGCTTTTCCATCGCGTCGCGAAGGTCTTCGTATTGCGCCGAGTCGGTCGGATACAAACCCGCGAACACCATCGGTTTCACTTCTTGAAAGCCGGGAAAAGGTTTGTCGACCGGACGCGCCGCTTCGGTGATCGTGTCGCCGATCTGCACATCGGCTACGGTTTTGATCGAAGCAGTTAGAAAGCCGACTTCGCCCGGGCCAAGCTCGTTGATCGGCGTCGCTTTAGGACGATTGACGCCGATCGCTTCGACGAGATACTCGCGGCCGGTGTTGAAAAATTTTATCTTCGTGCCTTTTTTAACGCGGCCGTCGATTATGCGAAACAGCACGATGACACCGCGATAGCTGTCGTACCAACTGTCGAAGATAAGTGCTTTTAGCGGCGCATTTTTATCGCCGACGGGCGGCGGAATGTCTTTGATGATTTCTTCGAGAATGTCTTCGATCCCGACACCGGTCTTTGCCGACGCGAGCACGGTGTGAGTCGTGTCGAGACCGATGATCGTCTCGATCTGCTCTTTTATGCGGTCGGGTTCGGCGGATGGGAGATCGATTTTATTAAGAACAGGAATTAGTTCGAGATCATTTTCAATGGCGAGATACGTGTTTGCCAGCGTCTGCGCTTCGACGCCTTGCGACGCATCGACGACGAGCAGCGCTCCTTCACAGGCGGATAAACTTCGTGAAACTTCGTAACTGAAATCGACGTGACCGGGCGTGTCGATCAAGTTTAAAACATATTCACGGCCGTCGCGCGCTGTGTAATCTAGTCGAACCGCGTGGGCTTTGATCGTGATGCCGCGTTCGCGTTCGAGATCCATGTCGTCGAGCAGTTGATCTTCCATCTCGCGCTCACTAACTGCGCCGGTGAGCTGCAAGATTCGGTCGGCGAGCGTCGATTTGCCGTGATCGATGTGTGCGATGATCGAAAAATTGCGAATGTGCTGCGACGACATACTTCTAAAATAAGAAATATTACGATACCAAAACGCCGCTCGCAGTGCATGGAAGGCTAATCTTTACGCACAATGCGTCTTTGCGTGAAAAGAAAATGTTTCACGCAAAGACCCAAAGAACGCAACGGGAACTAATAATTGCCGGTAAACCGATAGCCGACGCCGACGACGGTTTCGATGGTGGTCGAGCAGAGGCCGAGCTTTTGACGCAGACGGCGAACGTGCACGTCGAGCGTTCGCGTGTCGCCGTAATAATCGTAGCCCCAAACGTCGTCGAGCAGCTTTTGGCGCGTCGCGACACGGTTATGATTTTTTACGAGAGCGGCGAGCAGTGCAAATTCTTTACGCGTGAGCTTTACCTCGTCTCCCGCGCAGATAACACGCACATCGGCAAAATCTATAAAGAGTTTTTCGTCGCTGTAAGACGGTGAAGCGTCTTCGCTGGTGCGACGCAGAACCGCGCGAATGCGCGCCGTCAACTCTTTGACCGAGAACGGCTTTGTCATGTAATCGTCGGCTCCGAGATCGAGGCCGGCGATCTTGTCCGACTCGGATGCTTTTGCTGTGAGGATGATGATCGGAATTTTTTCGGTCTCAGGTTTGCGACGCAGACGCTCGCAGACCTCTGAGCCGTTCATTCCCGGCAGCATCAGATCGAGAACGATCAGCGACGGCGTTCGCTTTGGGTCGGTCGCCATCTTAAAACCCTGCTCGCCGCTCTGCGCTATATTGACGACGAGGCCTTCGCGTTGAAGGTTATACCTCACGCTCTCGGCGATGTCAGGATCGTCCTCGATTATCAGGATGCTCTGCTGCATAACAAGAGTAAATTAAATTGTAATAGACTTTGCGCCGGTTTGCGACGCACGTAATTTAAACAACAAAAAGGAAGATGCTCATTGCGCGAACATCTTCCAATCCTGTTTTGGTTTAGAACCGCAGCTTCGCACGAAACTGGCCGACGCGAGGGCCGCCGATCGTGTTCGTGACGATGCCGAAATCGACCGAGTCCTGCAGGTCGCTGTTCGGGTTTGCAAAATTCACCGTGTTGAAAACATTGAACAGATCGAAGCCCAGCTCGAAACTGATGCGTTCGTTCACCTTGGTGCTCTTTGCAAAACTCAGATCGAACCGTTTCTGCATCGGCCCTCGAAACGTGTTGCGACCCAAGCTGCCAAATCCGCCGAGCGGCGAGCTAAAGCAGCTCGTATTGATGACGTTGAGATTGCTCGTCGACGCATTCGACACAACGCTCGACGCATCACAGCTAACATTCGGGCGGCCGAAACCGAGTCGGTAAATGCCGCCGCTCCCGCGCGTGAGATTGGTCAGCTGCGAGACGTTTGCGATCTCAGGCTCGGACGCAAACACGGTGAACGGTGTTCCCGACTGCATTTGGTAGAAACCCGAAACCGTCCAGCCGCTGACGAAACGATTGGTGCGACCGCCGGTCGGAATTTCCCAAACAAAGTTCGTGCTAAAGCGATGCGTGCGGTCAAAGTCGGACAGAGCGCGATTGCCGTCGAGATTTCGCGAGTCGCCCTGCGCGATAAAGCCGCTGTTCGGCACGTCGGGTTTGCCGCTGCCGGCGGTCGAGCCCGGATCGGTGGACATCACGTCGATCGATTTAGAAAACGTGTAAGCCGCATTGAACTGCAGCCCGCGTGACATTCGCTTTGTCAGGCTAAATTGTCCGCCGTGATAATTCGAGTAGCCATTCGATTGCAGCAGCAACGCCTCGGGCACGTTGAAGCCGAGGATCGGAACCCGTGCTTCGAAACCAATGAACGTGCCGTTCGCCGCCGACAGATTTAGATCGGTGCGGCCGGTGACGGTGTTCAAAAATCCGAACGCGATGCCGGTTCCGCGAGCTCTCGCCGTCGAGCCGGCATTGAGCGGGCCGTTCGGCGAACCTGCGGCGACGTATGCCTGATTGAAACGCTCGTAGATGTGATCGGGCGTGTTCGGGTCGTTGAGGTCGAAGCCCTGATTGAGCGCTGTCGCGACGAGTAGATTTTTGCCCATCGTGCCGACATATCGCGCTTCGAAGAGCAGATTTTTGATGAGCTCGTATTGCACGCCGACATTCCATTGATGGATGAACGGCGTCTTCAGATTGCGATCGATCGCGCGAAACTCAAAGGTCTCAGCGATGTTGCCGCGTGTACACCCAACGCCCGTTGCCGGAACGCAAAGCGCGCCTTGCGGCGTGCCGCGCGAATCGACAAACACCGGCGTGTTGTCACGAATCACATACGTGCCGGTCGCACCCGAACCGCGAACGATGCGGAACGGCAGCCACTGATTGAGCGGAATGTTTGTCGCAACGCCGGAGAACGCCGTCGGGATCGAGACGTTGCCGCTCGGCACCGTGATCTCGACTTCGCGAAGGAATGGATAATTCGAGAATACCGTATTAATGAACGCCGCCGACGGCCGATCATAGAACAAACCGTAACCGCCGCGAACGACAAGCTTGTCGCTGATGGCATATGCCAAACCAACACGCGGCGCAAAGTTGTTCATGTCCTGGCCTTTAAGCGTGTGTTTGTTGTTCGCTCGGTTCGTGACCGCGACCGCGCTGTCGACGATCGCGACGCCGGTTTCGGTTGCGTTATTCGGAATTAGAAAGCCGGGCGTCGGATTGTCGCACAATGCATTCGAGCCGCCCGTCGCTGTGAAGCACGGCAGAAACGCTTCGAGGTCGAAGTTGCCGATGCGGCCGTTCTTCTCAGTAGGCCACAAAAATAGTTCGTATCGCAGACCGAGATTCAAGCTCAATTTACGGCTGAGTTTAAAACCGTCGGTGATGTAAAAACCGTAATCCTGAAATCTGAAATCCTTATCCGTGAGACCGTATTGCGTATCGGCCTCGGTCGCGTTGCCGGTCAGGAGCTGCGTGAACGAGTCGAACTTTTCAAACTCGGTCGCCTGTTCCTCGGGCAGGTTAGTTTGAAATTGATGACGTTTATATTCGGCACCGAACTTGATGTTGTGTTTGCCCTTGATCCAGTTCACGTTGTCGCCGATGCTGAACGTCACTTGCTTGCGTCGGTTGAACGAGTCGTTCGGGCCGCCGAACGAGAAGTTCGCCATATTGTTGCGGCCGATGTAATGGCCGAGTCGCGTCGTCGAGACGCTCGGGTCAAAGGTCGAAGCCGGATTTACGACGCCGATCGCCGCATTCGTAAAATCGCCCGTCGAAAATTCCTCGGTTAGCGAACGCGTGTTGTTGAGCGAAAAGTAACCGAATCGCACCTCGTTGATAAAGTTTGGCGAGAAGACGTGCGTGTCGCCGATCGAAAGCGTCCGGTTGCGATCGTTCTTTCTCAAGGTCGTCGGCGACGCAAGGCTGTTCGGGTCGGGGAACGAATCGAGTGCGGGGAAATTCGAATAAAAGAATGTTCCGCTAAGCGTGTTGTTCCTGCTCAGTTGTCCGTCGAGCCGCGTCGTGAACTGATGCTGTTTGAAGAGCGACGGCTGGACGCTGATGACCTCAACAAGCGGATTGTTGCGTTGCAGC
>Ga0187893_10007694_pt1 | contig 17473 bp, 15 predicted proteins | sample MA1701074metaG_FD_139574 | JGI IMG/M metagenome (GOLD analysis project Ga0187893, IMG submission 139574) | White microbial mat communities from a basaltic lava cave in the Kipuka Kanohina Cave System on the Island of Hawaii, USA - MA170107-4 metaG ... | reverse complement strand
TCATCGTCAGGGGTCTCCTCATCGTCGCTGCCTTCGAACAGCCGCAACGATGGCGGGGCCCCTGACCCCACACGCGGACCCTCAACTACAGGCCACTCCCCACCTCAACGCGAAGAGCCCGTATACCACACGAGGAGCATCGCACTCAGGATGGACACTACCGCCATCTTTCGACCCAAATGCCACACCTTGCCAGCCTGTGACGTGCTGGAAATGCCCAGGAGCGAAGGGTAGCGCTCATGGGCGAGCATGCGTGTGGCGGTACGGTGACCATGTGCCGAGCACTACTCCCGTCCGGGTGGCCATCACCGGCGCCGCGGGACAGATCGGCTACAGCCTCGTGTTCCGGGTGGCCAGCGGGCAGTTGCTCGGTCCCGACCAGCCGGTGATCCTGCACCTGCTTGAAGCTCCCCGCGTGCTCGGCGCCCTGGAGGGTGTGGCCATGGAGCTCGACGACTGCGCGTTCCCGCTGCTGTCGGGCCTGGTGCGTACCGCCGACGCCCACGACGCCTTCGCCGACGTCGACGTGGCGCTGCTGGTCGGTTCACGCCCGCGGACCAAGGGCATGGAGCGGTCAGACCTGCTCGAGGCCAACGGCGCCATCTTCACCATCCAGGGCCAGGCCCTGTCCGCCCAGGCGGCGAGCGACGTGCGGGTGCTGGTCGTCGGCAACCCGGCCAACACGAACTGCCTCATCGCCATGGCCAACGCCCCGGCCATCGCCCCCGATCGGTTCAGCGCCATGACCCGGCTCGATCACAACCGGGCCCGCGCCCAGGTGGCGGCCAAGACCGGCACACCGGTCAGCACCGTCACCCGGATGACGATCTGGGGTAACCACTCTGCCACCCAGTACCCCGACGTCTTTCATGCCGAGGTCGACGGCCGCCCCGCGACCGAGGTGATCGACGACCCGGCCTGGATCGAGCAGCACCTCGTCCCCACCGTCCAGCAGCGGGGCGCCGCGGTCATCGAAGCCAGGGGAGCCTCGAGCGCCGGCTCGGCGGCCAACGCCGCCATCGACCACGTGAGCGACTGGCTGCGGGGGACGCCCGACGGTGACTGGGTCAGCATGTCGGTCCCCTCGGACGGCAGTTACGGGGTGCCGGAGGGACTGGTGTCGTCCTTTCCGTGCACGTGCCGCGACGGGCGTTACGAGATCGTGCCGGGCCTGGAGTGGAACGGGGCGTCGAGGCCGTCGATCGAAGCCTCGGTGGCCGAGCTGGCCGTCGAACGTGACTCGGTGCGAGCACTCGGCCTCATCGGCTGAGTTCCGGCACTTCGACGGAGCTCCCGGCGCCACCACCCGGCCCCTGGGCACGGGCAACGTGGCGGCAGCGCCGGGGCTCGTCGCCGTGGCCCCGCACCGGCCCCACGAGCTTGGGCTCGCCGGGCTGGCACCTGGACCGCGCGACCTGACTACTGGGGCAGTTCCTAGGCGCTGATCTGCGAGAGCCGCTCGTCGATCGAGGCCTTGAGCTGCTCGAGCTCGGCCCTTTCCTGTTCTTTCGACTTGGGTGCTTCACAGCACTCGCAGCCGCAGGCACACGGCTCGGCCGCCTTGGTAACCGTGGTCATCTGGCCGCACCCGCAGGAGCAGCCGCTGTTCGAAGGCATTTGGTTCCTTTCCGTTTCTGAAGGTCCTGTTCCTGAAGGTCCGTTTCTGAAGGTCCTGTGTCTTGAAGGTCCTGTTTCTGAAGGTCCGAGATGTCGGTCTGGTTCATCGGTGTCAGGACCGAGCACCGGCCCGGTCGATCTGGAGCAGATTGCCGATGCAGTCGGCGCTGTCCGCCCGGGCCCCGACCATGTGTTGGAGCTCGCCCCGCAAAGCGGTGAGGCGAACGATCTCCTCGTCGAGCTCGGCGATGCGCTTGTCGATCAGCTCGTCGGCATGGCCACAGGGACAGGCGCCCTGGTCACGGATGTCCAACAGCTCCCGTATCTCGTTGAGCTTGAGGCCGAGGCGCTGGGCACTCTTGATGAAGTGGAGACGTTCGATCGCCTTGTCGTCGTAGATGCGATAGCCACCCGCCGTGCGGGGCGCGGCCTGGAGCACGCCGATGCGCTCGTAGTAGCGGATCGTGTCGGAGGAGATGCCGGCCTGGGAGGCGAGACGGGAGACGGTGAGCGTCATTGGGGCCAGGATAAGGGTTGGAGTGTGATCAAAGGTCAAGGTCTCGACGAAGATTTCTTCGCGACCGGCTCACCGGTCCGCAACGGTGCGGCAGCTTCCCACCGCCACGGTGCGGCGTTGCCGCAACCGCGAAGCGCGCCCGCAGGCGCTACTTGAGAAAGCGGCTCGTCGTGTTGTCGGCCAGCACCTTGCCCCCGGTCTGGCAGGTGGGGCAGTAGTCCACCGTGTAGGCCCGGTACTCGACGGCTCGCACCGTGTCGCCGCACACCGGGCAGGCCTGGCCGCCGCGATGGTGCACGTTCCCGGGCCGATCGGCCGAGCTGCTCATCTCGGCGCGGCCGCGCTCGAAGGCCAGCGACTCGTTGACGCACACGCCGATCGCCTCGACGAGGCGATCGGCCTCGTCGGCCCCCAGCTTGGCCGTCTGGGCGAACGGCGAGAGGTGGGCGCGGTGGCACACCTCGTTGGCCAGACGGCGACCGAGGCCGGCGATCATCCGCTGGTCGCGCAAGAACCCGTGCAATCGCATGGGCCGTGCCCGGAGGAGCCCGAGCATCTGGCCGGGGTCGACCGTGTCGGCGTCGGGCCCGAGCCCGAGCAGGGGAGCCTGGGTCTCGGGGTCGCCGCTGAGCGCCCACACCCCCGCCCGCCGTTCGGTGCCCATCTCGGTGAGCAGCCAGGCCCGGCCGTCCTGGAACACCCAGCGGGCCAGCCCGCCCCTGGGTCGCGTCGCCTGCTTCTCGTCGACGCGTAGTCGACCGCCCTGCATGAGGTGGACGACGAAGGTCAGCGTCCCGAAGTCCGCGAGCAGGTATTTGCCCCGCCGCCCCACGAACACCAGGGCATGGCCGACGGCGTCGCTCGGCGGCGGCGCGACCGTCTTGAGCCCGTGGAAGGCCAGCGGCGTGAAGCGGTCGAGCGACGTCGAGGCAAAAGCCGCGTCGAGACGCTCGGCGTGGGCCTGCAGCTCGGGGAGTTCGGGCATCTTCAGCGGCCGGCGTCAGAACTCGGTGCGATCGCGCAGGGCCTGGGTCACGCCGCCGATGTCGTCGCTGAGCTCGGCAACCGAGCCCTGAAGCTCGACGAGCCTGACGAGGTCGCCCCGCACGCGCAAGCGGCCCGCCATGAACGCACGCTGGGCGCTCAGCTCGCCCCGGGCCACGGCCTCCGCCGTGGCGTAGTCGTGGCTGAGGGTGATGTTCGACTCGGGCGCCACTCCGGGCTGGACCGACACCGCGCCGTGGTTGACCCGGAGGTGGTACGCGACGTCGCCCTGCGGACCATCCGAGACGAGCAGCTGGATGACGAAGGGGACCTCGTCGTCAGCCGCGTGCACCGGCCGGCCCTCTCGGCACGCCCGATCGAGCTCGGAGAGCCACTCGGGGGACAGGTAGCGCAGCATCGAGACGATTCTCTCAGACGAACCGGCGGCCAACGAAGTGGGGCGGCGCCCGGGGCACCCCTACCATCGGGGACCGGACGAGCGAGTCGGAGCGGAGCGTGATCGAGGTCGACCCGGCGGACGAGCGTCGCCATGAGCCCGGCCCCGAGCCGGACTGGAGCGAGGCATGGTCCTTCGACTTCGCGACCGCCGACGGATCGCTCGGCGGCTACGTCGAGCTCTGCCTGCATCCCCGCCGTGGCGTCGCCTGGTACTGGGCGGCCCTGGCCGGCCCGGGCCGGTCGTTCGTAACCGTGGTCGACCACGATGCCCCGATGCCGCGACCGGCTGGATCACTCGAGCTGCGGGCCGAGGGTTTGTGGGCCGACCACACCTGCGAGACCGCGCTCGACCATTGGTCGCTCGGCAACGAGGCGTTCGCGGTCGGGCTCGACCACCCGTCCGAAGCGTACGGCCGGATGCTCGGCGAGCGGGTACCGCTGGGGTTCGATCTCGAATGGGAGACCGACGGCCGCGCCGTCGGGTCGGTCGTTCCGGCCGGCAAGCCGGGGCCGGCCGGCACCTACGAGGTGCCCTGCCGGGTGCACGGGGAGGTGCTCGTCGGCGTCGATCGCATCGACCTCGACGGGTACGGCCAACGAAGCCACCGCTGGGGCGTTCCCGGCCGGTGCGCCGACCGGTGGACCGAGCGGTGGTGCCGGGCGGTGGGCCGGCTCGATGACGGCACGCGGTTCGGAGCCCGCGTCGGCGCCGGTCCCGCCGGGGCGCCGGCCGCAAGCGGCTACGTGATCGATACCGGAGGTGTGCTCACGTCGGTGGAGCCGAAGGCCCCGAGAGAGCGGTTCGGTGCCGGGGGGTTGCCGCTGTGGTCACAGATCGAGCTCGGGCCGGACGGCCCGGTGGTGGAGGTGCGACCCCTGGCCGCCGCCCCGGTGCTGGTCGGGGGGGCCGAACGCCCGCTGAGCCGTCTCCCCCGGGCCCTGTGCCGGTTCGTGGCCGGCGACGGGCGCGCCGGCGTTGGCTGGACCGAGTGGAATCAGCCGCTGCCCTCTTCGAGGCCGTAAGGCCCGGTTACAGCCCTCGGTTGTAGCCCGCCCGGCGGGCCGGTACGGGTTCGGCGGGCTGGGGTGGCCGGGCCGGGGCCGGCAAGGCACCAGCCGGCCCGGATGGCTGTCGCCAGCACCGCCACGCTGGCCATCGACTCCCACCACGTCACCACGTCACCCGTGGCGCCACCCCCCGTGGCCGTGCGGTACGACCGCGGGTCCTGATGGAGCAGGAACAGGACCGCCACCGCGCCGATGACCCCGGCCGTCACCACGAGGGTGACGACGCCGGCCGGGGCCCGGGCGGCGCCAGCCTCGGCCGCCCTGCGCCGGTAGACGACCAGGGCGAGGATGCCCGGCACCAGCAGGACCACCATGGCGCCGCTCATGGCGATGGTGCTGAGCAGGATCGCGCCGACGCCGGCCGGGGCCAGCAGAGCCGGCCGACCGCGCCGGGACAGGATGCACAGCATCGCCGGCGCGGCCACCAACGCGGCGAAGGCGATCGCGGCCAGCAATCCCTCCGCGCCTTGTTCGAGGTGGGGGTCCCCGCCGAAGTAGCGGACCGCGCCGAGGGCGACCGCCATGCCACCCGTCAGGGCGGCCGCGCCCACCACGAGACGGTCGCCCGGTAGCCGGCTCGGTCCGGCACGGGGACGGGCCCGTGTGCCCGCCCTCGTGCCCGCCCTCGTGCCCGCCCTCGTGCCCGCCCTCGTGCCGGTGGCCAGGACCACCAAGACCACGGTGGCGATGGCGACGACGATCACGGTCGTAGCATACGTACGTATGAATGAAACACGACGGCGTCTGCTGCGTTCCGCCCGAGCATCCCTGGCGGAGTCCGGCCTGGCCGGTACCACCTCTCGGGGCATCGCCGCCGGCGCCGGGGCGAACCTGGCCGCCATCACCTACCACTTCGGGTCGAAGGAGCAGTTGGTGGTCGAGACGCTGCTGGACGGCGTCCGGAGCTGGCTGGCCCCGGCGTTCGAGGTGCTGGCCGGCGACGGGGATCCCCGCTCGCGCGCCACCGAGGTGATCGGGGCGCTGGTCGCCGCGTTCGAGGAGCACCGGGCCGAGGCGCCGCTGGTGCTGGAGGCCCTGGTGCACAGCGGGCGCATCACTGCGTTGAGTGACGGTGTCCGACCGCTGTTGAGCGATACCCGCCACCTGCTGGCCGACCAGATGACCGCCATGTTGGCCGAGGGGTCGCTCCCGGGTTGGGTCGAACCCGATGCCATGGCGGGGCTGCTGGTGTCCGTGGCGGTGGGCCTGGTGCTGCAGAGCACGGCAGGCCCGGATGGGCCTGCCCTCGGGGCCATGGCCGCGCAGTTTGCCGCGCTGCTCGTGGCCGGGGCCGGTCCCGTGAACGAAGGGAGCGGTCCCTGACGGCCCTCGAGGGGCCGCGAGGCCGGACCAGGCGCCGGCGGCCCGACGCAGGCCCTGCGCTCGACCACGTCGTGCGCGCCCGGCCACGGCAACGGTGGTGAAGCACGCGGTGGGGCGGCGTGCGCGCACGCCGGTGGCGGGCCGCTCGGCGTCGTGCCGGGCCCGACGATGGCGGTGACGGCCGCGGCGCTGTCAGACTCGCCCGATGTCGCTGGTGACCGCCGTGCCCGCCGTGCCCACCGTTCTCGCCGCGGGCGGTCTGCTCGATCCCGAGAAGCTCATCGACACCGTCGGGCTTTTCGGGATCTTCCTCGTCGTGTTCGCCGAGTCGGGCCTGCTCTTCGGGTTCTTCCTGCCCGGCGACTCGCTGCTGTTCACCGCCGGGTTCTTCGCCTCCAAGCCCGACAGCATCCCCGTGGCGCTGCACCTCGAGCTCCTGCCCCTGCTCATCGGCTGCTTCGTCGCCGCGGTGGCCGGCGACCAGGTCGGCTACCTGTTCGGGCGCAAGGTCGGGCCTGCGCTCTTCCGCCGGCCCGACTCACGCTTCTTCCGGGTCGAGAACGTGGCCAAGGCCCAGCAGTTCTTCGACCGCCACGGTGCCAAGACCATCGTGCTGGCCCGTTTCGTGCCCATCGTGCGCACCTTCGCGCCCATCGTGGCCGGGGTCAGCGCCATGAACTACAGGGTGTTCGTCACGTACAACCTCGTCGGCGGCTTCCTGTGGGCCATCGGCGTCACGATCCTGGGGTTCTTCCTCGGCCAGGTCGACGTGGTGGAACAGAACCTCGAGATCGCCATCCTGGCGGTGGTGGCCGTGTCGTTCATGCCGATCGCGTTCGAGTTGGTGAAGAACCGCCGGAAGAGGCGTTCGATCGCAGCCGACATCGGCGCCGCGGTCGACGCCGCCGAGGATCTCGTCGACTGAACCCGCGCCAACCTGCTTCGCACGTTCGGGGTGGGGACGGCGGGTTCAGTCGACGACGGCGCTGGCGGCTCGGGCGGGGGGTGAGCCGGCGTCCATGGCCTGGGTCTTGCGCTTGGAGAACGCGACCGCGGCGATGAGGATGACCAGGGCGGCGCCCGCGATCGAATAGCGGGCACCGTCGTTGTCGGCCAGGTTGATCACCGCAGGCAGGATGAGCAGCGACACCAGGTTCATCACCTTGATGAGCGGGTTGAGGGCGGGACCGGCGGTGTCCTTGAACGGGTCGCCCACCGTGTCGCCGATCACCGCGGCCGTGTGCGCGTCCGAGCCCTTGCCGCCCTCGTTGCCGTCCTCGATGTACTTCTTGGCGTTGTCCCAGGCGCCGCCGGCGTTGGACAAGAAGTTGGCCATGAGCTGGCCGGTGAGGATGACCGCGGCCAGGAACGCGCCCAGCGCGAAGTAGTTGATCCCGAAGCCGATGATGACCGGCGACAGCACCGCCAGCAGCGCCGGCGTGGCCAGCTCACGCAGCGAGGCCGCGGTGCAGATGTCGATGACGGGGCCGTAGTCGGGCCGCTTCTCGCCCGACATGATCTTGCCGTCGGCGAACTGGCGCCGCACCTCCTGCACCACGGTGCCCGCGGTGCGCCCCACCGCTCGGATGGCCAGGGCACTGAACAGAAAGGCGATCGAGCCTCCGATGAGCAGGCCGATGAAGGTCTTGGGGTCGGCCACGTTGATCTGGGTCTGGGGAAGGGAGAACAGCTCGTTGCCCTCGGGCAGGCCCAGCTCGCCGCCGATGGTCTCGATGAAGCTGGCGAACAGCGCCACCGAGGCGATCACCGCCGAGCCGATGGCAAAGCCCTTGGTGACGGCCTTGGTGGTGTTGCCCACCGCGTCGAGGCTGACCATGATCCGCTCCGGCTCGCCCTCGAACTCGCCCGACATCTCGGCGATGCCGGCCGCATTGTCGGCCACCGGGCCGAACGTGTCCTCGGACACCACCACGCCGGTGGTGGCCAGCATGCCCATGCCGGTGAGCGCCACCAGGTAGAACGTGAACTGGATGTTGCCGTCGCCCAGGGCGATGGCCGCGCCCAGTGCTCCGGCGATGGCCACGATCGCGTACACCGAGGACTCGAGGCCCGAGCTGATCCCCGACAGCACCGTGGTGGCCGGGCCGGTGCGAGCCGCCTCGGCGATCTCGCGCACCGGTGCGTTGTCGGTCGAGGTGAAGTACTCGGTGAGGCGGCTGACGACCTGGGCCAGCACCAGGCCGATGACCACGGCGGCGAACACCCGCCACCCCTCGTTGTTGTTGTCGTTGCCGACGTAGAGCAGGGCCACCGCGCCGGTCCCGATGACCGTGAGCACGCCCGCGGTCAGGAAGCCCCGGTTGATCGGCGCCATGGCCGAGCGGTCGTTCGGCGTGGCCCGCACCGCGTAGACCCCGACGATCGAGGCCAGCACGCCGATGGCGCGGGCCACCACCGGGAAGATGAGCCCGAGGGCGGGGTTGGCCCCGATGGACTCGAAGGCAGCCACCCCCAGGATGATCGAGGCCACCAGGGTGACCTCGTAGCTCTCGAAGAGGTCGGCCGCCATGCCCGCGCAGTCGCCGACGTTGTCGCCGACGTTGTCGGCGATGGTGGCCGGGTTACGCGGGTCGTCCTCGGGGATGCCCGCCTCGACCTTGCCCACCAGGTCGGCGCCGACGTCGGCGGCCTTGGTGAAGATGCCACCGCCCACCCGCAGGAACAGGGCCAGCAGCGAGCCGCCGAAGCCGAAGCCGATGAGAATGGCCGAGGAGCTGTTCTGGAAGGCCATGATGATGAGCGTGGCCCCGAGCAGGCCGAGGCCGACGGTGAACATCCCGGCCACCCCGCCGGTGCGGAACGCCACTTTGAGCGCGGCTGGCAGCGAGCCGGACCGGGCCGCAGCCGCGGTGCGCACGTTGCCGCGGGTGGCCAGCGTCATGCCGATGTAACCGGTGAGGCCCGACAGCGTGCCGCCGGCCACGAAGGCGATGGTACGGAAGATCCCCGACTCGACGAAGCTGAGCCCGGCGGACCCGCCGACCGCGTCGGCGGGGCGCAACACCTCCGTGGACGTGAGGAACACCACCGCGGCCAGGGGCACGATGATGATGCCGATGGTGCGGAACTGGCGCTTGAGGTACGCCAGAGCGCCCTCCTGGATGGCGGTGGCGATCTCGATCATCTTGGGCGTGCCCTGATCGGCGGCCAGCACGCCGCGCCGCAGCGAGAACCCCACGGCGAGCGCGGTCAGCGCGGTGGCGACCGAGAAGATGAGCCAGAACCACTCGGCCCCGCCGAGCTCGAACTCCTGATAGCCGCCTTCGGCGGCGAAGAGGCTGGTCATGGTGCGACGGCTCCGAGGGACGGCAATGGGCTCACATACGGGTTTCGCGGTGCGAAAGCCGTACTTTGCTAGTACGAATACTTGAGCCTCGCAACCCCTGCCGTTGAACCCCGCAGTAGCGCCGCGTCGAGCGCCGAGCCGAGCGCCGCGTCGAGCGCCGAGCCGAGCGCCACGCCCAGTGGCGGCCCGCCGGGGTACACGAGCCCCTGCGGCACTCTTTTCGGGACGGCACCGGCGAGGATGCCGGGGCCGAGCGCCTAACGGCCGAACAGCGGGGCCAGGAGGGGGTTGAGCAGCAGGTCGCGGGTGAGCTCGTCCACCAGGCCCGTCGGCGCCGCGCCCGACTCGGCCTGGAACAGCATCAGGGCCGAGGCGGTGACTGCGTCCCATACCCCGGTCAGCGCAACCTCGTAGCCAAGGCTCGCGAGCAGAGCCTGCACGGACCGGACCTGGGCCTCGGTGAAGGAGACGACCGGCCCGACCGGCACGACGAACTGGGGCGAGGTCGCGTAGGTGGCCCAGAACTCCTCGGTGGCGTGCTGCCAGGACCAGAAGGACACGCCCGACGCGCCACCGGCCTCGGCCGTGGCCATGAAGCGCTGGATCTCCTCGGCCGGAGGTGGCCCCGCCCGCCCGCCCTCGGGCCCGCCGTCGTAGGCCTGGCCCACGGGTATGACCGGCTTGTTGAACTGGGCCAGGTAGGCGAGGGCGCCGGCCACGTCGGTGTCGGGTTGGCGGTTGAGCCAGTAGACCATCGGCGCGATGGCGTCGAAGGGAGCCACGACCTCGGCGTATGGGAAACGCCCGTTGACCATGGCATCGGAGGGACGGGGTACGCACACGATGAGCGGGTAGCCGGCTCCGACCGCGGCTCGCAGGTCGTTGCCGTACGCGGCCGCGCTCTGCGGGCTGAGGCGCGTGCCCTCCGAGGAGGTCTCGATGTCGGGGACGAAGCCGTCGATGCGCTGGCCGTCGGGGGTGACGTGGTTGATGGCGGTCACCGCTCGGCCTACGTCGGCGCCGACGTCGGCCAGGTTGGGAAAGTCCCAGCCGTAGACCCGTAGGCCGGCGGCGTGGGCCGGTCCGAGGAGCTGGTCGAGGAAGGCCGCCCCGTGAAAGCCCTGCCAGGACGACCCGGTGCGGACGTAGAGATGGGTCAGGCCCGACGAGACGGCCCGCTCGACGATGGCGACCACGTTGCCGCCCTCCACCATCTCGGGCTGCCACAGCCACATGCCCCTCCCCACCGGCAACGGCCCGTCCCGGGGGGCGGCCGGCGGAACGGTGGTCGCGGCTACATCCGGCGCCGCGGCGGTTGCGAGCGCGCCCGGCGGGGCCGCGGCCCCCGGCGCGGCCGTTGGCGCCGGGGCCAGTGCGACGCCGGCCGAGGTGGCCGAGGTCTCCACCAGGACCTGCCCCGACACCATCAGCAGAGCCATCCGGGCCGTGAGCTGCTCTCCCGCCAGGCCGCGGTGGAGCACGGCGGCGAGGCCGACGGCGGTGGTGCAGACCAGCAGCACGGCGGTGGTGTACGCGAGCCGGGGCCCGGGCCCGGGGCGGACCGTGCCGCACCTCGGCGCGCCGCGCCGACGTCCCTCGGCCGGGCGAAGCGCGGTTCGGGACTGGTTCTCGCGCCGGGCTTGGCTCCGGCCGTACCGGCGGCCGAGCGCGCGCGCCGAAGAGATCGAGGTAGCAGGCATCAGTTCCCGTCTGTGGTACGTCGTCAGCTGTGGCGAAAGGGATTCGTCAGCGCACCCCCGCAGTCCTCCCTCCCGCCGAGGCATCCGCGTCCTGGACGCTAACGCACGCGCGCTCCCGCCCCCCGGCGCTTCTGGTCACAACCCGGTCGTTCTGGCGTCCAGATGGCCCATATATGGGCCATCTGGACGCAATTACGTCGCATGTGCAGGCATCTGCAGGCGTGGGGAGTGGCTGGGGAGTGGCTGGGGAGTCGCTGGGGAGTGGCTGGGGAGTGGCGGGCTGACTTTCGGGGTCAGCGTCGGGCGGAGAGGCGGCGGTTGGCGACCTTGGCCTTCACGTAGTCGCGGTTCATGAGCGCGATGTAGTCGATCGAGATGGACTTCGGGCACGCCGGCTCACACTCGCCGTGGTTGGTGCAGGACCCGAAGTACTCCTCCATGGTGTCGACCATGGCCTCGACCCGCGAGAAGCGCTCCGGCTGGCCCTGCGGCAGCAGGTTGAGGTGCGCGACCTTGGCGGCGGTGAAGAGCTGGGCGGCCGAGTTGGGACACGCGGCCACACAGGCGCCGCAGCCGATGCAGGCTGCCGCGTCGAAGGCGGCATCGGCGACCGCTTTGGGCACCGCGATGAGGTTGGCGTCCGGCGCGGCGCCGGTGTTCACGCTCACGTACCCGCCGGACTCGACGATGCGGTCGAGCGCCGAACGATCGACCACCAGGTCCCGGACCACCCCGAAGGCGGCCGCCCGCCACGGCTCCACGGTGACGACCTGGCCGTCGTGGAACTCGCGCAGATGCAACTGGCAGGCGGCCGTGCCCCGGCGGGGGCCGTGGGCCTGGCCGTTGATCATCATCCCGCAGGAGCCGCAGATGCCTTCGCGGCAGTCGTGTTCGAACGCGACCGGCTCCACCCCCTCAGCGCCGAGGCGTTCGTTGAGGAGGTCGAGCAGCTCCAGGAAGGACATGTCCGCGTTGACGTCGGCGACGTCGTAGCGGGTCATGGCGCCGGGCGCCCGGGGCCCGGCCTGGCGCCACACCTCGAGCGTGAGCCTCACTTGTAACTCCGTTGGGCGAGGGGCACGTGGGTGAACTCGAGCGGTTCGGTGTGCAGCTCGGGCGCGGCGTCGGCGCCTCGGTGCGCCCAGGCCGCCACGTAGGCGAAGCGATCGTCGTCACGGCGCGCTTCCCCGTCGTCGGTTGCGTACTCGACCCGGAAGTGCCCGCCACAGGACTCCTCGCGATGGAGCGCGTCCCGGCACATCAGCTCGGCCAGCTCGAAGAAGTCGGCCACCCTGCCGGCCTTCTCCAGGGCCTGGTTGAGCGTGTCGGCGCGGCCCAGGACGCGCACATCGGTTTCGAACTTCTGGCGCAGCTCGGGGATCTCGGCCAGCGCCTTCTCGAGCCCGTCGCGGCTACGGGCCATGCCACAGTGGTCCCACATGATCCGGCCCAGCGCGCGGTGGAAGTGGTCGACCGAGCGGCTGCCCTTGGTGGCCAGGAGCCGCGCGGTGCGGTCCCGTACGGCGCGCTCGGCCTCGACGAAGGCGGGGTCGTCGGTGCTCGGTACCGGCTCGCCGAGCTGGCCGGCCAGCTCGTCGGGCACGGTGGCCGGCAGCACGAAATAGCCGTCGGCCAGGCCCTGCATCAACGCGGACGCACCCAGCCGGTTGGCACCGTGGTCGGAGAAGTTGGCCTCGCCGGCCACGAAGCACCCGGGGATGGTCGACCGGAGGTTGTAGTCGACCCAGAGCCCGCCCATCGTGTAGTGCACGGCCGGGTAGATGCGCATCGGGACCGCATAGGGCTGCTCGCCGGTGATGCGCTCGTACATCTCGAACAGGTTGCCGTAGCGCTCCTCGATGGCGTGGCGGCCGACGCGCTCGATCGATGCCGCGAAGTCGAGGTAGACGCCGTTGTGCAGGGGGCCGACGCCGCGCCCGCGGTCGACCTCGCGCTTGGCGGCGCGCGACGCCACGTCGCGGGGTACCAGGTTGCCGAAGGCGGGATAGCGGCGCTCGAGGAAGTAGTCGCGCTCGGCCTCGGGGATTGCGGCGGCGGGGCGCTCGTCGTCGGCGCGCAACGGGACCCAGATGCGCCCGTCGTTGCGCAAGGACTCCGACATGAGGGTGAGCTTGGACTGGAAGTCGTCGCTGGCCGGGATGCAGGTGGGATGGATCTGGGTGAAGCACGGGTTGGCGAACAGCGCACCCTTGCGATGCGCTCGCCAGATGGCGGTGGTGTTGCAGGCCTTGGCATTGGTGGACAGGAAGAACACGTTGCCGTAGCCACCGGTGGCCAGGATCACCGCGTGGGCCGCGTGGGAGACGATCTCGCCGGTATGCAGGTTGCGGGTGACGATGCCCACGGCCCGCCCGTCCCTCACCACCAGGTCGAGCATCTCGGTGCGGGTGTGGAGCTCGACCGTGCCCGCACCGACCTGGCGGGCCATGGCCTGGTAGGCGCCGAGGAGGAGCTGCTGACCGGTCTGGCCCCTGGCATAGAACGTGCGGGCCACCTGGGCACCGCCGAAGCTGCGGTTGTCGAGCAGGCCGCCGTACTCTCGGGCGAAGGGGACGCCCTGGGCCACGCACTGGTCGATGATGTCGACCGATACCTGGGCCAGGCGGTACACGTTGGCTTCGCGGGACCGGAAGTCGCCGCCCTTCACGGTGTCGTAGAAGAGCCGGTACACGCTGTCGCCGTCGCCCCGGTAGTTCTTGGCCGCGTTGATGCCGCCCTGCGCGGCGATCGAGTGCGCCCGGCGAGCGCTGTCGTGGAAGGTGAAGGCCTTGACCGAGTAGCCCTGCTCGCCGAGCGTGGCCGCGGCGGCAGCACCGGCCAGCCCGGTGCCGACGACGATGACGGAGAAGCGGCGCCGGTTCTGCGGGGCCACGAGGCGCATGTCGAAGCGGTGCTGGTCCCACACCTCGGCGATGGGGCCGTCGGGTATGTGGGCGTCGAGGATCGGGTCGACCGAGGGCATCAGCCGCTGGGCTCGCGGTCCTCGAACGGTGCGGTCACGTGGGCCCGGGGGGTGCTGCGATGGTCCTCGTCGACCACGCCGGCCAGCACCATGACCGGGAACGAGGTGTTGCCGACCACGATGACCACCGCGAAGGCCCGGGCGAAACCCAGCCGCCAGCGGTTGAACCGCGGATGGTTGAGGCCGAGGCTCTGGAACAAGCTCCAGGCACCGTGGAAGATGTGCAGGCCCAGGGCCAGGTTGGCCACGATGTAGACCCCTGCCACGGCGGGACGCTCGAAGCTCCGCACCATGTTGTGGTAAGGGTCGCCCCGCACGAAGTCGGGGTTGGCGCTGCCCCAGGTGAGGTCGGCCAGGTGAAAGACCAGGTAGAGCCCAACGATCACGCCGCTCCAGCGCATGGTGCGTGACGCGAAGTTGGCGGCGACGTAGTCCCGCCCCGCGGCATAGCCCGTCGGTCGGGCGCGGTGGTTCACCCGGGTGAGGGCGTAGGCGGCGTGGATGTGCGCCAGGAACGCGACGCCGAGCCCGAACCGCAGGACCCACAGCGTCACGGTGCGGGGCAGGAGGGGGACGAGCAGCTCCCGCAGGAACTCCCCATAGGTGTTGATCTCCTCGGGGCCGAGATAGACCTTGAGGTTCCCCACCATGTGGGCAGCCACGTAGCCGAGCAGGGCGACCCCGGTGACGGCCATGACCCACTTCTTGCCGACGGCCGAGCGGTAGAACGCGAGCGGCCACCAGGTTCGAACCCGGGCGAGACCCGACACCGTGGGCGTCGGGGCGCTGCTCTCGTCTCGTCTGGTCGGGGTTGCCATCGGCCTCCGAAGCCTTGCCGGTCTCGTTCGACAGCCTGCGGTCGGGCCCGACGCTATCCGTGGCGCGGCCCGGCGACGGCGAGCCAGCCCCTCTTCGTACCGTGTGCGCAGGCCCGTACCGTGTGCGCTGAGCAGCAACAGTTCATGCTCAGCGCACACGGTACGCCCGAGCGCACACGGTACGTCGAGGCTCGGGCATCGGCCCGGGTGTGGGGGCCCGCCGCGACGCCCCGGCCCCACCATCTCGCTGTCGGCGGCTCTCACTGCCGGGCGGCCACGATGGTGGACGAGTAGGTGTTCGACGCGGGCTCGGGACCGTCGAGGTCGAGGGAGAGCATCAGGGCGCCCGGCGCGTCCGGGACCACCGCCTGGACGGTGCCGACCCGCACGCAGGCATCGGCGGGCACGTCGCCTTGCCAACGCCACCGGCGCTCGCCGCCGTCCCAGCCGAGCGCCGCGGTCACGGTCACGTCGGCCAGCGGGACGCGCCGGTCGCTGACCACATGGACATCGAGCGCCAGGGTGGCGCCGGCCCGTACGGTCGCGGGGGGCCGGCCGGCGACGACGATGACCGGCCGGCAGGCCTCGGCCAGGGCGCCGTACCCGGCCTTGGCCACGCGGTCGTGGCCGAGCACCGAAGCGGTGACCGCGGGCACGGCGTCGGCGAGGAAGAACTGGGCGAACCCACCGGTGGGCCGGTACTTGAGCCGGCGCAGCGTCTCGACGTGGTGCTTGACGACGGTGGCCTGGTAGGCCTGCGTGGCCGCCTGCCACGAGGCGAAGTCGGCGAAGTCGGCGGGCGGGACGTAGCGGTCGAACACCGGCTTCAGGAGGCCATGGCTGTGGCGCAGGCGCTCCCAGTCGAGCTCGGGCCAGCGTTCGGGCTCGCAGAACGCCGCGCTGGCGGGCACCGCCCCGGCGCCGAACTCGCTCACGAAACGGGCCAGGCGGGGCAGTCGAGCGCACAGCTCGGGCAGGTCTCGCTCGTCGCCCCAACACCAGCCGAGGTACAGGTGGCTGTCGGTGCCGTCGAGCTGGGGGAGGTGAGGCAGCACGCCCGAATGCGCTACCACGGGCCGGGTGCCGTCGGCCTTGTCGAGCGCCCGTTTGACCGAGCGATCGAGCACGGTGCGGTTCCAGGTCGGGAGCTGTTGGTGGACCAAGAACCTGGCCGCCACCCGCCGACCGCCCCACGACGCCAGGTCGCGTCCGGGTTCCCCCTCGACCGCCATCGGCTCGTTGTGGCCGCACCAGATCACGACCGAAGGATGATGGCCGAGCAGCCCGACGGCCGCACGGGCCTGGCGGGCCGCCTGGCGACGGACGCTGCGCGAGTACCCCCACTGCAGTGGCATGTCCTGCCACACCAGCAGCCCGGCCTCGTCGGCCGCGGCATAGAGCTCTCGTCGGCTCACGTGGGCGTGGATGCGGACCAGGTCGAGGCCGGCCTCGACCGCGAGGCGCACGTCGTCAACGAGCTCGGATCCGCTCGCCTCGCCGAGCGCCATCCGGGTGGGACCGAGGTTCGCACCCTTGAGGAAGAGGCGCTCACCGTTGACCGAACAGATCCAGTCCCGTAGCGCGACCGTGCGCAGGCCGCTGCGCAGGCCGCGTCGATCACTGGGGGCGGCATCGGGCAGGGCCCCGCCGCCGAGGTAGACCGACACCTCGACGTCGACGAGCGGCTGGTCGCCCAGTGCCCGGGGCCACCACAATGGCGGGTCGGGAACGACGACGGTCCAGGCGACCCGGTTCTGGCCCGCCGCCAGAGGGTGCTCTGCGTCGTGGTCCACGGCCCCGACGCGCGAGGAGATCACCACCTCGGCGGCTTCGACCGAGTCCAGCGTGGCGGTGAAGCTCAGCACCGCACGCGTGGCAGTCGCTTCGGTGCACAGCACGCGTAGATCGGCGATGCGTACCGGACCGCTCTCCTCCACGCGGACCGGCCGCCAGATCCCGCCGGGGTTCCAATCGGGGTCGCCGCAGTCCCAGTGCTGGAAGATGCCCGTGACGTTGCGCTTGGCGGTGAGGTCGTGCGGGCGGGCGCACGTCGCCTCCACGGCCAGGACGTGCTCACGTCGGCCGGCGAACTGGTCGGTCACCTCGAAGGTGTGCGGGAAGAAGTAGCCCTCGGTGTCGCCCAGGTACCCCCCGTCCAGCCATACGTCACCCTCGTAGAAGAGCCCGTCGAACACGAGCCAGTGGCGCCGGCCGGCGCCCGTGAACGGTTGCTCGAAACGAGTGCGGTACAGCAACGGCCCGTCGGTGGTGGCGAACTCTGGGGTTGAACGCCAGTGGCCCGGCACCGCGATCGGGCCCCAGCCGTCGTCATCGAAGCCGTCGTCGGCGTAGGTCCGGCGCAGGTCGTCGTCGGCGACGGCGGCCCGCCATACACCCCCCAGCTTCATGGCGTTCCGACGCTAGCGTCCCGAAAGGCTGGTTCGTCGAGAATCTTGGCGAGGGCTCTGCGCCGCTCGCAAGGACGAGCTCGTGGCCGGGTGGGCCCTTGTCGAGGACGAGGCCGCCGCTGTGTTCAGACCCGTCGAGAATCCGACATGATCAGCCCTTTTGAAACGCTAAGGGCTCGTACGGGAACTGGTCGCGCGGAACGGGGAGCGTTTCGGCGAGTCGGGGGCGGCGCTCGCAAGGACGCAGGACGAAGGAAGTCACCAGCACTTTCGAGGACGAGGACGCCGC